>ENA-UOTX01001158-UOTX01001158.1-compost-metagenome-genome-assembly--contig:-NODE-1158-length-21649-cov-37.869460_pt1 | contig 21649 bp, 12 predicted proteins | sample MGYA00238143_ERZ746982 | MGnify/ENA primary metagenome ERZ746982 (study PRJEB28758, sample SAMN06268862) | compost metagenome | isolation source: single cell | place: USA: California, Emeryville, Joint... | reverse complement strand
GAGCAAAGCGATTTACATGCTCCGTCGGCATTGACCCTTTCATTCTTTATAGTTTTTTTCTCCTTCCTAATTCACGAAAAAAGTAACCTAATAAGCCAAGATTCTTTTGTATATAGTATCGAGCTGATTTCTTTTCACAACACACTCAAAATAAAATGACGAAAAGACCAAATTTGTAATGAATAATACCAATATCTATCTCAAAGGCGCGCTTCATCTTACAGAAGGTAAGAAAAAAGCAACTTCGAAACGCAAACATACTCAAAAAAATTTATATAGTTACAAGTCAAGCATAAAACTTGCAGAAAAGCACAGATATCCAATTCAAATCTCAAAAAAGCACTGGTTCTCTACGGAGCAGCATCTTTTTATTAAAAAAGTAGTCTTCTTCCATCTTCGACTCATATTGGTATTCTATAATTTTCATATCCACATAATACAATCCCAAATAAGCCTGATTCGTGAAAACAGCAATAATTCCAGAGATAGTGCACATGGAAATCAGTATCTGCGCGTATGGAGTCCCAGAAGCGAATGAAGAAGCGACATCGCAGCAGAAACCTATTTAATTCCAAATTTACGCTCAAAGAAAAACATTTTTGTATTACTGATAGCGATTGTGATGCTAGTGAGAGCAAAAATCATTCGCTTGAATTTAAATAAAAACGAGTCAATAATGCGCTGCTTCAAGGCTCTGTCCTTCGTTAATGTGCTTAGGAGATAGAGATTTATCGTATTATAAGCCAGCATCGTCGTTAAGTGAATCTTTAAAAATGCCTCTTCATTTACTAATGATTATCGGAAATAAAAAACGGTTAAGCTCGCGTTAAATGAAATTGATTAATTACCCTGGATCTGCGTCGTAGTGAGCTGGACGCCAAAAGCGGTATACACATAATAGCTTATTATACTGACGATTCCAATGGGGTAGCTCAAGTTCAGCAGGCCCATGTTATTCGCGTATTCTGGGACTGAAAATCTCTTTTTCATGTAAGAATAGAGCACACCCATCGTACCTATGCATGAGACGGTTAGGAGTAGGTTTCCTACCTAAAACATTATGAAGCAACGGAAATTAGTGCGATTGGTCTTACCACATAAGCCCATTGAAGAGCTGAAGGGATTCCAACAGTCCTCAGCTTTAGGCAGCCTGCGCTTGCCTTAAGCCCGCAAGAAAGCATGACTGGGAGCACATTGGTTATGGTAAATAACAGAAGACTGATGATTGGAAGGAGCTTCCGAGCTGGAAGGTCGTAATTTTGAACTGAGAGCACTTGCGGAACAGCATATGACAGGAGGCTGGAGGTTTCAGGGTCTCGCTGACTCACGGATTCGTGGTAGATATCGATGGAATCGTCTTGAGTTGGGTTGAATATAAGTTCTTCATCTCGCGGTTTTTCTTGAATAAAGGGAATCGTCTCAGCAGATTTCTTTGATGATTTCACAGAGTGTGGAATTCCGTAGCGGTTTCTAAAAGGCATCATGAGGTGCTACAGCGAAGATGAGAGAAAGCTTACTTGATGAGCATGGAATAGCTTTTGTTTTTGTTTTTTGTACTTTATTTTAATCTCTATTCGTTTTTCTATAAAAACTCTTTTTCTGCTCAATCAAAGGAGGCTTGATCAAAAACTGAAAACACTGAAAAATGCAAAATGCGAAATGATGAATGCATATCGCTTGCCTGCCTCTAACCTATAAATTTCAAGATTTTATTAATGATAACAGCAAGTTAGCCGGGAATTAATGAATGATTATTTTCTTACAAGCTTTGGTGGAGGAGATGGCTAGAGGAACTCATTTGCAAAATAGACAGCCAGGATAGCTGGGTTGATTCAATCCTATGCATGAGCATTCTAACGTCTAATTTGAGATATTGTTCAAAATTTTGATTGAACCTACGTTTCATCCGTTTCTTATGATTGAATTTAATAAAAAGAACAAGAAACGATCAAAATTTTATTGTTAGGAAATTTGGGAAAAAACTTCAGTTAGAAACTGCGAAAGGAGAGAAATACTGTCTAGGTCATTATTTCGTGTCTGCTGTAGTTAACAATTCAACAAGGTGAGAATGGGTTTGATTCCATATAGAGATCTATATTTCGTTGTAGTTTTTGATACAGATCGACAGAGGAAAAGAAAAACCAGAATAATATATTAGACATTTAGCAGATCCCGACTGAAATCTCTAAGTTTAAATATGCTCAAATTTGTCTGTCACGAAAACACGTTTTCTGAGATAATTTGTCTAAATTTTCCACATTATTCAGATAGAGTTGAGTTTATAACAACAAAGAATTATTCATACCCAATGTGGAGGTGAGTTTTTCTACACAATTATGATAGTCAGCCTTGGATCAAGTTGTTCCTGTAAAACAAAATTTAATGCTGTGAATAACTTTGGTTTAGTCATTACACCAAAAAAAAAAATTTAAGGATAGAAACAGACAAACCGTCGTCTTCAAATCCAATTAGATATGGACATTGAGACAAAAGAATTCGCTTGAAAAAATGAAAAGACGTATGAAAGTTTAACAATTGCAGAGTGTCAACCATACATTACTGCGCTTTCTCTCCCCAGTCGCCACGACGATTTGCTACCATGAAATACAATACTTCTGAATCAAAAACATAACATTATTGATCCTCTAACAATGTTGCTTTCAGGTAATTTCCGCTCATCATTGAAAATGAAGGAGATCAGTTCCGTTGTTTTGCTATTTGGAAAAATTTCAATGCTCTTTTCAAATTTCGAATAGCCTTCTCTGATAAAAGTACCTATCTGCATCAGATAATCGTAATAGTAAGTCATCATTTTATAGAGGTCTTATTTTACTTTTTTGGATCGTACGTAGAGTACAAAAAATTTTAATTGATTAAGTGAAAATCATCATTATCAACCTTAACACTAAAACAACATGGAAAGCTACGTGAAACCCAAAATTGATGACGATTTCAGAAGTTGCAAAGATAGGAAAACTCAGAAACAGAAAGAGAAATTGCAGAAATACCAGGCAAATCGGGAGTTTTACGACGAAGAAGACTATGAAATTAAGCCAAAGTCTCAGGACGCACCTACAAAGACAAGCACTTTAACAAAAACAGATTCACCAACTAAAACCACCGCCCAGCCAAAGATAGACTTCCCTTCAAAGACAGAATCTGGCTCAAACCTGACTGCCTTTGAAGCGCAAGGCAAAAAACAAATGGCTGCGGATTTCCCAGAATTAGACGACAAAGAAACCCACATTGATCAGCTGAAATACGGGAGTAGTAAGCGCGGTGGCATGATGCAAGAATACAGCGATATGATGATCACCTTCCACCAGATGATTGAAGACGCTTTGAAGAATAGAGAAGTGCGGGAAGACCAAGTCGATGATATTCTTAAGATCTGCGAGGAAGGACTCTGCCAATCCGTTATGGGCAACGACCTAGAAGACCGGTATACTCAAAATATATAAGTTATCTGAAAAATACCTATAGGATGCTTGATTTTCCTGACGATGATGAAGGAGAAGAGGCTTTTGAGACCACTGACCTCGAAGTGGACGAACTGACTAGAGACACTCAGCAGTTTATCCTCGATCGGATCCAAAGGGAGCAAAAAGCCATGAAATTTGATAATTCAGACAAAATGTTCCCGTCGCTTGAATCAACTAACACTAAAACCACCAAAGCGGCATACACTAAACAAGTGACTGACTTATCCGATGAAAAGAAAAACGCTGCACCGTCAATCGTCTATAAAAACCCAGAAAATACGAACCAATGGCAGAACGACAGTGCGAAAAACCTGCTGTTTCAGGTGAGTAAGAGAGGCTCAGCGAAAGAAGTCACAAAGCTAGCGAAATCTTTCCCTGATCTGGAGCTCGGGTTCATCAAAATGGTGTATTTGCTGTTTAATGAGGATTTTGAAACAACGAAGGAGTACCTCCGTGATAGATTCAAAGACAGCTACCAGCATATCGGCACGGATTTGAAGCAAGGGAAAAAGAGTTCTTTTAAGGCGAAGGCCTTTAGAAGTTCTAAAGCAAACATTTCGCAACTGAATTATGGTGTAGAGGTCGAGCAGCTGTTAAAGGAAATGAGTTTTAATGAAATCAGAACTCAAATTGCGCATCATAGACGGGTTAGAGCTATTTTGGATCGCAGCGCGAATCAAGCCCGATCGAGTAAGACTCGCACCGGTGCGTCGGAGTTGGAAAGCTTCTCTCGAGATGAGACAAACAGAATTAAACTGTTAACTAAGGCATCAAAAGTCTATATCTTGAAGAAATATAGAGAAAACAATAACCTTTATGGAATGGATTTGCACGGGTTGTTCTGGGATGAAGCGAAGGACATTGTCAACGAGCAGATTGCTTATATTAAGTCAAATGTGCCGAAGGATAGAGACGCGTTCCGCTTCAATGAGAAGACGATTGATGGTCATCCTCACCTGAAATATGAGATAATAACAGGAAAAGGTCTGAACAGTAGAGAGGGATATTCTGTCCTGTTTAAAAACCTATGTGAGGAGTTTGAGAGAGCGAACTATCATTATACTCCATTGAAATCAGAAGGTAGAATCTACATATATCTTCCTTTATGACCTGGCAGCATTTATGATTGAGTAACATGACAAAAAATTTTCGGGGTTTTATGAGTGCTTGAACATGATTTTAAAATTTTGAATAAAGCGAAAATATTCTAAACCGGTTGAATAATACACACATTTTCACATAGTCGTAATCTGAGCAGATCGTTTAGGAGGAAATATAGGTAATCAAAAAAAATTTGGATTTAGGTTTTAGGGTTACATTACGATAATAGTAGTTGTTTTCAGTCGACAGTACTACTGAGAACCCTGGTTCTTTGAGAGTAGATTCCTGTATTGCGTTGTTGAATTTCCATTGCAGATCATTTTTACAATATAAATTATATATAACCGACAAGAGGGTGTATTGATCGAAGTACGATTGATGTCTGCAAAACTAACCAGAGCCAATAGCGAGGAGAAATCATTGCTATCTACCACAAGGGGCTCTCTTCACCTCAGCTCCTTGAAATATCCAGAGTCTATTCAGAACTCTGTGGTCAATACCCAGCGCAACCACCACGATGACACTTCCTCATTCAGGATTATGAACGATTCCAGGCAGCCTATCACAACCTCACGTGTTTTCACTCCAGAACCAACAGCTAGGTCCTCCACCAACCCACGTAGAAGGCCGAGGCTGAACTCATCCAACCTAGACAGCGGAAATTCAGAACACACAGCTCCAAATAACCCTCTACGCTTGTCCCGGGGCAATAGCCGAGTGTCTGACTCACCTCATGCCAAAGCAGCGAAAAAGAAAACTTCTGCAAAGGATCCAGCTGAGCAGCTCCGTGAACGCGAGAAAAACCTTGACGAAATGATCGAAAAATTCAATATCGACCCAGATAAAATACATCTGCCTGGCCTATCAATCGATGAAAAGGAGAACTTGCTCACGAAGCTTTTGCATAGGCAGCTTAACGATCAATTCGCCCATCATCTACAGCACCAGCAGCGACGAGAAGAGGAACGAGAAGTTTATTTGAAAGAATTTCAGAGAACAAGCAGCGAAAGAGACATGCTTTTTAAAAAGCTTCATCTCGATATAAAACACAAAGCGCTTCAGACCAAAATTTTAGAAAAAGTCGTTGACAGCGAGTATCTAAAAGAGCATAAAGAGGCGCGTTTAGCGAGAATTAAAAAGAGAGAGGCGAAATTAAACATTGAGGAGCATAAATTACAGCATGAGGAAAACCAATTCAAGGAAATGAAGTTGAAGGTGATGAACCTCGATAAAGCCGTTAGTTTCTATGATCTCAGAGACAAAGAGAGATTCGATGTGTGGTGCGATGACACTGTAACTGACAAAATCCTGGAAAAAGTCTCTAAACTAGCAGAAACACATGCGATTGACTTCGCAGAACCTCCAAAACGCAATCCTGTATCCTCGCTTGCCAAGAAGCTTCAAGGGAAAGCTCGATCGGATGTCTCAACCGAAGGGACTGGGGTGTTGGGCAGCGTTTACCGAGACCCTGAACAAGCAATGTGGGACCGCTACCTCCAAGAGAATTTCCCTATATTGCAGAAGGATGAGAAAACCGGCGCGTTGAGGCATGTATGCTACCACCCTAAAGAGTTTGGTGAAGGTTATCAAAGATATATCCAAAGAAACATAGAGAAAATGAAGCACCAGAAGGAAAGAGCGGCATCGGCGCAAACGCATATGAAGAAGGCTGTGAATAAATTGATCACTACGAATATTTTGAAAAGACTCATGTCCAACCCCGGCTCAGAGAAAAAACAGAGGCGAAGGCATAAAACCGCAATTACCCTGCGCAAGGAGCAAGAGCCAGAAGTGCTGAAAGAAGTCAACTCGATCAACCGCCAAATGAACCATACTTATCGGCCCGTGTATAACTTAGTCGAATGGAACAGCATGCATGAGCAAGTGTTTCTGGAAAACAGAAGGAGCAGTCTGGAGAGTATGCCGATCGGCAGTTTCGGCGCAGCGAACGCGATAACAACCGCTGGGTTTTACAGCAATAACGAGGTTGTGCGAGCTGAGCGAGAGAGGATCAATAACAAAGCGCTTGAATCGAAGAAGTCGTTTTATTTCCTGAACAGCAACCCATTCAATAGTAAAAAGATACAACAGGAACTGGATACGATCCGGAATGAAGAACTAGAGAAAATAGAGTTTGAAGTCGCCAATAAAATCATCGAGAAATATAAAAACGACCAGGACGTAGTGTTCAAGGAACGAAGAAAGTACCTTGAATCGCTGAGGAAGTCCAGGCTGACACAGAATAAGGAAAAAGCACACAGTGAGGAGAGACAAGCGAAATTAGAGGAGGCGAGGAAAGAACATAAAATGTTCTCGTCGCAAATAAGAGCTCTCTTGCAGCGCCGTGTTGAAGGACAAATAACTAAAGCGGATGATAAATTCGCGAATTCTCATGTGATCGCAGACTGTCGAGACTCATATTCGAAGTTAAGCAATCTGAGAAAAATCGTCAGTATGACGGCGCTTAAAATGAGGATTAACGAAGTGAACTCGAAACCATATAACCCTGACGAATATCGACCGGTAACAGTTGCGAAAAGCACGAATAGACTCGATAGGTACCAGCCGAAGTATCAAGGGAAGCTGAGAAGGTCATATTCAGGAGGTCCAAGAGCGAGGATTGGGTCTGAGGTAAACCGATTCAAGCATGCTGATGATGAACAGAGAGATATGGCTGCAGCGAAAATACAGGCTATAGTGAGAGGTATGATAGCTAGGAAGAGATATATGGAGTACAAGGATTTGAAAGCGTGGTTGGAGAAAAGGTTTTGCCAGCCTCGCGCAGAGCCATCGGAACCGAATAAAGTTGAGCCGAAGGATGAGGAGGAGATCATAGAGAAATCAGTCGAGAGATTCGGACGTCTGGCGAAAAGACCGTCGCTGATTATTAATACGATCAATTTGGTTAAGCGAGGGTCAGATAATTCGTATCTACTGAACTCTCCGACAAAATCTCCCTCCAAGGACAAACCGAAGAGCCTATTCAGCAATGATTCATCGCCGTTAAAAAGCTCTACTATTCTGAAAGACTCACCTGCCTTGAAAGATTCACCTGGCTTAAAAGACGCAAACCGTCCACAGGTTATTATCGTGAAATCACAGTTCGCGCAACCCCACCAAAGAACAGATTCTGATGACAGCAACAGCCCGTAGGTTGCTTATAATTTTTCATTTTTTTAAATAACTTTTCGTGTAAGTTTGAGTATGCCGGACATATTCTTTTAAATATAATCATGAGAGTCAGTAGTAACTAATTTTTCGGTTAATAAATCACACTATCTCAACTCTTTTTTATTTAATTGGGATGTTTTTAAAGCTTTTTAACTATCGATGATAAAAATTGGCTAGAAATTCAAAGGTTTCATTTTGATTTTCATAAGACAATTGGATTAGCTTTTAAATTGAATACTCATTCTCAGGCAGCAACGCTAACTCCGACAAAGCATTTATACAGGGAGAAATCAAACCCTTTTAAAGTTGAGAGCGAAGTTGTTGCTTTGCGCTCTCAAGCAATGTCTTGACTTCAGGGGCGGTGTCAGCTTTACCAATATGCTCATCAACTAATAAAACCAATCAAAAACCCGTCTAGCAAATTAAAACTTACTGAGTTTTAACAGATCGACTCCAATCTTCTTCACCTCTTCACACTCCTTAATCTTGCCTTCAAGCTTCTTGAACGCCTTTAATACAAGAAGTGGCTTGCCTATTTCCCCACAGATCAGCATTAGAAGTCAACAAAAAATGAATTGGCTGTACCTTTCTTTAAATAGAGATGGCAAATGGACTTAAACAGTGGTGTTCTGATCTTCTCGGACTCAATATTGAGGGTAATGGAGGTTTTCGCGAAGTTGGATGCTTCCTGGTAAGGGTCTTTCATCTCAGCAAGGAACTTATCGCCCCAGTAATCGATTTTCGTTTTATGAGGCTCAGTCTCTGCTCGAGTTTTCTCCTTAAGCTCTTTTTCTTTCTTCAATTTCTTTCTTGCGTCCTTGTCCATCTCCTCGATGTTCTTCTTCTCTTCCTCTTCGGTTTGCTTAATCTTTGGTAACTCGTCAGCATATTGCATCAGACCGTTAATCATAAGATATGCGGCCTTTGCGTAAAGATTGTTCTGGTAAACGTTGTCTTGTTGTCTGAGCATTCCGATGTATGCCTTGAGCTGATACTTTCTCATGCAGTAAGTATGAAAATCGAACTGAAGGGAGGTGTCAGTAAGCGGGGGTTTCCACAAGAGAAATTACCTGATCATCGTACATGTCCTGGAAGTGCTTTTCGATGAACTTGAATTGCTTCAAGCCAGGTCCCCATTCTTTCTTGCGTAAGTAGTAGAGACCTTTTTCGATCTCATACCAAGAGACTTGGAGATCAACGATGTTTTCATCGTTGGTTTCTCTCAAGAAGGTCTTAAACATGGCCTCAGCCTTATCAATCTCGTCATTGCGAATGAGGTATTTGACGGCTTTATTGTTTAAATAACGATCAGCGAGATCCAATGTTCTTGCCTAGAAAAACGCATTAGTTTGCCTGGAATTATGGGAATTTGGAAACCTTATCAGCACATTCAGCAGCTCCTTTAATATCACCTTGGTGCTTCAAAATCTTTGCCTTGATGAGGTAGAGCTCAATAAGAGTTGGGGTGTGCTTGAGGGCCTAAAACACATTAGCTAAGCCTCCAAATAGAGCAGTCGCGTATACCTTTTCAATGTATTCCATGGCTGTGTCGTATTTCTTCATGTGGTCATACAACTGAGCAAGGACCATATAGCACCAGAGAAGTGGGCAAGGAGATTGCACCTCGGTTTCTCCATTGAAAGTGCCTTTCTCAGCCAATGATTTCTCATGAGCCAAGAGGAGTTGCTCGAAAGCGGTTTGTCTCTCTTTGGTATTAAGAATTCCTTTAATTTCAGAAAAGATTGCTGGAAGGCCCTTGATGAAATAAGGGCGAATATATGTGTCGATTCTCTTAACGAAATCCTCGTTGCTGACGTAGATGAGTCTTGTGCGTCTGATATTAGAGGAATTTGGATATTCCTTCTCGAGCTGATCGAAAAACTCAACCATCTTTTGGTTACCACCTTCCTTTGAAGGATCGATCTCTTGAATCTGTCTAAGGAGGTCATAGTACAACGAATTTTCATTATTTGAAGCAAGCAATTGCCTTGAAAGGTTCAAATTAGCCTCAGATTTCGTTGGTAGACGCTTACTTGGCGTATTCGGTGGCTTTTTCCTTATTATTGAGGGCGATGTAAGCCTTGCAGTAGTACTCCTTCACCAATAATTTGTCAGTGATAGTTCTAAGAGAACGGGTTTATCTCCTTGAATTTAGAATGATTTTCTTTACTTCACGTTCTTGTCAAGGAATTCAACGAGCTTCTGCCAGTCCTTTGCTTCGAAGTACAGCATTGCTTCATAAACAGCGAGCTAATTGCGATAATCAGAAAAGACTTCTAAAACAGAAGTACTTCGCTCTTCTCATAAGGCTTGAGGTCTTCGGAAACAATCTTGTTATGTGAACTAAGCACTCTAAGCGCTTCCTGGATATCTCCGTTCTAAATACACCAGCTTAGTCAAATTGACAATGAATTAAATTATTACCAAGTGGTGAGCAACAGCGAAGGTCAACCAGTTGATTGGCAAATTAGTTTTATTCAGGAGAAGTTTTCTGCGGGTTTCAACAAAACCGGTTACATCTCGGATCTGAACTTGGAGCAAAGCCTGGTCTCTGAGGATATTGAGGTTGTCAGGATCCAAATGCAGAGCTTGGGTATAGCATTTGATGGCTTCAGGATAATTCTTTAAATTTCTCTGGATGACACCATACACATGCCAACAGATCTGGCTCTTGAAAGCTTTGCCGAGCGCCTATGAAATATGAATGGAGATAGTCTCTTTGTGGCTCTATTACTGCTTTCGCGATTTTAGGACCATCGTCTTTGTCTCCGAGCAAGAACTTGAACAATCCATAAAGACATTTGGTTTCTGTTGCGTGAGAGAGATAGTGTGAGGTGACTTTTGTGATGGAAAGGTGAAAATGAACCTGCGTGGTCAGGATAGCTTTCGAGCATCTTCTCAGCGAGTTTGATACCTCTCTTATATTGCTTGGTCTCATAATGTTTCTATAAAGAGGTTCAGCGCTGAGTGTTCTGTATGGTAGGAGTGGTTACCAAGAGCTGTCTGAAGTTCTTAGCCTCTTTGGATGGAAGATTTCCGATTGCTTCTTGCATTTCTATTTATGTATTTGAAATAAAATATAGATATGGATTCAATTCTAATTCCCGAATAAGAATTTCAAAAAAGGACCGATTAAATGGAATCTTGGGATCTCTCAGGAAAATGCTACTGAATTATATTTTCGTTCATAATTCTTAGGTAATATGCTTGTATTACACTAGTTTGAGAAGAACTATACTTGTTCAATGCAGTCTAGCTGATAAGCAGTTGGCATCGGGGGCAAAGGATAGAAATTTATGAGCTAATAATGTGGATAATTCGATATTTCCGTACTCTTACTGGAAGGAAAAATTCGAAAGTGATAGGAAAAATTTTGAAGAAGTTGGTGAAATTTGAACTGAATTTTATGAGAGCTAGAACTGATTTCCCAGCCTCCTTGCATGTAGATTTCAATAAAATTCTTGTTCAGCTCAGCGATATGTTCAACTAGGTAGCAACTAGTGAGAAATGCAATTCATCTCTAACAATAACAGCATGAGAAATTACAAAAAGCTTATTGAAAGACATATTTTCCTAAGTGATACGTCCTTATTGCCATTTTACCGCTTTGTTAAACAGCAAAACGTGTGAATTTTCTTTCCACTTCTATTAATCCTATTAAATGCGAAATTTGAAACAAAACTACAATAATAAGAATGAGCTCAATAGCTTGGCAATCAAATTTACACTACACAAGCGATCGGAACAATATCAAACGAAAAACAGATAAAAATCAATGTGATATCGATTTTCAAATCTTAGAAATTGACAGACTGAGATCGAAACTTGCTAATGGCGTTCAACTGTTTGCAAAGATCCGTGAGCTGGATCGTCGTGAACAACAGATACGCTCCCAACGGAATAGCGAGTACATTCAGCGTCAGCACCCACACTACCAAGCATAACAAATAAAGGACTTTCAGCGTTGAATAGTACCCCTGCAAGCGACTATTAAAAGCCTTGAATGCCAAAAAAGCAATGATGGACACCAGCACCATACCAATCACAAAGAGTCCGCCAAAAAAATACACAGCTCCAGGCTTGAGTTTCAGACAATTTTCTGTCAAGCATAGCCTTGAGGTGTTCTTGTCCCAGCGGGTGCTTATTACAATGAAGAATCCAGAGCAGAGGACAACGAAATAGAAAAGAAGCATCAGATTGAGGTATTTGAAGTATTTCTTTGAATTGTATGCCTCTTCATATTTCATATAGGTATTTTGCAAGCCATGCTGGGTAACTTTGGTCGCTAAGGTAGTTAGGACGCGAGAAGAGAGCTTGCTGAGGTCTGAATCCGGATTCTCGACTTTGTTTCTCTTTTTTTTATCTGAGTTGAGCGAGTTGGCGACCCTCTGGACGTACTCTGAAAATTTCCGGCTATCGTCGGTGGAAGGGACTGTCGACTGCGTTCGCTCGTAGTCGAAGTATAAGTGATAGCTGTTGTCTCTGCCTTTGGTGTCTGGTTCAAATGATTCGGCACCATTCAGACTCCAATCTTGGTTTTTCATAGCTAGCGCTGTTAAACAAGCTCAGGAGGAATTCTGAAATAATTAAAATTTTTGTAAAAGAATAAACCTGAGAACTTAATGAGGATAGCTGAAAGACAAATGCGAACACTTTTTTTTTTTTGGATGAAGAGAATTGCAATCTGAATAACAATATAATGTTCTGGAATTTTACATGGCATATGTTCTAGATTATGCACAATTAAAGAGTTAACTAGCCTGTACAAATTGAATTGAGTTCAGCCGAATTTTTCGTTGATTTTGAAAAATTTGGAATTAATTCACTAAGTAAATTAAAACTAAAGAATTGATTATTGACTAAATAACTCTTAAGTCTGTATGTTACCAACAAAGCCCTTCATGTTTTTATCTATCCCCATCGGTGGGATATTTGGAAATGACGAGCAAGTGATGGAAGTCATCATATTGAATTTCTTATGAATTTTTGAATTATTAACCAAGTCATGATTTGTCAGTTCATTGCAAATATGCAGATTCCTGATCATATAGAATAAAAACGAATGAAAAAAATGAATCAAGAAGAAGAATTATAATTCTTCACTCATTTTAGCTGTTGATATTATTTGCGTATTCTCAGTGCTTTCCAATGATTCCTTAAATACAGTGCCTTCATTCGTAACCAATTCCGATGTTTTTTCCAAAAGCGGTCTTTTCGAATTTAGCCTTGAATCTCGTTTTACATTTACTGAGAACATATCGTCTACATGGATTGAATCTGCTCTGTGGTGATAATTTTCGTCGAAGAAAAAGTTCGAGTTCGACCTTCTTCTCAAGCACGTTGCAAGGAGAGCGCTCAAGCAACGTGTAATCCTCTTGAAACCCAACAGGTGTAGCACCTTGATTGCAATATAGAGGATAAATGCGATATTCAACAAAATAATCACATAACTGATGATTCTGTTGAGAGCGTCTTCCTGGTAACCGTAAACCGCAAGGAAGATCGTCACAATGAAAACGTAGCTTGAAAGAATATCAGTCCTGTACAAATCCATACTTCGGTATGGCTTGAAAGTGTTGACGAGTATCACAAAGCCTATCAAGATCAGGAAGAGCGTGAGCCCTAGTGTTTTCAGAGGCAGAAACGAGAATTGAGCGAAGCCAATGAGTATCAGTTTTTGTCCGAATTGAACAAGATTCCAATAGAAGCACTTAGATCTGTAAATCGCATATAATGTTCCGAATTTCTCCGAGAATCCTTTCGTCTTCATATTTTTTCGATTCAATACCAAGATAAGTAGTATGCACAGTGGGTGAATGGCTCCCCAGGCAACTAACAGAGGGATTACAAGCGATTTTCTGTACTGATAGTAGATATCTGTATAGCAAGTGACATATGGAGCATCTCTCATATAATGAGGGACTTGAGATTGGTCAGGCGCGAGAGGATCAGAGGATTTGCAAACGAAATATGATGACAGTGTAAACAGCATCGATGGCTGCTCGATCAGGATCATACACTGAGTTGCTACTACCGCAAAAGTTTTGTAGCGGTAAGAAGAGTAAATGAATTTTTTAGCAAAGCCGAAGGAGATTATGAGGAACCATTTCACGAACGGAAGGAATCCCAATATTACCAGTTTGGAATAAAAGAGATTGTCAATTGAGAATCCTAGTTGCATAAAGACGCAATCTGATGAAAATAGAATTGTCTCACTGGGACTGAAAATGTGTGCCAGTCCTGTGAGGAATCCTGAGACAAGGAGAGGGTATCCTTTTAATATCGTCAATATCTGGAGGTAATACATCATTATTGTCATGTAGCCTCCTCGGGAGACTCTAGCAACAGATTTCTTGCTGTATTTGTTATCGACGATCAGGAATTTGTTAATTCTTCTGAAATACCAGATATACCCAATCTCGATAATAAAAATGGCTAGTTGAATCGAAATCAGAATAGTCAGCCCTTGTAGCAGCGAAGGACACTTGCCACAATCGCCGTTTGAAGCTGCATAGCCTTTCTCAAGATCACATGCGAGACAATACGGTCCTTTGTATCCCAGAGCGCAGATCCCATCGCCATAAAGCTCTTGATTACATACTTTTGTGTTGTTGCAGGGATATATGTTCGTTGACATGTTGCTTGGTTTCCAGTAGTCTTCATGCGCGATTATCTTCGCTTCACCAGGACAAGTCGCGAATTGAGGGCAACTGTGGCAACATTTATCTGAGATGTTTAGCGAGTATGAGCCTTTCCCACAGGGAACACATATCTGCTGTCTTGTGTCATTGATTTCTCCGACTTGGCATGGCCGAATCGACGTCATCAATACGAAGTTGAACGGAGCTGCGCCTGGACTTGTGACGTTGAAAGTTAAGTTCACATCTTGATTAGCAAGTCCTCTGATAGTGGCGTCGTTGCCGTTGATGATGCAATGACCAATGCTGCAATTAGAATCAAAATAAATCTGAGATTGATTCGTGATTTGGAGTGTCATTTTAGCAACAGAACTCGGCCGTATATTGCGCTTGATATCAAGCGATTGCCCGTAAAAATCAATAAACCCGACGTGGAGATAGAATCCATGGAAGTGGTCAGCACGAATTTGTTCGCTGAGTTTGCAAGGTGATTGGTAGCAATGATTAAGTTCCTTTGTGAAATTGTAAACCCCAAATGTTGAAGAGTAGGGAAGTGTCGAAAGCTCATTTCCAGAGTCTGCTGAGTTTCCAATGAATTCATTGCCCCAAGACAAACTCATCAAAGCTTCAAACAATTGAGAGTCTGTAGGAATCACGTCATGAAATTCAATAAACATCGCTCCGCCCCCTCCAATACCTTCAGAATCCTCATTCGTTGCTGAATTATTAAAAAATTTATTGTTCTGAATAGCAAGCGATCGATTTTGAGTCGAGGGATCCTCCATTACAATATCAATGTACACCGCTCCACCATATACCGTTGAAACAACTCGAGACTTCACACTGTTCTGTAAGAAGAGCGAGTCGGTGATGCGTACATGCGTGAAAGCCGAAAGGTAGATGGCACCGCCTTTCTCAGAGGCGGTGTTGTTGATGAAACTCGAATTGTTGATTTCGAATGACCCTCCTGTTTGCGCGAGAGCTCCGCCTAGGCTGGTAGCAGTATTCTCTACAAATGTGCAGTTTTCAATCGTAGTTTTTAATCTTCCAAACATTGCTGAAGAGGTGAAGGGCAACGTTACCACCGAAAGGACTGCCCCGGAAGCGGCGTAGTTTTTAATAAAGGAAGAACTATTCAAAATCACCTTGGCAGAATCGGAATTCACGCAAATTGCACTATGAAACGCGAGCGTATTTGGTCCCAAAGAAAAGGAATTATTCATCAAGATTGAATCATTCAACGCAAAATAGGTTTGCGAACTGGCTATATCGATGAGACAGCCCGTTTGATTAAAATTGTTGTGTGAGAAATTTGAAGATTTTATAGTCACAGAGCCTCCTACGGCGATTGTTATGAGACTATATTGCGACCTGAAATTCTTAATATCAATTGTGTCCAGTACCGCGTTCATTGAGTTTCCGATATTGATGAGAGTCGTCTTAGTTGCATGATAATCCAGATCTCTGTTAAGAGGGATAAACGTCAGGTTCTTCATGAGGATTTTGAATATTGACACAACATCTATCATCGATTTAATCAAAGTGGCGTTGTTTCTCACTGTAATAGTAGAATCGGTTATTTGCAATGGATCTTGAAGCGGAGCTCCTCGAGGGTAAGTATTTCGGATGTAAATTGCTCCTCCAATGTGATCGGCATTGGCATAATTAGGAAAATAGCAAAAATAGGTGTTGGCACTCAGGACAAGATTTGTAATATAGACCTGCTCGATGTAGATTGACCCACCTGAGTTTGCCAAGTTATTCGCGAAAGTATTCCCAATTATCGAGCCTCCCAGCTTGTAATTCCCGAGATTTTGGATGAAAATAGCACCTCCTTGGATAGCAACATTGTCTGAAAAAGTATTGTTGGTGATATCGATTTGTATCGGAGTGTCTTGAGAACCGAGAGCTCCAAGCGTGAGACATCCTCCGCTCATTGCACTATTGTTATTGAAAAAAGAGTTTTGGATGAGTAAATTTTGTGTGGCGATATAGATTGAAGTCATAGGACTTCCGAATCTACCTTGTCTCTGGAAAGTTATATCAGTGAGTCGAACTGTATTTGAGAGCAAAACCAAGAAATAAGTGGCAGTTCCACCAGTGTTGTTGAGAAAGGTTGAATTTTTGATTGTGATGGCTGACTCTACAGTTAGCATATAAATGAGAGCGTTTTTGGATCCATGGACTGAAGGATTCACACCTCTAGTAATCAAGCGGTTTTCCATGACCCAATTTCTTTCGAAATCTACATTCGCAGTGACATTGAGCTGCGCAGTGATGACGATCAACCCAATTTGGAAGAAACCTTCATAATAAAGCATGATGTATTCAAACCTGTTTCCAGCAAAAACTACATGCGTTGCGTTCTCTCTAAAATTCAAATAGATGAGAGGAGCTAGCTCCAAGCTGCAGCCCGACACGAAATTTTCAAGGAGATGAACGGACATAGGACTGTGGGTATCCAGGTCGAGAAGAGTAACGTTAGAGCTATTTGTCAAGTTGTTCCTTTCGTTGAGAAGTATAGTGGAATTGTCTATTCCCTCGTTAATTTTGAGGAACGAGAGACTTAGCTGGGTTTTCTCGAGAGTATTGCTTGCCGCATAAAGAATTGACGTGACTTGCAGCTCGAACAGATATATAACCTCGTTATAGCGAGAGGCATGACTGCCGGATAGATTCGAAAACTGGTTCTCTGAAATGTCTATCAAGGTGTTCGGCGCCACGCTTGAGATCTGGAGCAGCGAATCAATCTTAAAGAGCGTGTTTGGAAAACGGTTCTCTCGGAACGAAAACACTGCAGCGATGTTCTCAACCAGAGCGCGACCCTCGGAATTTGAAAATATTGCTTTACTGAATAGCTCAATCAGCAATGGATCAGTGAGAAATTCATCAATTATACTCGTAAAGTCTTTCGACAGGAGTATTTTCATAGGAAAAGACTTCGTCTCACAAGGTACAATGTCGTTGACACTGAAAAGAATATTTGTCCCGAAGTACGAGCTGAAGTTATTCCCATGAATGAAAAAGTTAGCCACGTTCAGCATAGAGGAAAGCTCTCGATCTTCCAAGGTAATGTAGCCTTCGAAAGTATTGTTGAGCAGAATAAATGAACCGAAATCAGGCACAAAACGCGAATTAATAAAGTCGAACCGGTAATTGTCAGAATAGTCCATTTGTTTTTTGTAGAATAAACTCGCTCGGTCCGAAGAATGTGAGAGCAAATTGCTGAATTTGGACCTAGCGATAACAACAGTGACCATAGTATTCGCTATTTCCAGCAAACGAGTGTTCAATATGTCGTTATTGGCGATAAGAGAATCATAGATGCGGATCCCGAAATCGTAGCAGATGATCATCGAGGTGATTTCGCTAGCTAAGCGGCCCGTTTGCTCAAATATATTGTTCGTCAACCTCATATTTGTCACCTTAAGGTAGTTTCCATCAGAGTCATTAGCATCTGTTCCCTCTTCTAGATACTCGCCTGTGAGTTCTATCAACGATGTATTGTAGAAGCTACTCCCATTGATGTTTAAGTTCACTAACTCTAGAATATTCGCCCTCAGCGGTTGAATGAGGAACAATGGTGCAAAACACGTACTATCTTTGATCGTTACGTTTTCAAGGCGGACTTGCTCCAGACCGGAAGCCAGAGTAACAAAACTATGCTTGAGTGAGTTATTGAGCATCACCACGTTTGTTATTGACAGGGAATGTTTTCTGTTTCCAAAAGTGTAGATTACGGGAATATTAACTTGAGGGAAACTGCTTTCCATCTGAGTGTTGTTTTGGATGACGATGTCATCGATGCTGAATACAAAAGGCTCAAGTTGATTCAAGCTCCCTTCTAAAGAAATCAGCCCTGAAGGATAAGATCCCGTAACGTTACTCAGGAATAGCCAGTTGTCACGAAGGTAAAATCCCGAGATATCAACTCTTCCTGAATTATTTGCAACCATACGAAAATCAAGAATGCTGTTTCCTATTTTTGTGCCCATCACGGTAAAGTTTTGGACGGAAGATGGTGTGTTAGTTCCAAGGAAAAGTCTCATAGAAGGACCTTCGCCTGGCATAAATAAAACATTTTTCATTGTCATTGTGCCTTTTTCCATTTGAATCACTGTGGCATCCCAAGTTTCAGCTGCGGGTCCTGTGAGTACGGGGCACGGTTTATAAAATCCTCTGAAAGCCATAGTTTCAACAGTCAAGTTGCTTTGCTCAATATAAATGGGAATGTAAGCCAACTGAACTGTTAGGTTGGCATTCATGCTTACATTGAGAAATTTGACATTGGAATACAAAATCTGCATGATTTTCGTTACAGAAGTGAAGTTAATTGTTGTATCGCGTATAATAACCACGCTCTGAACGATAGCGAATAGTCCAAAATAACTGGCGGGGTCAGGCTTCACTCTTGGAGAGGTTAGCAGTATTGTTGACTGGGAGAAGGTGAGATTGCTTCCTTGTATTGCGATCAGAGAGTTAGTAGTTTGATTATCATTGCCGATGATGACACGTTCGAAAAGTATTGAAGGCACGCTCAATTTAGAGTTGCCGTTGACAAGAACAACGGCGGTGTCTGGTGCGCTTGGTGTGCTCTGCTCAAGGGTATGAAATTTCATACTTGCAAAATCTTTACTGGTAATGTTTGTATCTGATAGAGTATATGGAGTGTCTCGGGGAACGAGGTGGATGATCAGATCTGTAGATGCGTCACCATGAGCGAATTGGAAAACTGCTGCCAAAATTCGATTAACCTAGCCTAAACAAAAAGTTATTATAATCAATTTTGTTAATTTTGTTGAGCAAAATAAATTCGGATAACGATAAAAAAACAAATGGCAACATCATGGAAAGAAGCAATAAAAAGCAACTATTTCATAGAGCAAAATCACATTTTATCAATCAAATTTTCAGAAAATTTAACAGTCGATATTATCTGTGAATTATTACTCAACAAAGACTGCTGGAGAGTGGTACCGTCAGTAGTATGCAACTCTGATATTCCTTTTGCCAACTGTGATATATCCTCCCCTTTTCGTGAATTCGCCCTTGACTCTCTCTTTACGAAGACATCATCTGTGTGCAGCATTGACTCTGCTCTCTGATGATAATTGTTGTTGAAAAAGAAATTTGAGTGTGATCTTCTTCTCAAACACGTTGCAAGGAGAGAACTCAAGCATCGTGTAACCCACGTGAAACCAAACAGATGCATCACCTTTATGACGATAAATGCAATAAACGTGATATTCAACAAAAGTATAGCATAGCTTATCACTTCGTTGAGGGAATCTTCTTGGTATCCATAGACTGCAAGGAAGATTGTTAAGATGAAGGCGTAGGTAGAAAGCAGATCGGTAGTGTACAAGTCAATACTCTTGTACGGTTTGAACGTTCTAATAAGTATCACGAAGCCGATCAACATCAAGAAGAGTGTGAGTCCGAGAGTCTTGAGAGGGAGGAAGGCGAACTGAGCGAAGCAAATGAGTATGAATTTTTGTCCGAATTGAACGAGGTTCCAGTAGTAGCATTTGGATCTGTAAATTGCGTACTGAGTTCCAAATTTCATTGAGAAATCCTTAGTTTTTAGTCTTTTTCGATTCACCACCAAGATGGTCAGGAGGCAAAGCGGAAGGAAGACACCCCAGAAGCAGAGCAGTGGGATTACTAGCGATTTTCTGTATTTATAGTAGATGTCCGTATAACAAGTGACAGATGGAGATTCTTTGATGTAATGGAGAACTTGAGATTGGTCAGGTGTGAGAGGGTCAGAGGATTTGCAAACGAGATACGATGACAGGGTAAACAGCATTGATGGCTGCTCTATCAGGATCATACACTGAGTTGCAACTATCACGAAAGTCTTATAGCGGTAAGAAGAGTAAATGAATTTCTTCGCAAAGCCGAAGCTTAGAATGAGGAACCACTTCAAGAACGGAAGGATGACAAGTATCACTAATTTTGAATAAAACAGATATTCGATTGAGAATCCTAATTGCCAGAAGACGCAATCCGAATTGAACAGGATCGTTTGGCTCGGGCTGAAAATGTGAGCAATTCCTGTTAGGAACCCTGAGACGAGAAGAGGATATCCCTTCAAAATCGTCAATATCTGCATATAGTCCATTATTATCGTCATATATCCTCCACGAGAGACTCTCGCGATGGACTTCTTGCTATATTTATCGTCAACGATCAGAGACTTGTTAATTTTTCTGAAATACCAGATATACCCAATCTCGATGATGAATATTGCTAATTGGATCAAAATCAGAATCGCCAATCCTTGACTCAAAGGCGGACACTTCCCACATCCGCCTCCTGAAGCTGCATAGCCGCTTTCAAGGTCACATGCGAGACAATAGGGTCCTTTATATCCCAAAGCACAGATTTTAGGTCCATAAGCTTCCTCATTGCATACTTTTGTGTTATTGCAGGGATAGATGTTCACTGAAAGATTATTGGGTCTCCAGTAGCCTGGTCGAGCGACGATATAGCCAGCGGAGCAACTTGCGAGTGGAGGGCACATATGGCAAGCTTTATCTGAAAGGGACACTGAGTATGATCCTTTAGGGCAAGGTGTGCAGATCCCCTGTCGTGTGTCGTTTATTTCTCCAACCTGACATGGACGAATCGACGTCATCAAAACAAAATTAAATGAATATGATGTGGGACTTGTGACATTGAACGTCAGGTTGACGTTTTGATTCGCAACTCCTCTGATAGTGGCGTCGTTACCGTTGATGATGCAGTGACTTGCGCTACAATTTGAGTCGAAATAGATCTGGGGCTGGTTAGTGATTTGGAGGGTCATCTTGAAGTCAGATGGGATGGTGTCTTTTTGCTGGAGGTCGATCAATTGGCCATATAGATCATAAAACTTGATGTGAAGGTTGTAGCCATGGAACACATCTCCTCTGACTTGTGTATTGAGCATACAAGGAGAACCATAGCAGTTGTAGACAGAATTGCTCGAATCCGTTGTATTGAAAGCTCCAAATGCTGAAGAATAAGGATTTGTTGAATAATCTGCGCCATAATCAGCTATATTTCCTTTATAATAGTTGTTCGTTGCTAAAGATAATAAAGCCGAAACCAATTTCATATCCATCAAAATATCGTCATTCAGTTGAACAAATATGGCTCCTCCGCCCCCGATACGCCCGGGTGAACCAACCTGAACAAGATTACTGAAGAAAATGTTTGAATCGATAAAGACTTCTGAAAACGGCAACCCACCCTTTCTTTGCTTAATTTCCA
>ENA-UOTX01001157-UOTX01001157.1-compost-metagenome-genome-assembly--contig:-NODE-1157-length-21677-cov-8.200602_pt1 | contig 21677 bp, 17 predicted proteins | sample MGYA00238143_ERZ746982 | MGnify/ENA primary metagenome ERZ746982 (study PRJEB28758, sample SAMN06268862) | compost metagenome | isolation source: single cell | place: USA: California, Emeryville, Joint... | reverse complement strand
CATTTCCAATGGATTTCTTGGGTGGCTTGTAGAGGTTATAGTGCTCCAATGGTACTTCTTCCCACTGGATGAGCTGGTTCAATACTTGGAGCGCTGTTTGCTTATTGATGAAAAATTTCGATTCTATCGTTTCTTGGAGGAAAACGTCTTCTTTGTTGCTGAAGATACCTAGAGAGCCGAGAAGCAATGTGAAGGCAATCGTATTGATCACCAGAAGAGTGGTGACATAGCCTCTTAGAGAGAACATTGTTAGAAAATAATTTATTTATTGAGAGATAGACTACTAAAAAGATTTTCACGCAGCTGAAATTTGAATGAGCCTTAAATAATTTAACACAGATAGACAGATGAGAAATGAAAAAAATGGTCTAATTGCCTCTCAAATAAAAGACGAAACGTGATGTTGGTAGTTAAATAAAGGAGTTTTGTTATTTTTCCTGGTCGAAATCTGAAGTGGCCAATTCAATGGAAACCGGCTGAATTTGACCTTCATATGTGTGGATTAAAATCATCTTTAAGTCTCTGGAGATTTTAGCACTTAGAATATCAGCTGAGAAACAGTTTAATTAGAGATAGTACAATGATAATGTAGACTTACGCTTCAGCTTTCCAAGTAAAATATCGTAGTTTGTGAGAAGGTTGCAGGCTAAAAGTGCTCCATCATTCTGAAGTATCACTGGAAAACCATCATCTTCGTTTATTTCTGCAGCGATCACTGTGGATTCTAGTCCCGATAAGATCAATTAAATAAAGCAGTAAGAATAAAATCTATTTCAACCTTTTAGCTGCCTTGAAAATTTAAGTTTCTTAGAGGAGATACTATATTGCAGCAGCAGTTTCGCACAGGCAATAAACAATTGTCCTTTATCCAATATAGTTGCGTAAACAATTACTCCAGTTTCTTTCAAAGGCAAACAAATAAGGAATTAGATTCATTTGTTCTAGGTCTATATATTACCACTAAGGATATGCTGCAGTGTGCATTTATTGTCCGCGTTGAGTGAATAAATTCTAATTTCGTGAGTCGGATATCTGTTCACGACCAAATTGTTCTCAGCAAATTTCACATATTGAATAAATCCTGGTTGCCAATTTGAGTAAGGTAACCGGAGTTACACAGCATAAAGTTTACCTTCACTATACTCTATCGAAATCGAAGGTTCCAGCTTGTTCTGCAGATTGGTTATCATTAAATGGCCATCATAAGACCCGCTCGCAATTAGCAACCCATCGTCCGATAAATCCAAACAGGTTATGGCTTCTATATCGAGATGAGAATTAAGCTATTGTTCTATTCGAGCATAATTTACTTTGATGGACTTGCAAAACACTTCCGGCAAGCGAAAAATCAAACGAATTCAGCAGATATATCTTTCCTACTAAACCCATGCATCACTACTTTTAGCTTTAAAAAAAGGTACAGCTCGTTCCGATCACAAAATTTGTATTCTGTAGCATGGCTGCTGTTATATCACCATGCGTAGAAGTGGTATTTTCAGTAGAGTCGAGAGTGCTGGGGATACATGCGTCTAGACTCTTCGATGCTATAATTTTCATGTCTCTAGTCTGAATTCTCCTTATTGTGTTCTTTTTGTCCAACACATAGCAATGTTCATAATCTTCTGAAAGGAAAGCTTGAAAAATTCCATTTCCTTTAAAGCAAATCAGCATTTTGAGCAAAAGGGCCAAACAGACCTGAGCACGCATCAAAATACGTAATTGAAGCTTTTGGACTTCCTCTTGTGGCGTCGAGAAGTCCAAGCGCTTGGGAATCATAGAAACCTTTTCTTACTGCGATAACTGCGTTGGAATTCGGAAGTAGCGTTAGACTTTTTGGGTCCACTTTTCAGAGATGAGGGTGAATTGATAGGAATTGCCATTACGCTCAGGAATCCTCCATGTCTGGATTAACTTCTTTCTCTTCAGATAGTACTTGCATACTAAGCCATCAGTGTACTTTACAAAAGCAAAACCCCTTGCATAATATACATCTGTAATACCCTCAGTATTTCCATCTAATATCCAATAATTCAATAAGAAAACAAATTGAGACAACTACCATCAGTCGAAAATCCACCAATGAATTTCGATTGCCCTTCAGTGTATAAAATTTGCGCAAACTTCCTTCCATTTGTCAAAAAAACTAACTCACCCTTCTTCCCGTATGGCTTGCTCCCAAAAATGTAATATCCTGCATACTTAGATATCCTATCGATGGATACTTTCCTGGTTTCGGTGTTATAATGATTCACATTTCCATCTCTGTCATAGCTGAAAAGATTCTCACCGTCACCAAGAAACATTAGATGAGTAATAGTAGCTGCAAAAACTCATGACGCATACAATAATTTAGTCATTAAGTACTTAAGTGAGTGAGAGAGTAAGCAAAGGAGAGCGTCTTGTCGTCGTTGATTTGATAAATGACAACGTTATTGTTTATTACAGCAGCAGCTATATACTTTGAAGTGGGCGAAAAAGCCAATCGAGTTATCTCTCCTATAAATTGTTCATGTGACGCTATTGAAAAATCACACGGACCTTTTGTGTCCGAACCACTATCGTTAGTAGTCTCATATTTTCCACGAGAACTTCCTAAGGGAAATGAATACAGCATGACTGCGCCTAGTTCATTTCCCACTGCAATAAATGATTCATTGCCATTTATCGCGAGTGCCGTCGCATTTTCTATTAGTGTTATCAATGGAATTAACACGGGTTGTAATTATACTTGAAAGGACTGTATGCCAAACAATACGGAATCCAATAATTTGGATTTTCAGGATTTTCCTGTCGCTTGTTCCAATGATAGCTGTGGTTTCTTGTTTGTTGATGCATATGCAGGAAGGATCTAATGATTATTTCAAGTGAAATTCAATTTCTTGTCGACATTTGGGAAATAGGGATACAGATTGGATAACTTAACAGAGTATGGAGACTTTCTGAGGCTTTGAGGCTTTCTTTGTGATGTACTGTAACTGGTTGCTCATTTCCCATTTGTAGAAGATATATGATATGATGTGATAATTTTTATTTAAACTTTCGCTTTTTTTCCCTCGTCATTGATAAATACAGAGATTCTTATAAGAATAATAGAATTGTTGGTACTGTTTGCTGAAACAATTTGCTCAATGAACTCATTCAATGGAGACTCCTCAACACCCATGTAGCTAATTTTTTAAAATAGTGACTCGAGATCTCTTGATACTATGACAGAACTGTACTTTCTTATGATATTCTTTAATATTTATTTTAACTATATACAAATATTATTCAATGAACTTTCTCTTGCAGAGAAACTGAAGGAGACTTATAACTATGCAGAGACTTATAAATGTATTGGTAATCAAATATTTCATAGAAATTGAGTCGAAGATTAAATGTGGGTTATTTCCACAACACCACAGGAACACTCCACTTAAACAAAAAGCGAATCGGGAAATTTAATCAAAACGCAGCAAAGTTAAACTCGTCTCAGAGGCTCGTATATGCATGTATACGGAAAATTAAATTTTGAATCCGCGATAATAACTTTATCAATAAATATATTCAATCACTCAAACTCACTACAGCTTAGTTTTCAATATGGAAGACTCTCCAAGAAACAGCAGACCTTTATACTCCCAAAGATCCGGTCGAAGCGCTACTAAAAGCCTTGGCCTCGAATCAAATGTCTCTAGCATCTTTAACCAAACCCGAGACACCATCAGCGTCTTGAATAATGACATCGAGTACCTCAAAAAAACCCTCGAAGACCTTACGCAGAGAACTCAGGATCTCACGACTCAAAAAACGTCTCTCTACTCTCGCAATAAAAAGCTCGAAGAAGAAATCAGCAGTCGTAAGAAACAGAACGACTCTCTCCTTGATCAGAGAAATCAAGCTAAACACTACCATACCGTCCTGAAAAAGGAACTTGAGACCATTGGTGCTGATTGGGAAGCGAAAAAGAAAGCTTTACAACATGAGATCAACAAGCTTAACGAAGCGAGCATTCAGGCTCTGGAAGAAAAGACTCGCGAGCAGCAAGCCTTTGAGCAGCAGAGGAACGCTTTAAAGAAAAAGAACGATTCAATTCTCAAAAATATTGATGATACAAATATGGAGATTAGAAAATACAAGGAGATGATTGCAAACCTCAAGAATCAAGAGTACGCCACCATGGAAGCAATAGCAGCCGAAACTAATAAGTTTAGAGAGTTTTTGGAGATACAAAAAACATTAGAAAGCGAGTAGAGGAAGGCTTTAGGGAACTGTATTGGCTAGTAAATTTTGCAGAGTAAAACGCGAAATATATATATCTACTAAAAGACCCCTGCAACTATTAATTTTTCAGCGAATTAGAGTTCTGGCTAGAGATAGTTAATTGAATTATTGCTGATTTTTTCGCTTCCTAGAGATAGAAAACCACCCTTTTCCCATGTTCTATTGTCTCTGCTCCGACGAAGATAAAGGTAAGGCAGACCCAACTCCACCGTCCAGATGTTTAGTTGAGAATTGCGGCAATACAATCGATACAAAATGCTTTCAGAGCAATAATCAGCTACAAGAGTGTCCGAAATGCATCTTAGAGCGCAACGATCCCATTTCTGAGATTGTAATGTCGCTTATACCACCCTCAATGCTCGAGCCTCGCAAATACCAATTCGATATCCCCGAAGACTACCTCGAGACTTTGAAGAATAACGAAAATCTTTATGTGGAGCTAAGAGCCATTAAAGTATCAAAGGGATACATGTCTACCGCTAACTACTACCCGATCGAAGGAAATGTAATCGTGAACGGAAGTCATTTTGTATGGTTTAGCAACAATCGAGATTTGAGCCTCATGAAGTCAAAATCTCCGAAACCAGACGCGAAAATGAGATTTGATGTCTTCAAGTTGCCTTTTAATACTATACGGTTCAGTTTCGAAGAGAGCAAAGATGAAAAATATTATTTTACGCTTGTTTTAGTTCGGAAAAACTCTCCTCAGTTTGCGATCAAACTCATGAAGGCTGCTCGGGTGCTAAAGACGGCGCAATGCAAAGAATTTTTTATCAGGCTTTTTCAAACCAAAATAAAAAGCCCATCGAAAATGAAGATTTCTTTAGACTGTAACGAAAAATCGCATTTGATGATAACTCCTGTCCGAGGCTTGCATTGTCAGCATGTTTCGTGTTTCTGTCTCGAGTGCTTCGTGGAGAAAAACGCATGTCAAGATATCCGCAATTGGACGTGTCCCTACTGCAAGAGGAACTCATATGATGTTGTTGTGGATAGTCTCGTATTGGAAATACTCGAAAAAGCCCGCAAGTGCAATGTTACAACCTTTCATATATATCCCAATGGAGTTTATGAGCTTCCGACCGTTCCTACTCTCAAAAAGGAGTCCTCGTCGATTGAGGCTCCTATCCTCATAGAAGATGACGATGAAGAAGAAGATCAATGTAAACGGCAGAATAGCGCCAATGGGGCCTACACTATCATTGATGATGATGACTCCACTAGTGTTACATCGCAGCTGAATATTGGGATGATGAAGATTGAAAGCAAAATAGAAAGCAAATCTGAAAGCAAAATTACACAAAAACTCAAAGAAAGCCTCGTAAAATTTGCCAAAACAGCACAAGAGAAGCTGTTGGCAGCGCCTCCTCAGCTGATCGATAGAGTGAGTAACGACCTAAAGAACGGATTGATCTCATTCCTCAGCTCTGAACAGAATCAGAGGTCAGTACTTGAACTTTTGAAGGTTGTAGAGGCAGAGCTAAAGAATCTCATAGATTTTTTAGATGATGTCGAAGAAGAATCGGTAGAAGAAGAAGAGCTACGCAAAATACTGTGGGAGATATTGGCCGAGAGAAATGATGTCAGCGATAATTTAAACGAGATCGTTTTTGTAATCGCAAAGTCAGTTCTTCAGAATTCAAGCGTCTTCCAATCGAAAAGCAGCGTCCTTACGATATTGGATTTGAAAAACCCGCAATTTTTAACAGAAAGCGAGAAGAAGTTCATCGAGCATAAGAAACGACGAAGTAACTACTACGATAAGTACTTCGCCAATCCATTCAATGAGAATATAGAAAGCTTCGTAACAGAATCTGGCCTGGAAATTCTCTCGTCTTACACTGCGAAGATGCTTAATTGGATCAAAGAAAAGCCCTTAGCAAAGAGGAAAGGACAGTGGGAAATTGTATGGTCCCCTAGAGAGCGTTGGTACAGCGTGAAAAGAGACCCGTTTTTTGGCTATGAGCTTCAAAATGATCCGTTTCCAGAGCTAATCGCTCGGGATGTAGAAGAAATTATGCCTTTGCTCATGTATCTGCGGAAATGTTGGCAGCAGGACCTGGTGAATGCGGGTCTTAATTCAAGAAAAAGCCCTGTTATGGCTGATCAATCAAAGTTGGCCTTGGAAATTTATATTGCGGCCAGAAAAATACAGCTGAGGGATTTTATAAAGTCGTTTCTTTGGGACGCTACGTCAATAGTATCTATTTTAAGTAATACTGATTATTGGAGCGGGTTCTTGAAGCCCTCTGTTCCAATGTCTGTGAAAAAATTCGCCAATTTAAAGCTGCTCAATAAACCAAATGCTCTATGTTTAATGTAATTTTAACATTTTATGGCACAACTTTATTTCCACAGTTACAACTTGAAAAAAAAAGCTGGTGCGAGTAATGGTAGATTCAAGTGAATGTATTGTATGGCTTATTTTCATGAAAGATAGAAGCATGATTGTAAGATATTTCTACTCATTATTCTCTTAAGCAGCTTTGGGGATGTATTCAAGAAGGAATCATGTTAACTATCACTTCACTAAGAACATGATATGTTAATAAAATTTCTTAAGGAAGCTAACACTAACCTCCTTAATCTTTTTTGGTGGTTTTACTGCTTAAGAAGAAGAGGATGCTTCAAATGCTAAATACAGCTAAATTTCTCACTAGGAATTATCGAAAACATATTGACATCAAATATTCATACTCTTTCATATTAGATTGTTATTAAGACTTGAGCTCGTTTTCTCTTACTCACTCACACTTTTGCTCTTTCTTTGCTTTTTCCCAGAGCTTGAAGAAATAAGAGTCAGAGTTTTCAAGCAATTTTTGAGGCGTATCAAACTCTACCACCTCTCCATTTCCCATAACCAGGATTCTAATTAGTGGAAAGGTGAGTTCGACGTTTTGGAAATTGATAAATTAGATATTACCGATCTGAGTCAATGATTGTCTTTAAGCGATGTGCTATTGTAAGAACAGTGCAATCCACCAATTTTTCTCTTATTGTTCGCTGTAGTAAGGCCTCCGTCTTGACGTCGATATTAGAAGTGGCTTCATCAATGAGAATGATCTTATTACCCTATAATCGCATAAGCAATAAGGGTTAGGGAGGCTTAAATTCTTCTTGAATATACCCTGAGAATGGCTCTTGCAATACAAACAAGTTGTCTTTCTCCAGCGCTGAGGTTCCCACCTTCATCTTTTATCATCGTAAGTAAACCATCGCCTGTCTCTGAGAACTTCTCTTTAAGAGACACTTGTTCCAGGACCTCCCATATTTTGTTGTCAGAAAATTCATTTGAGAAATCAATATTTTCTCTGAGAGTTCCATCAAAGAGGTGTGGGTCTTGAGGAATCACAGTGATTCTCTTCCTCAGATCATACAATCCAAGCGTTGAAATATCGATTCCATCGATGATAATCTTTCCAGATGACGCCTCAAGCACTCGCAGCAGTGAGAGAATAATAGTAGATTTTCCTGATCCCGTTCTTCCAACTATCCCAACCTATGTTTCATCAATTCAAATTGTCAGCATTGGACACTATCGCAATATAAATGAACCTTTTCTTTGGAGGCGATAGTAAGAGAAATATTCTTCAGCACAAGTGGAAGCGATGGTCTGTACCTCACGCTATAGTTAACGAATTCTATACGGCCGTGTTCAGGCCATTTAGGACTGAAATTGAGAACGACTTCGCTGTTTGTCTTTTCAGCTGCTTCAGGCTCGACGCTATCGAAGATTTATGCTTGAAACAACTCGCCATTAAGTTACTCAACAAATGCCAGACATCTTTCAGCAGAGATCAGGTTATTTTCAAAAGTCACTTGAGAAGCCAGTACACATCGGAGGTCTTCATCGATGTTGAGTGCATATGCCAGAACCAATCCAATCAAACTTCCATGAGCCGAAACAGTGTCTTTAAACAGTAACTTATTATTTATTTATAAATCAATAGAAATCGTGTAATCTTATACGCTGACCAGTATCACTGGCACAACCAATAGCAACGAGACCAATGATATCCGAGAGGAGAACCAACTCCAGACAGCCTGCGTTAATAGCTGGTTCTTCAGATTCTCATCTAATTTGCGAAGGTGGTTTGAAAAAAAGTTGTGTTGGGCATCATAGCCTCGAATCGTTGTTAAACCATTGATTGATTCGCTGTAATGACTGAGAATCGGGCTCTTTGATATGCTCTCTGTCGATGAAAATAAAACAACTGAGACATATTACAAAATTAGAGTTACCAAGTCGCACAAGTTCGCGGTTCAATGTCTGATAGCGTCTTTGTAAGCGAAGAGAGATTGACATGAAGAAGATGGCCAGAGGAAACAAATAGAAGCTGCTTCCGTACAAGCAAACGGCCAAGCCTCCCCAAAACAGGTAAAAATCGCCCAAAAAGAAATAGAAGGAGAATGGGAGAGCTTTGTCGGCTGTATCAAGGTCTTTACTAAATCGATTTAAGATTCTTCCAATTGGTACTCGATCAAAGAAGAGGTTAATTGGAGCTCGCATAATGCTCTTCAGCATTAAGTGGTGAAGTTTTTTCGAACAAGCAAGCGATCTGGCAATAATAACTATTGAAATCACGCCACATGTCAATGTAAAGGCGATCCCCAGCAAAGCATAATTTGCAAGGTATACAAATTGATTTCCATCGTCGTTGTCTTGATTCCGTTTGTTAGCGTTTGTCCAATGAGAAATATAGAAATTTACACCAAGCGAAAATCCTATCCAAGGCAGCATCACTTGATTGGAGAAAAAATGAGTACATAGTGCGAAAGATAATATCTTACAGATGAAAATCAGGGCGGCAAAGCGAAATCCTCCATAATAGTTTAAAAACGTGTTGTATACACTGAACCCAATATTCCCTGTTTGGCGGTCTTCTGCCATGATAAGCTTTTCAAGAATTGAATTTGGCGGAATGTCAGCGGTTTTATCTCCGCTTTCAGATGCATCGCAGATTTCTTTGTTATCATTATCTTTTTCATGGCTCTTGTCCTGAGACTTAACTTTTATGAGTCTTGTTTCTTTCAATTCTTCGGTTTCAATTTGATCAATCTCTTCAATCTCGTCTTTACTCTTTTTCTCTTCCTCTTGTGCTGAAGTACTGTGGTATTTTTCGAGGAGATGAGCATAAATGTCATGTGTTTTGATTTGATCGTAGGAACCTTGATCCACAATTTGTCCCCTCTCCATCACGTAGATGTAATCAACGTATTTCAGATAATCCAAATTATGGGTGATCATAATGCGAGTTTTGCCTTGAAGGTACCTGCTCAAACATTCTTGAATAATAAAGGTCCCCACATGTACATCAACAGCACTATGATCGAGAAATGATATTAGGATTAGGATAATAATAAGCAGTTAAAGTCCTACCTTAAGGGATCATCGAGTAAGTATATATCTCTGTCAGCATATACCGCTTGCGCGAGAGATACACGAGCCTTTTGTCCTCCACTCAAATTGATTCCTTTTTCGCCAATTTCAGTTTCATCACCGTTCGGAAGAATTGAAATATCAGATTCAAGACACGAGTATTTAACAGCGTCTGCGTACTTTTGCTCGTCAAATGGAGCTCCAAACAAGATGTTATTTTTGACACTTTCGTTAAGTATCCATGGCTTTTGTGAGATATAGGCTAGTCTGCCGTTGATCGTTATCGAGGGAGGGTTGTGTTCATGGTATTTCATCTCTCCGAACAGAGAATAGAACAAAGATGATTTGCCGCTTCCAACACTAAATAATAATTATTATGGATTCAAAAACAAGTTAATGTAATAGTGAATACTCTCCAATTATTGCAACAAAAGCTCCCTTTTGAATTTCAAGATTGATATCTTTGAGCACATAGCTTTGAGTCCTTCCTTCCTCTTTTTCATCGATAAGCGTCGATTCTGTAGGAATTTTAGCAGATTCGATTGTTTCTGGGGACTCCAAGTCAATGTTTTGGCTCATTTGAATTCCGTCATCTTCATCTTTGCTTCCCTTCAATGCTTTCTTTTTCGAAGCTTCGCTCCTGGAACTTTTCATTTGGATGTAACCCTCATTGCTCTTCTTTTGATCAGCATTAGTCCTCAAATCAACACTTGCTTCCAGTTTTTCTTTAGTAGCCTCAACCCAATAAAAGTTTCCATTTTCAATTTTCAGAGCAACGTTAGGGAGACTTTTATCGTTTCTCTTGATACACGTGGTATCGATTTCCTCAGTGAGCAGAAACTCCTGCATTCTGTTGACACTTACGAGACAATCGACTATCTGAGTGACACTTTCGGGTACCGCTCTTAGAGGATACTGAATTGACATGAGCATCAGCACCACAGGAAAAGCCACAGCTGCTGTGAGTTTGTTTCCCAGCATGACATACGCCGTGAAAACAAAGATCTTAATCAACAATGGTACCAACCAAAACATAAAACTTTGAAGCAATTGAATGATAAACTGCTTCTTGAGAACTCCTAGCTCATTGGCTCTTTTAATGTCTCCCTTTGGTGAGTCACATATTTAAAGGGGATAACTCAGGAAGGTTACTTTCTCGAGGAAATGCTCTTCTGATCCACTCATTTTGATGTATTTAATTCCGTTCATGATCTCATTAGTCAGTTTCATTCGATCGTCTTTTCTTCTCATCATCAGTTGCTGATACCTACGAAATGTGTCTAAGCTAGAGGGAATACCCAATGTTAATTACCACTGATAGCGCTTTCCAAGTTGAACATGGATGACTGCACCAATGATAATTGCTACTGCGCCTGCTAAAACAGAGATACCGACGAAGTTGTAAATCAGGATCACTCCAGCAATTATTTGCACTGAGTACGACACCACGACGGAGGCTTGGGTGGCTAGTGAAGTAGTTTTTTGAGCATCCACCTGCATGAGATTCATCATCTTCCCAACAGATTGATCGGTGCTTTTGAGTACCGAATATTTGAGGGTTTTCTCATAGATTAAGCTGTTTACAGCAATATAATTCTTGAAACCTGCCGTTCTCTAGGGTGAGGGAATAAAGTAAATTGAGAAGGGTATTCACAATTGATCTTTACATTGATAAAGCGAGTATGAGCCCAGCTCACTCCCCATGAAAACTTTAATAAAACAATCAGAGCAATAAGGGCAACTCCTTCTATGTAGTCAGCGTCAGGCTTCTGTACGAATAATATGATTCGACTCATGAGCACAGGACCAGCGAGACTGAGAATTCGATTCAACACATTGACGCAAAGCCCTTTGAGAAACATCCCTAATGTAATAAGAAATTCAACTATTTGAAGCTTCTGTCACTACCTCCTAAGGCGTTTGCGAATGTCCTTACTAAAGGCCAGCGCTTGTGTTTGACTCTTAGCCAAATATCATTGAAAATACTAAAATTTGTTTCGGATTGTTCTTCCACCCTGAGCTTGCAGTGCATATTTTGCTCGAATGGCCTTTTAAATCCGATCTAGATGTGTAAGGGTTATGAACTGAAAATCAGTCTCGAAATGGATTTACATTTACAATATCTGTCACCCATGAGAACAATAAGGAAGAAAAGAACGAACAGTTGAGGTATTCCGATTGCCGAAGCTGGTTTAACTTGTCTTCATCCAGATTTTCGTACCTTTGAGTTCGTTTGTCAGCGATGGTAGTCTTCTTGAAATACTTCATTTATTTAAAAATTATCGATCACTAAGTTATTCCCGATATATCCTCAATATTAAGCCTATTATCAAAGTAGGCTTATTATAACTCAATGTAGCCAATTTCTAAATTTAACCAATTTTCTCAGGGATAATGCTATTATTATCCAAGTAAGCTACTCCTATTTTATTGGTCTCTGGTCAAATTATGGTAGGAAAAAGCTTGTAAAGTCTCTTTGCTTCTTGAATAAGAGCAGAGCGGCAGAGACATTAAATGAATTTATGAAACTAAAATTAGATAATCTTTGTGGTCTCATTCATTTATCTTGTTGCCATGCACTCATCAAATGAGATGCTGAACTTACTCATATTAGTTTTCATTTTATGATACTTTAAACCTTTATTGAGGCTGTCAATTTTGATCTCACCTAATTATCAATGAAATTACATTAACTCTTGTTGTTGTTCTTTCTCATTCGTACTTCTAATTCTTATGTCACATGAACAATGAAAGTTCAGGTATTACGACGTAGTATTAGCACATTTTATGCTCTCAAATATACAAATGTCAACAGAATTAATAACTTCATGAGCTTGCGTTAATCAATAATAAAAAATCTTCTAATATTTTTTTATGCTTGCTTTAGTTGATGCAGATTTTCAATCCAATTATCGTTTAAATGAAGCAGACAGACATCACTTCATCTAAGAATTGAGAGAGAAAAATCATTTTGTATTACATAGGACAGCTTTTACCTCCTTCTACAGTTTCAGTGTGGATCGCCTTTCCAGTTTTAAAATCCAACAATTTTGATGTCTTGTCATTAGATGCGCTAGCGAGCATGCTGCCATTTGGATGCCATCTCACACATCGCACCCAATCTAATTGAGGATAATAAATCAATCAAGGGAAATTAAGTGATAATCAAAGTAAATATTAAAAAAAAAATTGAAGGTCCATACCTGAATGGATGTGATCAAAAGTTTTAACGATAGTGGATACTCGCTTGTCGAATATCTTGATATTCCGATCATCACCACCAGATGCAAGGAGATTTCCATTGTTGGGGCAAACATCGATCCAGAGAGTGGCCTTGAACATTGCTGTTAAAGGAGTGAGTGCCATGCAATTGTTGAACAGAAGAAGCAAAATGTAACAATGAAGTGGTTTTTTCAACAGTTCTTTCAGATTATTTTGAAGAATTTGGAAATTCAAACAAAACAAAAATGAAAACTCCAATTACTTTGATTATCAAGTTCGATTCCATCATTTAAAAGTAAATGCTTTGCCTTTTCAACGTCGAGGATGTTGAGTTTGTTGCCTTCGTATTTCACATATAATAAGCTTTCGCCTGGATGGGTACTCCATCTACACCGAGCGGATTGATCTAAGAATTCGGTAATCAGTAAGGAATGTTTATGAAGGGCAGATAATAATGAAATTAGGAATAATAATTATATCATCAAATTCTAAATTACCTGGTTTTTTCCCCATTTCATTGAAATGAAATTTTTCCATGTCAGTGTCTACATCTGATATCACAATGAAATTATGGCGATCAATGGTCGCTATAAGCTCTCCAGCAGGATGGAAATCAAGCCCAGAAACATAATTATCTGCATTAGAGAGTCGTTAATATGCTAAAAGGTTCATTCACTACCTGCGGCAGAACTATATTCCGTCTGCCATTTCGACCTTCGAGCGAGTCTCACAGTCTTTTCAGTGACCGCAGGAGAATGAGTATCCACATGAAACAAATGATAAGCTATTTCCCCCTCAACAGAGACTGCAGCGAGAAAACTTCTGCGTAAATTATACGCCACATCTCCACACCCGGTCACTATTCCAGAAGATCAGCATGAGATGAGATTCATTAATCTGAGAAAATATTTCCATAATAAAAGGAAGGAGAAAAGAAGTCGGTCTCAAAGATTAGGTGATTTAGTTTTACTTCCGGTAACTTCTCCCAGCGAGTAAATACTCTGAGTTCGCAATTTCTTCGAAACGTCAAATATCTGCAAGTTGGCAGATTTATCGCGATCATGTTGGACAGACACAAGTAATTTTGTGTTTGGGATTTCCCTTACATGAGTCCAAGTAAACTCTATTAAAAATTTATCATTAGACGCTATATACTAAACACCTGAAATATTTACCTGAGGAACTGATTTTAGCTCCATCGAAACTGTTGTAAATTTGCTTCGTTTCAAGTTCGTTTATTGTGATCCTGTTCGTTCGGTGAGTACACCAAGCGAACAGTGTTGGAGAAGTTATTTCGCCTATTCAATAACAGAACAAATTTAACGTGCTCATGATAAATTTGATTACTAGCGAGATATTTCCCGTCTCGCTTACAGAGGCATTGACCCATTTGGTTTTGGAAAGGTTGATTTTAATATGATATTATCGATATTCCAAGCGAATTTATCGATAAATAATTGGCTTGCCAGTAATTCCATTCAACAATCAAAAAATGTTCTATATTCTTTTTTTCAGTATTAAAATAAGAAAAATCCATAGAAAATCATTCTAAATCTAAGCAAGGTGATATTCGCAGGCAATTTAATGATAAGAGTCGGGAATGAGTGGTCTAACTTATTTTAATATCTTATTCTTCAGCCTAGCATTATTGAGTTTCGTGGGGCGAATCGCCAGTGTACTCGATGGATTAAACGTTTTTCCGCTTAAAAGCGAAGGGCCTGCAAAATACACTCTCACTTAGAATCAAATTTGAGAATATACATGAATCGCTGTTTTTGCTCCTGTATCAGAGGGAAATTTCAGATGATTCTTATGTCATATGAGATTTGAGCAAAATGATAGTCGCAAGGATTTTATAGGAAGTTAGTGCAAGATGAAATTGATGCCGAATTTTATTTTATTTTTGAACAAAAAGCTATATCTTAATCAGCAAAATTTTACAAAATCTTCCGTAGAAAAGATGTTCCCAATTCGAGATTCTTTCAATCGTAGACAACGTGCTAATCAAAGCATTTTCCTTGAGAGAGAGAAAGAGGGGGAAAAAAGGGAGCTGGTAGACAGTTTTTTTTTTTGATTCAAAGAAAGACTATGGTTTTAGTTTCAATTTAAGAAAAAACTCAAGAATATATCGATATTATTCGAATTGATATTTAAAATAATAAACAAGTAAAAATCTCCAGGACAAACAAAAGCCATATCGCGACTACAAATCGTCCCTCTTTTAATACTGGTATCCTTTTTGATCTAAATTAATAACCACATACACAGATTCTTCTCTTTGATATCCATTATTGGTTTCTTCTCAATATTTTTAGTTCTGGCATCGGTTGCTTTTCATTTTCTTCAGAGTATTTGGCCTGATACTCGAAGTTCGATGGATTAAACTGCTTTAATCTCGACGAAGCCTTAATGTCTGGCAGAAACCCTTTTCTATCTCTTGAGAAGTTCAAAGAATCCTCAATTTTCAAGTCATTCTTTACTCCAAACGGCTCTGGAACTCTGAATTGACTCTGTTGCTGCCTCTCACTCCCAATAATTCCTGATTCCGGTTTTACGTCAGGCCTCGACGACTTCCTCTCTTGAAAGCTCGCTGGTTTCAGTCGCTTCGCCAATTTCGGAGTATCTTCACTCGGTTGCTCTCGAGATATCGGCTCCTGTGGAATCACCCTCAAGGGCTGTTTCCTCGAATTTCTATTTGAGAAGCTTTCTTTAAAAATCTCATCATTGACATCAAATGTGCTCCCTGGAAGGTAAGAGTTCATTTGCTGTTTATTCATTTTCGCGACTAAATTATCTTCAGGACTGATGTTAATATTGAAAATAGAAATATTCTGCTTGGTGATTTGGCTGACTTGTAAGGGTTTGTGCAAATTAAACTTATCACGATTGCGGCCTGGTGTCTGACGCGATTTCGTTGAGTCTGCAAGGGAAAATCGCTCGTCGTCATCGTTTATGTAAGAATTAGAAACAGTAAGTCCATGCTGAGTGCTCTTTCTGAAAAGATGCGGCCACGCGTCTGGTCTGCTCAACGTTTGCCGTTTGAAGTCATCGACAGAGCTCTTTGAGAAAAATAATAGGTATGCAGCCGGAGAGACCAGCTGATCAGGGCTAAGCGTCAATACCTCCGAGTCGTTGTAAGCATACCAATTTGCATCGTCTCGATTCTTTGCGAAGGTGTAGTAATGTCCGCCCCCTAAATTTCCCTCGTGGTTAGAAACAGCATAGAGATCATAAATTGGCTTATCTCGCTGTTGGCCTGCAGCTACTTTAGTTAAATCGAGATCAACGTGAGGAAAATCGATGAGAGTCCTGATTTTGGCCCGCTTCTCCCTCGTGAATTTGAATCTTTTCAAATGCACGATGAGCAAGTTCGGTAGCTTCCAAATCTCCATTTTTTTCGTGCTGTCAACTAATGTTTTACATTTCGGACAGTTCCATCGCTCATCGCCCTCCAGCTTCTCTTCCTTAGAGAATTCCTCCATGCATTCCACGAGAGTCACCTTTTGCTTCTTTTTCGTTTGCTCAGGAATCGGCAGACTCAAATACATGAATGGCTCGAACTTATGTGACACCAGGCCACATTTGAGGCATTTCAATGTGCTCTTTGATTGCCCTTGGAAAAGGTCAACAATGATAGATTTATTCCGCATTAAGTAATGCTTCCAAGCCTCTGATGCATGCTCTTCGAGTTTATCATCATTGTAGTCTTTGTCTTCGATCGTAGGCTTCACCTTAACACGATTGAGATCCTCATGGATGATATCAAGCAAAAACGCAATAAACTCGTGGCTGTCCTCCTGCGTACCATGCGAGAACTGAGGTGCGAAATGCGAGATAACGCCGTAAAGTTCTTTCGGGTTGATTTCATCGATGTCCTCGCGACTCCAATATTGTTTTGTTAAATGCGCGAATGACAGGGTCACGGCTCCCTTAGAGCCCAGTGGATTAGTAATGTTGAGCTCCTTCATATGTAGATCATTCATGAAATAGTCAGCAATCTGAGGCGTATTCAGCAAGCATTGCAACGCAGAGTTCAGAAAACACGTGTTTCCGAGGTTCGTGAGTCCAATGAGTCCGCTAGCTTCCTCTTCAGGTATCATTGCTCTGTGTCGCACTTTGTTCGGGATTATTGTATAGTCAACTTCGAGTTTTCTGGATTCGAGAAGTGACCGCTTGGCTGGACTAAGGTCGTTGAGATTCACATGTAGTAATTGCTGATCGTCTTGGTGAACCTGCAGACTGCTGATGTTTTGGTTGTCTTCTGGATTGGGTTTACTCCCAACAGCGTCCAGTGTGCCGACCTTGGATGCCTCTGATTGAGCTCGTTTTTGTTTTGACCTGTTGTTCTTACGCTGTCCGCGGAGTTGAGGAGAAACGATGACAACTCCTGTCATCTGTTTCGAACGGAATGAGCAGCCTCCCATTTTAATTGATGCTGGAATTAATTGAAAGTATTTTGTGCAGTATCGATATTGAAACTGTGTTAAAGGGAATTCGTGTGAAACTATTCGAACCTAATTAAATTATGACGCTCACAATCTGATCGGAAATAACACGCGATTACTTCGCCTATCTCGAATAGGCAGGGGCTTGTTGTTATCATACCACAGTACAGAATAAGCGAAATTAATGTTCTTAAGATATTTTTTTCTCTGAAAAGAAGGGTTTGAAGTTTTTGCCTATAAATAGATTATTCCTTTTCATCATTGCAAACAAGAAAAAGCATCAGTATGAAAGTTATTACAGAGTTTATGGGTACTTACCGCTTACTAAAGTCTGAGAACTGAAAAAGAAATCGCCTAAAAAGAGTATTGACTTCAGTACAATTCCGTTAATATTCGTCATCTGCTCAATGGAGTATGATTTAATGAAGTGTGACCGAAGGCGGCACCTATTGGAAATCTTTAATATTTCAAACTGAAATCGTCTAAGTTAAAAATAGAGTTTGTTGTCATGAAAAACTCTAGGAGTAATTGAAAGTAATTCATATGCATCTGCTGATTTGCCTTCTGTCTGACTGTTTGTCTGTCTGAATTCCTGCGATATAGGTTTTGATTCTCATTTAGACTTTGATGAATAAACAACAACTGTTGATTTGGCATGATTAAATGGCTGCAACCTCTTTTTCAGGCAGCTTATTGCCAGATGTTTTAGCCTTAGACATGATAAAGGAGCTTTTCAGGCCCTGCCTCTGCATATCATGAGCGAATTAGGCAAAATTACTTTAGAAAGTAGCCACAGTCGTTGTAATTTCACAAGCAACTTAATTACGCAATTAATGATTCAATAAATTAGTCGCGTTATCAGAAAACAAGAGACAATATAAAACACAGGAAGTTTATAAACTATTCACGTCATGCTAAGCGAAAACTCACCAAAAGAAAATCCTATTCAAAATTAATGGATGCTAAATTTTTACATCTGCTTTAATTTCTTTCTCTGAATTGGCTCTGCGGAAAGATCTTGAGACTGACAATTTGTTGAACTCAAGTTCACAAGCTCTGATAGTGCGAACGATGGGCCCGTCTTACATCTGTTCCATAAGTAATACCTAGTTAAGAGAAGTTATTAAGCACGAAAATTTTCGAAAATATTTTTACAGTAATTCGGTAAAAGGCGTAGGTCTCGGGCATGCCTGATAGAGCATATTTAAATTAGGGTTAATACACATCGAACAAACCCCTGGGAAGATCCAATTCGGATCAAACTGCGGGGACTCTAGCCTGTGGTGAGGAGGTCGCAGTGGATAACTTTGGATGGGCCTTTTCATCTCTTGTTTCAAGCCGGTTTCCACCAGTCTCTGCTGATTATTCGCTTTTTCAATCTCCACGGTGGTATTTTCTATTGGAGAGAGAGAGCTCACTCTAGCCTGAGGCTTCTCGTCTGAATTAGAGCTTTGCGCTGAAATGATAGTGCTTTCCTCTTCCTTCACCATATTTTTCTTGATCTCGCTCACTAAAGTGATTATACTAATGATGTAGAAGATTAATCTTACCTTCTGCAAGTGAGAGATTATTCAGCAGATTCTGTTCATGAGAGTTATAATTGTCCTCTAGGCTATTGTCTGCAAAAGAAAAATTAATAATGAGACGATTTTGAGAATGCTACCGGGTTTCGTCTTAGCTGTCCGAGTGGAAGACTCAGCAGAGACTTCACAACGAACTTTATCTTTTTTTCGCTTCTGTAAAGCCTTCTTTTTTTGATTTTCCTTTTTTTGTTTTGCAAAGTGTTTTTGGGCATGTGAACGTATTTGGGTTAAACTTCTTGTGGTAATTTCTTCAGCTATTCTCTCAAAATTTTTGCCATGAACCTTTAAGGATTCAACGAAGCACGCATGTTCTTCAGAATTCCATCTTCCATGATTGAATCTCTGCTTTCTTTTTGAATTGCTTGAGTTGTTTATATTTTTTTTGAAAAATGTACGGATTTTCTGTTTCATATTAGTTAACCTTTGAATTTTTATTTACTTTATGAATTATTGAAGGATGTCCTGCTCATTATAAGGCTGAAGAAATTTCTTGCCTAGACCTTAACTCTGACGAAAATATCTAGCTTCCCTGGTTTAATCAATATTCCCGAGCTTTAAAAGAAGGCACTCGATTTGGACTAGATATCTGATCCAAGCAGCGAACAGCTACCTGAGAAATTAGAAGTAGAGGGTATCATGCTAGAATGGTTTGTGAGGAAGGTGGACTTCTTGCAGAAAGGTGAGAAATTTCGATACTTTCAAATATATGAGCAATAATTTCAAAACAATACTGTGTGTCATATCCATATTAAAGAGGCAGCATCCTTTCATCAGAGACTTGAACTAACCTATTCGAACTCTCAAAAGAATGCTTCAGGATTATTTAGTAGTTCACTCAAACGTTTCGTATTATAAAAAAGTTTTAGCAGAATATGAGACTCTAGCCAACCAAACCATTGGAGCAAATTGCATACACTTATCACTATGATAGAAATCGAGACTCATAACCTATCTGATATTTAAAGAACATAGGATTAACATTTTCTGCTAATTTGAAAAGTCTAGCTTGAGGTTCAATTCAATATTAATTACCTCAGAAAAAATTCCAAAATGCCGAAAGAAGAAATACAAATTCAACATATTGACTAAAGAATCTAAAATCTCAGGATATTGAAAATAGATGAACTAATTGAGGAAGAATCATTGGAAATCAATTTGCTATTTGAAAAAAATCCATTTTGTATTGAATTCAAAGGATTACTTAGCAATTAAATGAGCGAGCTCTATAAGGTAAATGTGCAAATATGGTTTTCAATATCATTAAGAGAACCAAGATATGTAAAACTCGTTTGGTCTCTTCAAGTCTGGAATCAATAAGAATTCTTAATTTTAGCTAAGTCTAAAATATTTCTAACTAAAGGTCTTTCTAAAACGGCTCCAAATTTATAGAATTTCTAAGAAGAATTTAGTTGGATGTGATCTATGTGACCCAAAAACGGCAACCCACTAAGTCCTCTGAAAGAGGTAAAAGGAAACTCTTATCTAATATCATGAAGAGTGCTACTTCAGTGCAAAACGAACAAAGCTCTTGGAACTTCCATTTCTATTATTGCTCTCATTTGTCATAGATTCTGAAAGGATTCGTTCGATATCTGAAGTAGGCAAAAAAGCTTTCACAGCGATAGGTCAGGTTTGAGGACAACGGAGAACAACTTCTTCGCTATAATGATAGTTCTCATCATCTTCTCGCCGCAAATGATTCATGAGTTATATTAAAGCATTAATTTCTTCAATTTATACATATTCAGAGACAATATTGTGAGTGAGGTCACTTAGCAACTCTTCCAACCGTATTCTGCAATAATGACTTCAAACAATATTCTTATACATACACTGAATATTCATACGTTTTCTATCACCATAAAAGCAAATTGACCTTAGTTTTTTGAGGTCTTAAGATGAATAATTGGCTTAACTATTCTTCAATTAGGTATTTTCGGTAACTTCTGTGAAGCTTTTCCTCATTACATCCATGAGCAAGCAAAGAATTCCTCATTCATCTTCATTTCTAGCCAAACTTTTGTTAGTTTTGCATTGTAACTTTAGTTGAATCGAAGACTTTGTATATTTCAGCTCCGTTCAGTTTGTTTCTTCTGCTTTTTTTTTTTCAAACACAAGACTGCCAAATGTTGCTTAGAGATTGAACTGACTCTTTTGAGAAGATTGTTGAGGCATAATAATCGTCTTCATTCTCTCAACGCTCGAAAAAATCACGAAATTTAATGAAATTGTCCTTAGATGCTGGATAATGAGGTGAACTAACATGGATTTCTGCTTCGTCTAAGTTGGCGCCTCCTCTGTTCATAAGCTTGTCCAATCAACCACTATTCATAGCTACTGTCATTCCATTTTCCTGATGATCTTTTGTCCAACCAAGAAAATTTTCACGTGTGGCAAGGAATTTTCTACGCCAGAAACGTGTTCAACGACTGGTCACCAGACACGTTGCAACCTGTTATTAACTTCCATTTCGATGCAAGGGTAAATTCTTAAAACTTCGACACGACACTTGTTCATCCGTTATCATACTCAGATACACAGAACACGTGTATTAGGAATTCCAGAATTTTCTTAATCCCTCATATAAATAGCTACGGAATCCTAACAAATCCAAATAAAAAAACAATTCAAACAATCAAATGAAACTCTACACCTGCCTTTTCTTCATTGCCCTTGCTTCCTTGGCCCTCGCCAAGGAAAAGGACGCCCAAACCGAATGTCCAGTCATCGGTATCGATCTGGGTACCACCTACTCCTGCGTCGGTATCTTCAAAAACGGTCGTG
>ENA-UOTX01001156-UOTX01001156.1-compost-metagenome-genome-assembly--contig:-NODE-1156-length-21705-cov-10.226974_pt1 | contig 21705 bp, 10 predicted proteins | sample MGYA00238143_ERZ746982 | MGnify/ENA primary metagenome ERZ746982 (study PRJEB28758, sample SAMN06268862) | compost metagenome | isolation source: single cell | place: USA: California, Emeryville, Joint... | reverse complement strand
TGTTTATTCTTTATATTTTGATTAGAAGCCTCGATCTCGTTTTGAAGTTTTTCAATCACAGCACTCTTCTCACTACCCGAATTCTCCAGCTCTTCAGTTAATAACTCTATATCTTTTTCTTTCTCCTCAATTGTTTTCTTTAAGTTTTCAATTTCATCCCTCAATGTAGCATTCTCAGCCTCAACTTCTCTCAATTTTGCCCTGAGTTCCTTTATCTTGGCCTCTAACCCAGTTTTCTCAATCTTATACTCTTTTTGGATCTCATCTAACTTCCTCGAATGATCTTTGTCGAGTTTTGATTGCAAATCTGCTAATTCATTTTCATGATCAAGTGTCAATTTGTCTATCGTTTGTTTGAGTTGGTTAATTTGAGCTTGTTTTGTCTCCCTTTCGTGTGCTATATTCTTAATTTGGTTGTTTAAGTCGCTGATCAGAATATTAAGTTTTTGTCTTTCTTTTTCGAAAGCACTTTCTTGCTCAGCGAGAGCCTCGGCTATTTGAGTTTCTTTTTCAGCCGTTAAAGATTCATGTTGTTCCTGCAACTTCTTCTTATAATCCTTGTGAAGACCGGTTATTTGATCATGTAGCTCTTCATTTTCTTTGAGCTTATTATTAAGGTTCTGGGTCGTTCTCTCAAGTTCTTGCTGTAAGCGTTCGATATGTTTCTCGCGCTCTTGCAGCTCATTATTGGCATCAGCAAGTTGTCTCTTCATGCTGTCAATTTCTTGCTGTGCTTTCTCTTGAGCAGCTTTCACAGCAGCTTCAGTCTCATGCTTTTTACTCTGTTCTGTCTCTTTTTTAAGATTTTCTGTATACTTTTGTAGATCATGTTTTTCCTTATCTAATTGCTCTCGGAGTCCTTTGATTGTGTTCTCTTTTCGATCCAATTCGTCTTCAAGCCGCTTCTTCTCGGTATTGAGGATCGCAAATTTCTTTTCATAGTCATTGTTGGCTTGATTCAATGCTCTCTCTAACGATTCTATCTCGCTCGACATCTGTTGTCTTTCTCTGTCCATCCTTCCTCTTTCAAGCTCCAACATTAGAATCCTGTTCTCAAGATCATTTTTCTTGTCCTCATAAAGGTTGCATTTCTCAATCAGGCCTTTTTTCTCTCTCCTAGCCGCTAGCATTTCATCTGAAAGTTTAGTATTATTCCCGTTCAACTCTTCTATTAACCGTTCAAGCTCCCCTTGTCTCGTCTTGAGGTGCTCAATTTGTCCTTCTAATGCTTCACGTTCGCGAGATTGTCTCTTCTCTGCCTCGTGCATCTCCCCTTCCATTCTTGCTTGAACTCCTTCAAATTGTCTTTTGATCTCATCGACCTCCCTTTGGTACAAGTTCTCAGTCTCGAACTCTTTCTCTCGCATTTCCTCGACTTCTTGATGAAGCCGCTCATTTTCGGTTACTTGCCTCTCGATCTCTATCATCAACATGACTCCTTTCAGTTCAAGATCACTCACTTTGATCTTTGTCTTCTTCATCGAATCGTTGAATTCCTTGCGCTCCTTCTCAAAACTCTTACTCATCTCATTAATCTTTGCTTGAAGCTGATTCTTCACATTGAGTTCGTAGTCATCGCGAAGGTTGGTAAGTTCTAACTGAGCTGCTCTTTCCATCTGTTCGCATTTTCGCTTCCATTTGTCAGCTTCACGTGCCCATTCTGCGCTTTCATTGGTAAGATCATCCAATATTCTATTTCTGTCCTGAAGCAATTTCTCAAGCTCCTGGCATCGATCCTCTGCCCTTTGTAACTCCGTCTCGATGCTATCTTTCTGTAATGACATTCTATTATTGAGCCTCCTTAGCTCTGAGTCGACCTTTGCTTTGAGCTGTCTATCAAACTCAATTCTTTGGTCTTCTTTTTCTTTTTGATGTCTCCCTTCAACCATAATTAATTTCTTGCGCAATTCATCAGTTTCATTTTCTCTGTCTTGGAGATCTTGGGTAAGTTGCTCAACGAGATTCTGCAGCTCTCTGATCTTGCCGTCTTTCTGAGGGGATTTGCTTAGTTGTTGCTGCAGCTCATCCTTAACGCGTTTTATTTCAGATTGATGCTCACCGCGGAGTTTGGTTGCAATTTGGCGGAGTTCAACTTCTTTTTCCTCATCGAGTCTCTTCCTCAATTCTGAAAGCGCAGCTTGCTGTTTGTTTTCCTCAGCAGCTAGCTGACTGTGCAGATCTTGTATCTCAAATATATGGCTTTTATTATCGGTTAATAGTTTCTCAAGGTCATGGTCTCGTTCCTGAATTAATTCATTCAGTCTCTCATTTTCTTTTGATAGATATTGCAATTTATTATCCAAGTCCTTGTTCCTTAGCCTTTCCTCCCTGAGCTGAGCATCCAAAATACCATTCTCTTCGGCAAATTTGATGCCTTGATCAGTTAGTTCTCTCATAATTCCTTTTCGAGAGCCCAAATTTTGATTCGGTTTCAGTTCTTCTAATTCAGATTGAAGCTTTTTCTCACTGGTTAAAAGGTTTGCATGGAGATCTTGCATCTTCTGCAGCTGGCTATAAAGTTCTCGGATTTTAGTATCTTGCTCTTTGAGATTGCTCCTCTGGGCCTGTATTTGCTTTAGAAGAGTTCCTTTTTCATGATTCCACTCATTTTGCGATTTCTGGAGCTCATTAAATCCGATATTTGAATTATAAAGACTATTCGCTTGTTCCTTTCGAAGCAGGTTCAGAACGCGTTCCAACTCTATGCATGTGACTATGAATCGAATCTCGGTTGCTTGCAATTTTTTCAAATAAGCGATGCTCACATTCTGAGTTGATTGAACAGGATTTGTGCTGGGACCTTCTGAAATACTTCGTTCAATTGCTGTGGAACGAATTGGAAGTCGTTCCTGGTCTGTTCGAGACTGCAATAATGCATGAGTGTTGACACGAGAATTTTCGGGAATACGAGTGTAACTAGGAACGGCTTGCTTTTCTGCAATAGTTAAAGGATTGACTTCTGAAACGAACGATTCTGCAAGTATTTCAGGATTTCTGAATTTCTCCGTACTTCGAGTAACTGATCCTACAGAGTGAGCTTGTGGATTCGAATTGAATCGATTATTTCTAGAAGGTATATATGATGATCCAGCTTTTATTTCAGTGTATGCTTCTTGGGTTGGAGATTTAAGAGTTTGAGAGTTTACGAGTGGTGAGGAATCTCCTTTGTGAGGGTTGGGTAAAATTAGGGAGCTACTATATGGTACTCTTTCTGTAGAACGAGAAATTTGATTAGATTCAAATGTATTGAGCGGCTGGCTTGGTTTCGTCGCTGGAATATTTTCAGAACTCTGACTCTGTGGTGGCTTCGAATAGCCAGAAGATCTTGTTGGATTATAAGGTGACGTAGTGTTGATGTATTTCTGAGCGTAAGTGGGACTAATATAGCGAGGTTTTTCTGATAATTTCAACTGTCCCTCAATTTGATTGTCTGTAGCCTCTCTTTTTGTAAATTTACTCCTGTCATTAGTTGTCTCATCAGCAAGAACGGTTTTTTCAGAAGTGCTAGTAGCAGGTTTTTCTGGGGAATAAAATTTTGGGATGGTCGCATTCTTGCTATCTGAAGGTGTGGGAGTCTTTGCTTTTCTGGTGTAATCTTGCACATATGGCTTGTATTGCGTGGAGGTTGCAGTGGTAGTCAAAGGATATGCTTGTTTGTTTTCAGTAGATCCAGAGTCATTGTTTCCAGCTTCCCTTTGTTGAGGTGAAACTGAGATCTGCAAATCATCTCTTTGATACTTAAATGGGCCTTCACGACCACTTCGATCTGGCTGTGGAGGTTTTGGCTGATTTAATCCTCTATTAAGATAATTTGCTTCCAGAATACGACTATCTACTCTGAAGCCAGCAGGAGTTTTTTCTGTATATTGTAAATTCCCATTAGACGCAGATGGGGTGGCTGCCTTAGAATAATTGTTGGCATGTGGCACTGTAGTCTCTTTCCCAGCAGGAAGGTCGGGACTAAATACTTCTTGACTCAAGCTGCTAAAGTTTGTCATTGGTTTGCTCATCCAAAACTCTCGAAAAGCCTCCAACAGAGCCGGCGATTTGCTATGATAATATAAGAAATATTCAAATTCTCCTTTTTGTCTTTCTCGATCAGCTTTATAGTCATGATCAAGCACGTCATAGCGATTTTTTAAGTTTTGGAATTCGATTTCCTTAGCAAAATTCTCTTTTATGTATTCTTGCTCTTTTTCCTGAAGTTTTGCGATTTTGTCTTGAAGATTTTCACACCATTGCCGATACACCGCAGCTTGCATTTCAGGTGACTCTCTGCTTACATCTGACAAAATTTCCTGATATTTTTTCGGAGGAGAGATGCTAGAAATTCCTTCCATTTTCAACCTCTTTTCGAGGAAATCAGCTTTAATTTTCCATTTCTCCGCATCGACCCCTCGTAAAACTCCCTCCTTCTTCGCCTCACTCATTTCTTTGTGCAGTGCGTTTGTGATTTCGTCAAGCTCATCTATTCGAGTCTTTTGCGAGTTGAGCAGCTTTTCTAGCAGTTCAGACCCTTTCCCTGAACCCGATTTTATGTCCTCCTGTCCCCGCGAATTTTGAAGACTGACTTCCATTTCTTTCTGGAGATTGAACAAGTCATTATAATATTTTTTCTCAAGCAGAGCGTATTTTGACTTGAATCCATCAACCTCTGAATTCTTTTCGGCAAGTTCTCTCTTCAACTTGTCAACATCTTCATGCAAATCTTTGATTATATTTTCGAATTCTTGCTTGCGCTTGTCAGGAGTAGAGAGGAAGAGGTTTGCCGCTTCAAGCTTCTCTTGCTTATCTAATAGCTCTCGTATTTCTCTTGCGTGATGATCTTTCAACACTTGGCATTGCAGCTCAAGCTGTTTCTTCTCCTGAGACAGATTTTGTACCATTTCCTGTAACCTATCAATCTCAATCATCATAAGCACCTTAACAGCACCTTCTTGCAGCAATTGCTGATTATCTATTTGATTAAGACTATTTTTCACACCTTCAACGCTCTTTTTCAATGCTTCAACCTCATTTGGAGAGCTGTCTCTTTGAAAGGATGTTTCCTCAGAATTTTCCGATGGAAACTCTGCATTTTTCAGCTTCTCCTGCCTTGCACGTGATACAGGAGATTTATATTTCATTTTTTCTTCTTGAAGTTTGGTCAATTCCTCCAAGGCATCTTCTAATTCATCATTTTGTTGTAACTTCTCCATTAATATTCCATGGAGTCTCTCGATCTCAATCGAGAAAAGAACCACACGAGCATTTCCTTCATCTTCTGAAGCCGCTAGAGCTTCTCTCAACTTATTCATCTCTGCAGTCAGAATTTCATTTTCTTTTTTAAACTGCTCATGCTCTGCAGCTAGTTTTCCAGTGTTTTTGAGTTCTTTTTTTGTGGTTTCTAGCTCTTCTTCAAGCTTTGCTTTAAGTTTTTGAAGTGTTGATATTTCGGAATCCTTCTGATCGTTATCTTGTGTTATTTCGTTAACTTTTGCTCGAAGCTGGTCATTTTCATTTTTTGCCAGCTTCAAATTAGTCCTCAATTCTTCAATGTTCTTGTGGAGGTCAACATGCGTTTTGCTAAGCAACTCTAGTTCAGCTTGTAAATCTTTGAGCTCTTCCACCTTCTTTTCCGGAGTGGAAAAAGAATTTTTCTGTTCCCATTCATCAGAACCAGCAGAGAAGTGTGCTGAATGCCTTTCAAAAGGTGATTTACTTGCTTTTGTGGGCTCCAGCGTCGTTTGAGTAGGAATTGGTTTCAATGGAACAGCGTTAGGGAGATGTTTTATCTTAATTTGCCCTGATTGCGCCATTGGCTGAGTTGTTTTTGTTGAATTCTTCTTCATTTTAGGCTTGCTAAATGTTTCTTAAGAATCAATTGTATTGGTAAGATCTCTTTGAATGAAGTTCTGCTTAACGCTTTTGTCGAGGTTTATTTTATAGATTTATCGATAACTGCCTTTGCAAATTGAAAACTCAATTTTTTTAATTCCTTAAGTGATTACAAACGGCATGCTAAATGTAAAATATCTCCTTACTTTTTTCCATACAGGCATCTACATTTTAGGCACTTATTAGGAGACTACCTGTCAAAAAATGTCCGTAGGAGGTTATATTGCCGGGATGTTGAGCGAACCTCTTAAGAAGATTAAAAAAAATACATTAACTAAGTGGGTTCACACTATACGAGTGAATTTTCATTGTTTACTGGGTTTTCCATATGGTTTTAGCCTTGGCAACTATGGAAGGATCAGGATTTGAATTGGATACTTGACAGGCATCGCCGAGAGATTGCCGGAGATTTCAATTCTCGATATGAACATCATAAGAAATTCTTATTTTTTCTTTTTTGGTGATATCTTTTGGACGATAATTTCTTTTTCAAACATAAATTGATTTCATGATTTCGTGGCTCTGCTAACATTGGATATTCGTCATTTTCCGTTAACCTGTCCCACCATATTGTAAACGCTATCCGTGAATATTGCAGGCTTGTCAGAATTGTGGGTTATTGACAAGAAAACTACCAAGCAAGAACTTTAATTTGCTGCAAAGATGACCCAGTATTATTTTCCTATTGAAATTTTTGAGTTTGCTCTCCCTATTTTAGAAATTCTAATTATGACACTTGCAACGAAAGAAAATTGGTTAAAACGATATGATTAAGCTTCTTGATTCAAGAAGCACACCTCTCTCCTTAATCCTAAAAATTTGTTCTCTTAGAGACCCTTGTCAGGCAAATATCCATGTCGGGTAGTATTTCATCGTCTTCATAGTTCAGAAATCGAACCCTTTATGGCATTCATATTATGATGAAATTTTTATGAATGTCTGTAAATCGAAGCTTTTCCAAATATTGAAACTATTTGCAAGAACTCGTTTCTCATTGAAAATAAGGGACTGAAATATACAATAGACATTGAAAATGTCACAGTAGTGTAAAAACCATCATTATCACAAGATAGACAAAACTGACTACACTGATTTGAGCAGAAATTGCACTCGAAACTGATCGGATGGGGTGATACGTCAGCCGTGAACTACTGAGCTATCCACTGATCGAGTCAGTCCTTAGTAGTAAGAATTTTCCAGTGTAAATTCTGCATTTAGCAAGTCGATTAAATCGCAATTTGCGTGCGTAACTGCTTGAGATCTGTGTAATTAGAAAGTGACGATTACGACAAATTCAATCGATGAAAATGACGTCAAATAATCGAAGCTCTTGAGAACTGCAATTTATAAAGCTTCAGATTGCAATTAAAATATATAAAAAAGAAAAAGAGCAAAATCCACTTCAGGAAAATAGAAAAATGGGAGCAGAACAAAGCGCTTTTGTTTACTCAAAGCCAATCGGAAATTTCGATCCTAGCAAAGGGGAAACCCCTGTATACCGTCGCGTAGGCCACGAACACTACCTTGTCGATCGAATTCCAGGAAAACCTGAGATAGGCACCTTACAAGACCTGTATCTCGAAACCTTTAACAAGTGGGGATCAAGTCCTGCAGCAGGGACAAGAACAAAGCTCCCTGACGGGAAACTTGGTGATTACGTCTTCAAGACCTACGACGAAGTTAAGAAAATCTGTTTCAATTTGGGTAATGGTATCCAAAAACTGAATCTTGCCCCTAAACTCAATGAGTACAAGGACTTTTCTCTCAGTTTCGTTGGTATCTACTCGAAAAATAGAGAGGAGTATCTTTTTGTGGACGTGACTGCAGCTATCTTTAACCACGTCGTGGTGCCGATCTATGACACACTTGGTGCTGATGCTGTACAGTTCGTATTCGAGCAGACAAACCTCACCACACTATTCTGCTCCAATAACTACGTGCCTCTGCTTACCAAATCAGCTCAAGAAAAAAAACTGGGAAAAGTGAGCTCGATCGTAACTTGGGAACCCTTCACTGATACAGAACGGGATGCACTTTCTCAGGTCGGAATCAAGTTGTATACCCTTGATGAAGTCATAAAGGCTGGTGAAGGCATGGAAACTGAATTACCCACAGTTAAACCTGACGACGTTTGTGTGTTCTCTTACACTTCAGGAACCACATCAACGCCCAAAGCCGTCATGCTCACTCACAAGAATTTTGTTGCATGTTTGGCAGGTGCAACCGCATCTGGCGATCCTAACCTTGTTCCAACCAACGCTGACACTCATCTTTCATATCTACCAATGGCACACATATACGAGAGAGTCGTTTTATCCCAAGTGGTAGCAGGAGGCGGCAGAGTTGGATTCTACGCAGGAGACGCTCTAAAAATTAAGGACGATATTGTCGCACTGAAACCTACCTTCTTTATCTCTGTTCCTCGTCTTTATAACAGAATTTATGATTCTATGATTGATGGAGTCAACAAGCTCACTGGAGTCAAGAAGAGCTTAGTTGAGACTGCCATTTCTTCAAAGTTGGCAGCATTAGAGTCAAAAGGTACTTTAACTCACTCTTTCTACGACGCAGTGGTCTTCAGTAAAATGAGAGAGGCATTGGGAGGAAAAATGAGATTCATGCTTACTTCTGCTGCCCCAATGGCTCCTGACCGTCTTAAATTCCTTAAGATTGCCATGAGCTGTCCAATCCTCGAAGGCTACGGACAAACGGAATCAACGGGTGGTTCTTTCGTCACTGACAGTCAAGATTCTACTTGCGGTCATGTCGGTGGTCCAACTCCTGCTCTTGAGTTTAAACTGGTTGATGTTCCAGATATGAAATATACTTCCATGGATCGTGACGATAAAGGAGAGCGATGCCCAAGAGGAGAAGTGTGCATCAGAGGGGCTCCAATTTTCAGAGGATACTATAAAGACGAAGAAAAAACTAAAGAAGCGGTCGACGAAGATGGCTGGCTTCACACTGGTGATGTCGGTCGGGTTGACTCCTTTGGCAGGCTCACTATTATCGACAGAAAGAAGAATATCTTTAAGCTTGCCCAAGGTGAGTATATCGCTCCCGAGAAGATCGAAACAGTTCTCTTGAGGTCAAAGCTCTTAGCTGAAGTTTATGTTTATGGTGATTCTCTCCAGACTTTCTGCGTCTTGATTGGTGTTCCTAATCCGTCCGAACTTATTGGCTTGTGCAAAAGTAAAGGAATTACCGAAGAGGATGTATCAAAACTATGCGACGATAAAGAAGTTAGGAAAATTGTTCAAGCTGAACTCGAAAAAGTTGGAAAGAAAGAGGGCTTGCAAGGATTCGAAATTCCAAAGAGAGTTTACTTGAGACCTGATTCGTTTGGAAAGGACGGATTGATCACACCCACCTTAAAATTGAAAAGAAATGAAACGAGAGAATTCTGCAAAGGTATTATTGATGAACTCTACAAAGAAAAGTAATAGGTAACTCGCATCAAGTTCCGTTATGTGGTATTGGAGTTAGAACCTTTACATGCATGCATACATGATTTGATTAGATATTTGCTATATCACAGAAACAAAAAACATTCCATTTAAACTCAATCTCAACTCAATCTTAATCTCATGAAGTAAGATATCAATCAAATTCTAGCCAATGAAGAGAGTTAAAACAAACAAAAAACCAAAAAACTCACAATACTCTTAACCTTGTGCGGATAAGCACAAGCACAAACGAACCGCTAAGTGAGAAATAAGGCACAACCGTAAATCCTTTGGAGATTTTCTTTTCTCCCTTTTTTTTTTTGACTGGTTTCAATACCTGGAAATGTTGATTTAGCGAAAAATTTCGTTATCTATAGTAATTTTTTTTTCTTACAAATTTCAGAGGGAGAAATCGCTTTCTATCTAAGGACCCAACTTATCACACTATTGGCTATCTGTCTTCACAATATATATGTAGAGAACAGAGCATAAATCTTTCTTATTCTGTTTTAACGAATGGATAGCTAATAGTGGCAGCAATCGCATAAACTTTATTGGCTTAGAGTCCCACTATTAGCAAAACTTTGCTTTTGAGAAGTCCATTTCGGGATGAGCCTTCATAAATTTCTCAAGCTTGGATTGCTTATCTAATTCATCTGAAGTAGGAAGTCCCATTTGTTTCTGTCTCTGATCGAACATCATTTTCTCTACAGTTTGTCTCAATTCGCCGTCAAGGTCAGAGAGGTTGGATGGCTCAGGCTCGATCTTTTGAGTGTCGATTTTGGGGTCACCTTTGATCGCACAATCCCACCATTTCCAGTCTGTCTTCCATTTCTGAATTGCTAGATGAACAACTTTCCCGTTCTTGCTGTCTTCCAAAGTCCAAATACTGTCATCTTCGTGAATCTTTTCTGGGAACTGACCGTCAATAATTGGGTCAACTCCTTTGATTTGGACCTGAGACCATTAGATAATAGACTAATGCGTAATAATTACCAGTGCCTTGCTGTTCGTAAGCTTGATAACCAAATCTCTAGCTTTGATATTTTGAGGGACAGGAATATAGATATGGGTCTATATAAATGTATTGAGTATTTTTTACCATCAGATCAAAATCGATGCTTACCTCTTCAAGAGTTTGGGTCCAAGTGTATTTGTCAGTAGTACCTCCGTTTCCTGGAAGAGTTCCTCTCTTAGGCTCATCCTCCTTTTTTTCACCACCTTCAGTTTTATTTTCAGAAGTAGCCTCTTCTTTCTTTTCCTCAACCTTTGGTTTCTCTTCGACCTTGGGTTTTTCCTCAACCTTTGGCTCAGGTTTCTTCTCTTCAGTAGATTGAGCTTTTTTCTTGGCTTCTTCTTTCTCTTTTCTTCTCTTGGCTTCTTCCTCCTCTTTTTTCTTGTTAGCTATGAATTTGTCATAGTGGATCTTAGAATGCTTGACAATCTGCTGCTCAGCTTGCTCTGAAATTCAGGAAGGATTAGATATAGATAATGAATGAATTTAGAATTACTCATTTCAGAGAAAAAATCTGTTCTTCTACGGAGAAAACCGAACACGGCATCGAAGAAACCGTCGATTCCTGCTGATTGCTGGACGATGCTCATAAGAATTCCATCAAATCTCTCTTCTTCGCTCATTTTTTCTGATAGCTGAAAGAGTTTCCAGAATTTATCTAATTTTTTTTTAAGCAAATATTTGAAAATTAATTCAAAATCCTATAAAGCATTTCATATACACAGTAAACTCTAGCGTTGATGTTAGTTGGGAAGTTACCTCCTGGAAATTTCATGCGTCAATTGCTTGTGCTCTATATTTTACACTTCCAGTATATCGAAGATGCTTTGTCCTCGTACTATATAACTCAAGGCAGCTTATAAGCTCCACAGCATATATTTCAAATGCAATTAAATGTTTAAATATAAAGAACACAGAATTTTCTGATGTTCAAAAAAACTCTATATTTGTGCAAAATATTATGAATAATGCATGTTCTAATCGTTGTCCCAGTCCTTTTTGGATCGCCTAACAGAGTTGTCATCGATCCCCAGTTCACAAATATACGAAACAAAATGAAGTTTATTGTATGAGGCTATTAGGCTTTGAGCCATTAAGAGTTGTTTGCTTCGAGAAGAGATATCAGGAAATTTTCAACAGATCCATGCAAATAATTGCGAACGTTTTATAATTTTTTGCTTTAGGATTTAATTTCATGTTGGCGCGCAGCTCCTGTATAATTATTATATTTTCAAAGCATAGAACCAAGAGAAAACACTTTCACCAATGTGTAGCAACTCTTTACCTCTTAAATTCATTCTGCCAAATTTTAGCTTTCAAAATTTAATCCCATCAAATGGGCACTCAGATAAAATCAGTTTGATTGAGAACGTGCAGAAATATTGCATAAGATTTACACATATTTTGAATCTTCTGAGATAGCACATTTGAGGTTGTATGGAGAAGTAAATGCTGGAAAAAAAATTTACTTTAATTCTCTAAAGGGTCAAAAATATTTCCAAAACTTCTTTGGATCGTTGTCCAAAGATCTTCTAACTGTACTTAATTTCCAAAAAAAGTTTGTTGTAGGTGATGCATCACAATTACGTCAGGTTCTTATCCGATAAGGTGAAAATTCGTTTGTCTCAATATTTATGAGTTCTTTGAAGCCAAACTTTCTATGGTTAAAGATTTCATGAGATTTGAATTATTTTATGAAATGAGCAACAAGGCTGGAAGGTCCCTCCTGAAGATAAGAACTCTGATGTAGTATTTTCGTTAACTCTGAGCCTAATCATAGAATGGGTTTATGTGAACTTTCAAGTAGCTCTAGGTTTATAATTCACAGCAAGATGATGGGAGATTCTAACTGTAGAACAAGATCAAATACATCAGATGAATATGGGACAAATTGCAGAGCTGATCTTAAACGAAATAGACTTAGCTTTATTTTTTTTTATAATTATATATTCATTTACTTTAATCAACAGAATCTGTACCTGGGTAGCTCATAAATTAAGATAAGGAGCCCCTAAAATACGATTCTCTACCTGCTACTTTTGGAATACGAAGGCACTAATTGTTCGTTTTTTCAAAAGACTTCAAATTTGTTGCATTTATCCAAGGATTCATCTCCATATAGAATTCATTGACTCTTTCTTTCGAGTTGATTGAGTCGGTTCGAACCGGATTCTTCGAGAAGGTGTCGTTGCACTCATTTTGTGCTCTTATATTAAGGGGAAACACTGTCCTCGGGACATAGTCCTCTTCTAAATAATGACCTGAAGGTTGAATCTACAACGATATCAGCTGCTGAGCAATAAATTTTATTAGGTACATAGTTTTCTAAAGGTTCCAATGCTTTGTAAGATTCTATTGCATCATTGCGATTGCAATTCGGTAGGTCGGAATCATTATAATAGGTGTCAATTGCCATTTCCTTCGCGTACAGCTGATGTCTTTTAAGAGTACAGGCAATATATTCACTTAATAAAGACTTATTTTACTTCAATTTGTTAATTTCTGCGTTCAGATGACAATTTTGTGCTCGAAGAAATTGAATTTCTTGGTAAGCGATATGAATTTGCTTTACTAACGTTACATGTTTTTGGCAGCATTCAGGCAGCTTTTTAGACCCGATTTAATAAGGAGATCCAATTATAGCATTTACTTGGGAGCTTTGGTTAGAGAAATTTTGAAGGGCTTGCTCTTTCTCAGACTTCGAATTGGATTTTCCCTTTGAACGCATGATTTTCTCAAGTAGATCTCTATTTTAAGACTTCTTGAAGCAGAAATATCATGTGATTACCTTCTTCCTTTTAAAAAATACTGGTGGTAATAAACACGAGATCGCTGTTCTGATTTGTCGTTAATGAATTTATACCAGCTTAGCTGTTAAACATAAAGCCATTTTAATTTTGCAAACACATCATACTTGACGGGTGAATGAAGGGTACTTTATTCGATTGAAATGCTCCGTAAGCACTTGACTGACGAATGTTTCAGGGTTTTTGATTTCGAACTTCTTGCCATCCAACGTCCAGCTGATGATATCTTCGAATTTGTTTTCCTACAAACATCAGGAAACACGATCTTAAAAAAAAAAAATCCTCACTTCAAGGATGCTGAAGAGCTTATTTAAAAAACCATTTTCCTTTTTTGACGACGTTTTGGCTAATTTTTGCTGAATCGAGCTCGTCTCCTTTGAGTTCATCGCTCGAAATTAACTTAACTTTTATAAAGTTTCAATCTTTTTATGAAAGACAATATTAGGATCTGTGTTTCAAACCAGCATCAATTAAAACAAATAAAGATTGATTAATTAATTAAGTATGAAGTACAAGGCACAGCAAGACCAAAGACTGATAAATATAAGTTAAGATATTTGAGGTGTATTTGTGACTCGTGTTGTATCCCCTCATCTAAAAAAAGCTCTCTTCCATCTTGTTAGGCAGTTTCTCTTTTCGTAAATGAAAAAGTGAGGAACTCTAAAAAATCAGCAATGAAATCATTTTACTGCTTTGAAGCTAACTTTAGAGTTCCTTTTTGGACTGATTTTTCCATATATCAGTAACTTTGGAACTTAGCAGTGGCTTTATAATTAAATTATGAGTTTGGTTTTTTAAGCGTAATATAATATTGGAGTTATGCCCTTACTTTTTCAGAAAGATTGCTTAACAGGAAAACCAAAATTACAAAGTCAAAAGGAATACTTTGCTGCTAATTGGATCCTTCTATTGTCTTCGATCTGTCTCATTTTATCTTTGTTATAATCATCGACTAAAACACATGATTGAAAAGTATTGTGCACCTTAACCATTGTGATCTGATATACATTGACAGCCCTGGGAAACTTACTGAAATAAATTAAACAAGAAATGCATTCACTTACATACATATAGAGGCATATCTACAGAATATTATTAGTCAGGGATTTCACTCAATTAATCGTGATTGTGTTCCGATTTTTGAAATCTTCTTTTTGCAAATATGAATAAGATAAGTTTAGAAATAACGAATCGCAAAACAAAATTATCGCACAAGGAGTTTTCTATAATATTACAAAAATAAGGTATAAATTTGCTCAGGAATTGTTTTTCAATTCTTATGATTGAACAAGAAAGAGAGAGAGGTCATTGAATCATGTTACAGCCACCTTATGTGTTTACCCTCTGACCATTCTCCTTTTTTCTCGACGCCTTTTGTGTCTCGAAATACCCCTTTTCCATGTTGTTTGCCATTTACCCATTGTCCTTTAAATCGCCTTCCGTCAGGCCAAAAGAACTCTCCAAATCCGATTTTAATATCATTAACGTATTCACCAATATATTTTTTGCCGTCTGGCCATGTAAATTCTCCATTACCATGCATTTTGCTATCTTTCCAAGTTCCTTTATATCTTTTCCCATTAGACCAAGAGCATTCGCCATAACCATTCATATCATCATTAGCAAAATTACCCTGATAGACGCTCCCATCTCTCCACTTAAATTTCCCAATTCCGTGTTTTTTTCCAAGGACATACTGCCCCTCATAGGATGTTCCATCGGCCCACGTTTCTGAACCTTTTCCGTGCTTTTTATTTGTTAGGAACTCTCCTTCATATTTTCCTCCATCGGCAGTGGTAAGAACACCCTTTCCTTCAGCCTGATCGTTCACCCAATTTCCTTCATACATGCTTTGATCTGCGTATATCATACGCCCTTTTCCATTCATCATATTGTTTTTCCAGTATCCGACATAATATGATCGATCTTCCCAAAATTGTTCACCTTTCCCTTGTCTCTTATGATACATCCACTGTCCTCTGTAAATAACTTTCTGTTTGATAAGTCGGATGGGTCCCAAAAAAGGGAGGTCGGCTTCTTCTGGGACATTTTGATCAAAAATAAATGCAGTTAATGTCATTTTGGAGATAATGCCTAAGTAATATTCAGGAATGCTATCAAGAAATTCACAAATATCAGATGGAGGGCCATGAATATTGATTGCATTTTTTTCAGCAGCCTTGGGACTTTCAATCATACTGCCTTTTGAAGCCACAATTTCGACATGCTCGCTTTTTTGACCCAAGAGTGTCATAAAGTCACTAGTGAAATTTATTTCTTGGCTCTCTCCTAGCATTTCGGATCCTCCCATCCTCCCAAAGCTTTGGAGATGTTGCCTGCCGTGATCGTGATGATGATGAGTATCATATGGTGATGGGCTTCGCGCTCCTAGATATGTTCCTTGATTTTGATTCGCAGGAGTAGGTGTCTGTGGATAGTAGAACCCTGACCCACGAACACTTGCAAAAGCTGCTGAATTTCCGGACATTTCAGACTCTTCAAGTTGCCTCCTTCGATTGTGTTTATTATTTACAAATGATAAACTCATCATCATTTCTGAATTCTCGCTCTCGTCTTGTGGATTTCTGGCCTGATTATCTCTTTGAGTAGAATCTGGCCGACTTATCAACTCTTTATCTGCTTGATGATTAGAGGCAGCACAACAAGTATTTCCCATGGAGTTATGAACTGGAATTAATTTCTATTGCTGTATTTAAATTGTGCAGTGCCTATTTTAAATGATACTTACTTAACTACACCAATATTTTTAATTTATTGACATCAGAAACTGAACGATTCAAATTCCACATATTTTAGCTTCAAGAAATAGCTATTCTCCCAAAAGAGAAAAGATATCCTGATAGAGAGGAAAGAACTCCTAGAGAGAGAGTAAGCTGTGAAATTTTATGTTCAGGTTCACTCGAGGAGGAATACTTCAAACTGAAATTGTAATTGCTGATTCAATTCAAGACAGAACCAAAAATTGATATCACCTTTAAGAAGAAGTGCCACCCCTTCCCCCAAACTCAAAAATACATGAAGTTCTTTAACAATATAGCAGAGTGTGAACATAATCATTATCTGAATGTAACTTTTAATTAGTTCCCTTTTCGAGCAGGTAGAATGAAAAGGCCTTGTAAGAATGGAAAAAAATCAATAAGCATAACATACTCAATCATTGTACCAGAATTACCAAACTTCCCATAAAAAAATATATAAATGAAAGTTGTTGATTCCAGACCGCAAAATAGCGCATAAAGACCAGTATACAATAATCAAAAAGAAAAGATGGATTACTGCTGAACTGGAACAGTTCTGACAGCAAGATGAAACCAGAAATGTAAATTTATAATCAAGGACTCCTTACATAAGAATATTCAGTTAATATAACTGGTCTATTACTTGCATTAATAAATTCCATTCACGTTTCTACATTATTAACCCTAGGTACTGAGTCAATACTTGGTGATCCAACACTTGATCTGAATGTGAAAAAATCATCTGGAGCAAATAAATTCGTTGGATGATCTATATTTTGCCGAAGAATCATTCGAAAAGAAAGGAAAATTGCATTAAAAAGTTCTGCTAAATTTTCGAGTTTCGGACCTTGGCAGCCTGTGTCAAACTAGTATAAGCAAGCTAAACGACCTAATATTTTTTTTTGGCTTACCATTGAAACAGACTTTGAAAAAATGAACAGAAATATATTCCTCTCCGGTGTGCATTGAAAATGAATCTTGATTCTGCTGGGGAAAAAAACACTGAATTTATCAAAGCTCTCACAATTTCATTTTGATTGATACTCTTCATAATCATTAACGGATTTAAGTCTCTCACACTCGTCAATAATACTTTTGCTATTCACATTTTATGAGGGATAAAATTAACACTCTCATTAAATCTTGATCACTCGCCAATACAGCAGAGGTTTTGAACAAATGAAATCCTTGTCGAAGCATAAAACTACAAGTACCGTTTTCACTTTCATAATGACTCAGGATATATGTTTTATCTTCTGCATTACTCAGAGACCAGCAAAGTATTCATTCGAGAAAAAGAAACTCGGAGTAGGACAGAAGGACTCTACGAAACACCTGAAAGTCCAACTCTTCGTTCGCCAGAGTTAGCGCGGGCGCAATCTATAGTTGGACGTGAGCGAAGTATTGATGAAGAAAGGATTAAAAAGCTGAAATCAATCGATTTTGCAAACCAGCACACTGATGATCAAATCGAGGTTGCTTTCAATTTTATTCCAATTATCTTTATCATCCATTTAGCTTGCCGTGTCCATTCTTCAAAAAGAACCTGAAGACCGGGACACGCTGGATCTGAAAATATTGATGCACTTTACTGAAAATGTTGAATTTTTTAAAGACTATGATCAAGACACTCGCAAGCAATGCATGAGAGAGATGTATCACGTATTTTTGCACAAAGGTGACTACTGTATGCGGCAGGGTATGCATGTTTACAAACCTCTTGAGTGACAGTTTTGATCGTGTAATAGGAGAATATGGTGATACCTTTTGGGTCACTCTTAAAGGCACTGTGGGCATAAAAGTAAAAACTGAAAGAGAAATCGAGAAAAACGGCGAGAGAGTAAAAGAGAAAATCGATCTTGAAGTAGCGAGCCGAGGAGCTGGCTATGCCTTTGGTCATCTGGCACTACTGGAAAGGAAACCGCGTGCAGCCACTATATATTGCAAAGAAGATTGTGAGTTTGCAGTGCTCAATAAAGCGCCATTCCAAAGGATTCTGTGTAAGAGCTATTCAATCACTCGCAGAAAATATTGATGTTGACAATAGCTGAGAAAGAAGAGCAGAGACTTTATGCTGAAGTGAATTTTTTGAAGGCTATTAAAATGTTCTCGCAATGGTCCTATGCTTCTATAAAAGCTTTTTTTCTCCTCTGTCTTCCAAAAAATTATCAGCGAGGTCACATCGTTTATAACCAGAGAGATAAGTCCGATCATATGTATATAGTCAGAAGCGGTGACTTTAAGGTAAACTAGAGCTAACCACCCCTGACAGCGCGGCAATTTCTTCCGTAACAATTAGGTATCTTTTGAAGCAAAGTATCAAGAAGAAAATAAGAAAAATCGATTAAGTGATGATACAGAGAAAATAAGAAGTAAATTCGTCAAATCGCAGCCGACAAGACATGTTGAGGTTTATTTAAATTCAATTTTTTGGGTTCACACTTACAAATGATAATATACATGATAGTTGGCAATCATAGGACCCTTAGAAATCTTTGGATTTGAAGAAATGATGTCAGGCGAACCAAGAATGCACACAATTTCTTGTATCTCACAGTCAGGAACAGTGCTTGAAGTCAAAAGAAAAGTATCAGTCCTATCTTTAGAAGAGATTGTTTTAACGATTTTAAGGACGTGGAATCGACGATTCTTGCTGATTCTGGAGCCGCTCAATGGCTACAATACCACTTCAGTTCTAAATCAAAGTTTCACGAAGCATTCATTCAAAACATGTATAGCACGACTATCCCCTTAAAAGGATATCTGCTGAGGAATAAAACAGCGAGCTCAAATCGCACAAATCTATCACCAGCACACGAAAAACCGCATGAGATTAACCCACAAATTTTATTGCATTCAGATCGTTCAGCGATATACGATCTACAACCGCTAACTTCTTTAAAACTCAAGAATGACGACGCCTCCAAAGAAACTCTAGAAGCTCAAAAGGAAGAAAATACTTTGACCGACAGATTTGCACATCACCCAAGATCAACAACTCAGCATTGGAAAAAAGCTTTTCGAGCGAAGCTTAATTCATATGATCCTAAAACTAACGAAAACCAGATCTTACATCTGGAGAATCAAGGAACGACAACGCGCTTGAGTATACCAGAGAGAGTCTCTTTAGATAAACTAGAGAAGTTTCATCCTGATAGAAGGAAATCTCCCATTTCTGCAGCGAGAAAAGATAATGTTCAGAATGTTTTCGCAAACCAACCAGCAGGCTTACAAACTTCAAGAGAGGGTAAAAGTCCTGAAAAAATCACTAACAATCCAATTACAGTCTTTGAGAATAAAAATATGGAGCTCTCACCAATTCAAAAACCCAACCAGCAACATCAACACGAGCAAACCACTAAAACCAAAATGAAAGCATTGAAACTGAATAATTTACATTTCGATGCCCACAACAATGAATTCGAACCGAATACTGTCTCATTAACAGGTACTAAGAGAAGTAAGAAACCATTTCTAATGACACTTAACTTTATACAAAAACTAGATACTGAGAAAAAAAATGATCCTGACTTCGGGATTAACGTCAATTTATTTGGAACGTCAAGCTCTCGGAAGAACCGAGAACAAAGAATACATGAATATGATAAAACAGCAGAGAGAAGATCGAAATCAGATCTCCCGACCTCGAAAGGGAAAGGGTCAGAGTTTACGTATGAGAAAGCCGTTTTGAGGAAGTTTGTCAACGATGCCGTGCAACTTGGCTACCAAATGTTAGGAGAGACCGACAAGATAAATTCGATTGAAAATCATGCACATAACCCCATGCTTTATAATAAAACTATATCCAATTTAAGAGACCCAAGCGCTCAGAGAGCAAGAGAGCAAAGCCCTCGGACGCCAGTGAATATTCATGTTATGAAGCTTAAACAAGAAGGATTTTCCAGGGGGCTAAGCAGAGAAAGGAGTTTAAATATTCTTGAAAATCGTCACAAGGGTGTAAAGCCTTCAGATTTGAGCCCAGCTCGGCAGCATTCTAGGAATCGAAGCAACGAAGGCATGAATCCATTAATGAGTGACCGTTATGAAAATGAAAACTCTCACAGGAGAAGGAATATTTTTTCTACGGAAAGCAAAAATAAAATCACTGTCTTGGTTAAAAGAGTGGCCTCCAAATCTTTGCAGCCTCAAAGCTCCCCTCAGCACTCTCCTATAAACACTTCGAAGCCCGAGGTCAAGCTACGCGATACAATGGCAGATATTATGCAAAGGGTGACATATGAAGTTCCGCCACCTATCATAAAGAAACAAGAAATAATACTTCCTACAGAAAAATTAAAATTTAATTGGCTCCTGGATTATTCAACTCCTTCAGAAGCTCATCCAAGCAGCGATAGCTATAGGAAACTACGAACCACATTCCAAAGCACAGAATTTATGAAGAAGGTACCATTCCAGAAGGCAAAGCACTACGAGCATTAAGAAATTAAATTTTTAAGAATGCTTCTTCGCTTTTTCCAGTTTACATTTTTGTGTGAGAAGAAAATTTTGATGAATTTTTTGACTTTATTTGATCTGCTAAAGAACTACTTTTAAATATAAATTTATAAGGATGGAAAGTCTAAGAGATACCCGCACACTAGCAATTATTCATTTCAATGACAGCTACAATATTGAACCGATGAAAGAAGAGCCAATTGGTGGCATTGCCAGGTTCCAGACCGCATTAAAATCATTTGAAAAATTGGACCCTATTGTTCTGTTCTCAGGTGATTTATTCAGCCCATCAAACCGTAAATATCCTGTCCCGGTTCTCTGTGCCAATATTTTGAATAGTTGGCACTGTTTACAAAGGCAAGCAGATGATTGACCCTGTGAATGAGCTGAAAATCAAAGCTGCATGCATCGGAAATCATGATTTTGTTCGATTCTAACGCATGATCAAAGTTTACACACATTTCTTAGGATTATGGTCTTGAAGAAACAGAAGAGCTCATTCGAATGACCAATTTTCCTTGGTTACTTACCAACATGACATACCCCAACGGAAGTCAAATCGCCGGCACTATACCACATTATATCTTCGAACATAATGGAATCAAAGTATGGGCTACTTTCAACTATACCTCAATAATTCAAAGATAGGATTGATTGGGTTAGCCGAAATCGAGTGGGTGCAAACATTAATGTGTCTAACGGTTGACGACGTCAAATACGAAGATTTTGTTTCTTGTGCAAATCGCTATGCAAAGAAGCTACGCGTTGAAGAGGGATGTGAAATTGTGATTGCCTTGACTCACATGAGAAACGTAATTCTTCTTGAAGGATAAGTCACCTTTAAAGTAACATATAATTTTCTTTGGTTTCCAAAAGCCAAGAGATGAGCGTCTTGCTGATAATTCAGAAGGGATCGACTTAATATTGGGAGGACATGACCATGTGAGAATCATTGAAAGACGAGGAGATGTTTATATGATTAAATGCTGCGGAGACTTTAGAGAATTCAATCTTATCGAAATGAAACTTCTTTCACCTAAAATCATAGAGGACATCAAGAAAGACTCGAAATCTCATCTCGAGATAAAAGCAGAGGACATTTTAAAAGAGAAATTCATCGTTGAGATAAAAAGTGTAGTGATTGATTCCTCCTGGGAGCCTGATCCGAAAGTTCAATCATTAGTTGATAAAGACTTAAAGGAGTTTGAAGAAATAATGGGCACTGTAACATCCTGACAATTACAGAGTTAAAAGATAATTTATAGATCGTTGGTTTCACGGAAACACCTCTTGACTGTCGTTTCAGTAAATTACGCAGCGAAGGAACTAATGCTTCGGATTTTATC
>ENA-UOTX01001155-UOTX01001155.1-compost-metagenome-genome-assembly--contig:-NODE-1155-length-21717-cov-15.473198_pt1 | contig 21717 bp, 10 predicted proteins | sample MGYA00238143_ERZ746982 | MGnify/ENA primary metagenome ERZ746982 (study PRJEB28758, sample SAMN06268862) | compost metagenome | isolation source: single cell | place: USA: California, Emeryville, Joint... | reverse complement strand
TGCATTTTGAAATTATATCCTTAAATAAAATTAATTTAGGGCGAATTATATACATACTCAAAACTCCAATGCTATATTTATTTTTGTGTTTTTTTGGGGCCTAGTTCAATACATTTTTATTCGACTTGATCTTCATTCATTAAATAATACGATTTGGACACACAATATAGAGGCCTCAATCATATTTCTTAGTATTTCAATATAGGGAAATTAGAGCGATTACGTATAAGGGCTTGGGCTCTAATTTTGCTAATAAGCTAATTTCTTAAGCGGTGTCGGTAAGATTTCCTCTTCTTGCCTGCTCATCTTCAATGGCCTTGAAGAGACTCTTGAAGTTTCCAGCACCGAAACCCCAGTGGTTTCTTCTTTGGATGATCTCGAAGAAGAGAGTTGGTCTATCCTCAACTGGCTTGGTGAAGATTTGCAAGAGGTATCCCCTATAAAAACGTCAGTTAATACAAATTTCTTAAGGAAAAAGCTTTACTTGTCATCGTAATCAATGAGAATCTTTAGTTTCTCAAGAGTGTCAAGATCTTCCTTGATTTCGATGGTAAGCTCAGGGATGATCTTGCGAAGGTTGGTGTAGTAGGATTTTGGAACGCTAAGGAATTCAACACCACGTTCCTAATATCAAGGATTAGATAAAGTCAGCGGGAACATGCAGCTTACAGTAAGAGCAGTGATAGATTCGATGATGTTCTCGGTTCTGAGAGCAATGTGCTGGACACCTGCGCCGACATAGTAGTCAACGTATTCTTGAATTTGAGATTTCTTCTTTCCCTTGGCAGGTTCATTGATTGGCATTTTGATGTTCTCATCGAAATCGGTGACGACGATGGAGTTAAGAGCAGAGTATTCGGTATGGATGATCTTGTCGTCAACAGACCAGAATCTGTGGAAATCGAGCATCTTTTCGTACCATTCAACGGTAGGTTCCATTTCGTGGTCAGGTTGGTTTCCGACGATATGGTCGATGTACAAGATACCAGTGTCCTTCATAACTTTGTTGATTGGGTCTCTCAAAGGATGATCGATGTAGCCTGGCAAGAAGACGCCCTTGTAATCACCTCTTTGCACTAAAGTATGAGTAGTGTCGCCGTACTAATTAAATTCTCATGAGAAAAGGAAGAAGGTCGAAAGGGCTTACAGTTTGCAGCGTAGCAATGATGACGGTTCCGTGCTCATCCTTCAAAGTTGTTGGCTCGAGGATGCTCTTAGCTCCTCTAGAGACAGCAACGTCGTAGGCTTTCTTGCAGTCTTCGACCTCGAAAGCAACATCCTTCACACCGTCTCCGTGCTTGACAAGATGTTCTCCCATTTCGTTGGTCTTGTGCTCATAAGGTCCATAACTGCTCTGGAAGGCAAACACAATCTTATTCTTTTTAACAACATGGGTGACAACAGTTCTGTCGCCAGTTTCCAGTCCCTTGTAGGCAAAGTATTCGAATCCAAAGCGAGTTGTATAATATGATGCAGCTTGCTTTGCGTTTCCGACCCAGAAGGTGACGTAGTCGAATCCGACGAACTTTCCAATTGGTGGCTATTCGAGGACAGTATTAGAGTGCATGAAGGAAAGGTTGGCTTACTCTAGTTTTGGTATCCTTTGATTCCATGTTTGCCTTTGAAATAATTACGCTGAGTTTTTTTTTTTTAATTAATTATTATTGCGATTCCAGATTCTTTATATGCTTCCAAAAAAGAATCACCTCATTGAATGAGTACCCCTTTTCCAGAAATTAAATTAATAGAATTTTGTTGACGTGTTTTTTTTCTGGGCCAATAAGCATCACTGCAGATCTCACCAGTGAGGAAAGTTGACACCAACATCGCTGTCTCTTATCATTCGAGATAAAATAGTTTGAATTTGTTGAAGACTAAGACTAATTGGTCCAAAACACATAGTATTTCTTAGCTAACTTTGCCTTCTGCTTGGGACTCCCATAAGTTTTCAATGAAAATATAAATAGAACACCGCTTGCCTATTATATGTTTCTTAAGTGACTCCTGGACCAATAAAAAAGGAGAGTTCCTAGCTAAAATTAGAAACCTCATTTTTGGCTCTTAGCACGGGTGGACAAGTCCTCTGTCTCGCTAAAACTTGCATATTTATTGAGAATCATACACAAAGACCGCCGAACTCAATCTCAAAACAGATGTTTGGAGCCACTTTTAGTAAAGGGAAAGTAATTAAACGAAAGAAGTTTTTGCATTAAAACACAGAAAGGTTCTTCCTAAAATAACCATGGAAATCGTAAAACAAAATTCGAAAAAGAAACCTTCTAAATTTCATTTGCGAGATTCTGTTAAGCAATCAGAAAAATGCCTAATAATACTCAGGCAGCATAATGGGACTCTGATAATTCTGCTCAACTCCTTTGAGATACGAAATTATTCTACACATTGTGCATTCTTCAGTAGTTTGAGGAAACCCTGGTTTCTGCGAGCTCATCGTTTTTGGCTTCTGGTTTTTCGAATCTTCGAATTGGTTCGATGTCGTAGGAGCGTTCCCAGTCTCGGCTCCAAATTGGTATTGCATTTTCTTTAGTAGAATCTCCTTGAACTAACAATAACCACATGAGATATTTCACATAATTGCTTTAGAAAACAATAGTTTACCTTTATTAAGAGCTCTCTACTTTCCTCGTCGTTCTCAGCAAGCACAACCTTCAGGAGGTTTTCCCAGGTCATCCCAGAGGAGTACGTGAAGTTGTTCTTATGGAAAATTTTCAAAATGAGATCACCGTATTCCGTCATGAACTCTTCTACGATTTTTCTGTAAGGAAAGAGGAGTTAGGCTGTGGAAATTAGAGGAGAGATAGGTTACATTGTAGAGTCCTCATAATCGATTTCTGAAGTGACAGTGGGAGCTGTATCGATCTTCTTTTCCTCATCTGCAACCTTTTCCGTCGACATGAAGTGTATAGCGTTTTCTTGTAGGCCTGAATAAGCAAATCCAACTGAAGGCCCAGGGAAAGGGGTCAAAAGATGAACGATCTTCGATTTCGTTTGAATTTTTTTGACTAAATTTGCGTCATGAGTGCGGTATATATAAATCTATATTATAGTGATGTTATAGCAGCTTTCAGTGTAAGTGTCATACGTTGCTGTCTTCTGATCCGGTGACTACATATTTCTCATTCGCCATGAAATGGCTCGCAATATTATATCCTATAACGCAGTGTTACTTGATAGTTGAAAGGGGAACATCGCATACCTTGTGAAACGTGCCCTTTGTATTCTCTAAGGTAGCCTTTGATGCTATCCCATCTAGTGTTGGTAGAGTTCTTGTTAAACGTTAAGAACAAGGCTAGTGTGAGGGAATTTACTTTAACATTTCTTAAGTCCCAAAGGCGAGCAGTCGAGTCTCTGCCTGAGGATAGAATGTGAATATCATCGAAGGAAAATTCTGCCGAGTTTAATTTATTGGTATGAGAGTAAAACTATTCGCACAGTGATTGGTCATTCGTTACAAAAATAAAAGAGAGTACTTGAATTGCAGGTTGTCTAACATCTCTATAATCGAAGAAGCGTATCATTCCGTCTCGAGTACCAGCTATGAAATTATTTTGCTGCGACTGGAATTTCAGAGAATTTATTGTATTCAATGTGTTATAGTCCACAGAATTCTTTATCGTAAACGTAATGGCGCCTTTTTGCAAGTCGTAACCCATTACAATAGAAGACACACATCTAATTGATCATCGGTTTAAAAAATCAGGTCATCTTTGAAGGATCTCTTACCCAGAAATTAATTGACTGTTATCTCTGTTGATGCTTAAGCAGCGCAGCCAATCTTTATGATGTTTCAGACTAATTTTAGCAATTATTGAGGATTATTCTGACGTACAATATCAAAATACGTTTCTCTGCACTCATTGTTTTTCCATATCTTTATTGTCTTATCCAATGAACCGGACACAAAGCTGTCTGACTCATCACCATTAAACCATTCCTTTTTTAAATTAAATTAGCTATTTCACGTCATTGCTAGGACGATGGTCTACCAATGCACTCACAATCTCGGTGTGCTCAGCAAGATGACATATGCGACTGCGCTTTTCCATGTCCCAGATGTTGATATCATTCACTGTAAGGAATGTAAGCAAAGTCCGCGTGGCTTCTAGAAGTACCTGATGAAGTTGCGACTTTGCTTCCATTCTCGTTGAAATTAATTAAGAAAAGTATATTCTCCGCTTGCATAGTGCTGTTGGACATTTGATTAGTGCTGCTCCATGATTCACATAAGCTCTCGCAGGCGAGATCATAAACCAATTCATTATGCTCACGTTTTTTCAGTTGATAGAGCTGCAGAAAGTTATTGGCAAAAGCGAAAGAAGTAGAAAGTACCAAGCGCTTGGGGTTCTTGTAATTCTTTTTGATTTTCTGCGTCTCGCAATGACGACAGAGGTCTTTGGACGCACTGATTGTTCTTGGCAGATTTTCCATTAAGAGTTTATTGCTGATTAAAGTTGGCAATCTAAAATTTCAAATTTAATTTCCAAATGGGTTATAGCGGCGCTTGATTGGACAACTAGCTTCTAATTTCAGTCCATGACTTATTTAGCATCGACATGAATGATGTTTACACTTATTTTAGACTCAAGGCGAAGACCCCATATGAGATCAAGCCAAAAAGAAATTGTGGCCTTTATTGTATATTTACAGTAGCACTTTTGACAAAATTTTTAGAGGACTGGTGTTTAGCTGAAAAGAGATTACATCAAAGAATTAAGCAAATTACAAGCTGTTCACTATGAGTCGAGATTTATTGACGGGAACAAAATAGAAGACATACACGTTTGGAAAAAGCGAAAATTTGGAAATGGATATACTACTACTATTTATTCAATTGAATCGGATCCATCAGATTTGGTTTGTATTCAACTCTGAAAAACGGATGTTCAAGTGCTTCCTTGCAACTAATCCTCTTGTTAGGGTCAATGGCCAGCATCTTCTTAAGCAAATCAATAAATTCTTGATGACATTGGTCAATGACCTCCTACATGAATTAGAAAGTTTTAGGAGAAAACGACTTGGAGTTAAATTGCTGCAAGCTTACCTCAATAACTTTCATTTTTTTCACATTGGATATGCTCTCTTGGCTCGATGCTCCACGCGGCCAGTCAAAGTACGTTTTGTGCTTCTAGATATGAGAGATAAGATATATCAAGAGACTTCATCTTCTGATTAATCACCTCAAAATAGTTTTCATCAATGACAAAGTGTTCTCTCATCTTTGGCTCAGCTCGAGCTGCCATCCACTCTGGTATTGGACCTTAGAATAATAATACTATCAGCCACACTCCTATTGCTTTTAGGGAAATTACCGCAGGCTTTCTCAATCATTGCAAGATGCTCATAGCTCTCGTGTGTCTCAAAAAACAGCTCGCCAGAGTACAACTCGATCAAAATGCACGCTATCGACCACACATCGCTCTCGTGGCCCCATTTGGTACAGCCTTTACAATACATATCATACCCAATTCAGCAAGCGCTTTATTTGACATATATTTTACCTAGAATGACTTCGGGAGCTCGGTATTGCCTCGTATTTATGGTGGAGCTGTGATGCTCGTGGTCCCATGTCGCACCACCCATATCGATAATCCTTATCTCGTCGTTTATAGGAATGTAGTAGTTTCTCTCCTCGGATTTTGATCGCGTGCTCGCACGATCATCTTGGTTCACAGTATCTGCATGCTGAAACAGAAGTAGAGTTCCTGATTGTATTCACCAAACAATGTACTTTGGAAGGGATCTTTATCATTTCTTTCTCGCCACTGACCAGAAGAATATTCTCAGGCTGCATTATCAAATCAAAAAAAAAAGTTTCAAAAACAGACACTCGAACGGTTTCACCTTCAGATCCGTATGCGTTAGTCCTATCGAATGCATGAAACCCACGGAAATCAATGTCTGTCTGGCATATGACTGGATATGATCAATCGTAAATCCTTTGTAATAAGCATTAGTCACCAACCCAGTCCAACTGTTGAATAGATAAACCTCTGTACGCGTTTTTTTTGAGGAAATCGTAGAGACTCAAGCTCAAAGGCTCAAATAACATGCAATAATTTTTGTGATAATGGAACACGCTTTCGAGTCTAACTATTCCATACTTCGATTCTGGATCTTTCTCTTGGATTTTGAAAAGAATGTCCGCCTCGATCTACAAGCTCGCTTCAAAAAACTCTACTCTCAGATAGAATACTATACCTGCGCAGATTCAATATATCTCTCTACTGCTCTAATAACCTACACAACGTAAATTTCATTGAGTAAGCCAGCGATAGTACCTTCATCGCGTATTTGCATTTTTTCGTTTTATCATAAACTTCGAGCACCCTTCCGAACGTCCCGTCGCCCAAATGCCCTGTAATCTAAAAAACCATTACTCTTGCATCCTACAACGCATACTTCATAGCGATCTCTAATAACGTCGCCGGTTTTGTATCTAAAATGTCCTGCATCTTTCGTTCTGTCTTTGCCATCCTCAGAGCTCGCCTTCTTTGGTTTTGTAATGTAGTCGTGTTTTTTACTATCTTTTTCTTTTTCGGACTAGAGACCAAATCATTGGGTTAGATCTCGAATGATGATGTATGAAATTCTATACATTCTTTTCTTTTCTGTGGTGTTTACTGCGCTCCTTATGTTTTTTTGGGTTATGCTTTGAGTATCTATGTTTGCGTTTCGAACTAGACCGTGATTTCCTACGAGAATAGTCGTCGGATCGATCGCGATCCTTTTTATGATGCTGCTTCTTTGCATCCTTGTGTTTGCGGTGATATGAGCGCGAACGGTCTCGAGATCGCTCCTTTCGTCTCATTTTACGTGACCTGCTCTCAGATCTATGTCTCCTAAAACTGTATTTCAAATAACAGTGAATGGAACTTTTTTGCCTGTGGCTTCTTGATCGAGGCATTTTGTCTTCAAACGATTTAATCTCACAGAATATAGATATTGTAAAATAGTATTTATTGCCCATTTAACAAAAACTGCATACTATGTTCCAAAAAATGGCGCTTTCCTCCGCACGAAAACAATTACAACAGAAAAATGAATTCAAAGTTTCCAATCTTTCTGCTTATTCAAACATGCATTTCCTATCGAAGAAGGACATAAATCCCTTAGGAATACGATTAGTTGACGATAGGTCTCAACCAGCATTACAATGCCCAAACCAAAGGAATGTATTAAATAAAGATTTTCAGAGAATCGACAATTCCATTACCAACATTTGTGCTGTGAAATATATAAATAAAGGTATCTAAATTCTATAAGCAAGTCTGCTGAGGATATTTGGTATATAAGCATATGTACTTAAAAGGTATTTGAAATATGAACCGTGCTTTCCTATCTGCTAATGATAAAATTAGTTAGGTGAAAAATACTATTATTATTCATAGATAATGAAGCAACGGAAATGCTTCATTTGAAATATACATCGGTAACTAGATATATATGCCCCAAAAAAATCTTTTTGGTGAACGACAACTGTATGCATATCTAAAATCATTACATTACTATTCACAAGAATAACGTTCAAAGATAACACCTAACTCTTTTTTGAATAAGCATTATATCTAAATATTATGAGAAGAAGTCTATTATGTATTATTCGAAGTAAAAGCTCCTAAAATAATAAAACCTTCAATCATAGTCCCTTCTTTACACATCTTTTGGGCTGCCAAATAATTTGTAGCTCTCTACGTTCGCAAAAGCACTGTTACCTCTGCCATGGACTGCAAGGCCAGGAGGGTGCCTGCTAGTTCTTTCATAGGTATTGAAATCGCCACTTAGCGTCTTCACATGGTTATTCTTATCAGAGTAGCCAGCTGTTGAGCTGAGGAAGCTAATCGCTTCCTCCTTTGGCTCGTGGAAGCTAATTCCACTGTTCATGTTGCCATCGTTATCACTCAACAAGTTTTCGATAAATCGAATATTTTCATTCGTTTCCATGTAAGATTCTTCATGGATTCTACTGCCTTTCGAGTCGAACTGAGAGTATTGGAGATTCTGGATACCAGAAATACCGGAAAAATTACTCTCAGGAGCCCCGAAATTGAAGTTTAAGTAGCTCTCGTGTCTGTGATGCGCTGGAGATTCCTCCTCTTGAGCTGCATTCTCTTCTTGGCTTCCATAGAAAACGATTGGACTGAGGTAGAACTTCTCTTTATGTTGCTCAGCTTGTTTCGAAGTGTTGATCTGTGGGATCGTTTGGACAGTACTCAAAGGCTTTGATTGAGACCCAAAAGTACTTGGGAAGCCTCCAGCCGCCCAGGAGGTCGGTCCGCTATGAAGAGGAGGTTTAGAGATTTTCATCGGTGTTTGTTCGGTCTTTGTTGGCTCCTTGGCTCCGAAACCAGGTCTAAACCTGAAATTCTTTGGGAAGATCAAATACGAAGTCGTTGGCATTCCGTGAAGTTTTTTCACTTGGATATCGATCAGGTCCTCTGCGTGGTTGATAAGAAACTCGTAGAAAGTTCTGCAGTCAAAAATACTATAATCGAAGTTGGTTCCTAGTTTCACCGAGAGCTGGTTGTAGAGATGATCGATACCTAATCCGTATATAGACTGAGTCACAATTTCTTCAATGAGAAGCTTGATCTTCTGAAGATACCCCTCGAATGAGCTGTTATACTTCTTCCTATAGCCAAACCTGCTGCTTTTGAGGCTTTGAGTGTCAGGAGTAAGCGTGTTAAATCTCTTGGCGTACTGTTTCTCCTGAGGGAAGTCTGCTGAGTAATCTTGATTGTCGGCATAGTCTGGTGAGCTCAGGTAAGGCGATTTGGTTGTATCTACGGTATATCCGAATAAATTCTGAGAATCATCAGCTCCGAAATAGTCGTGATGACCTTTGTTTCTACGAGACAGATGAGAGTATTTTTCAGGGTTTTTCAAAGACGCGTAGGAGTGGTTTGTTCCTGAAAGCTCGATCTTGATGTCATCTGTCATCGTCGCAAGAAGATTTTTGAGTTTTGGGAATCCCATCTCTTGTAGGTTGAATGAGAAGGTGATTTTTCTGCGAAGGTACTGAGGGATCTGAGCCAAAGACAGCCCGTTTGGATTCTCAGCAAGAATTTCGATCAAAGCTTCTTTGATTTTCTTCAGTTGATGTACTCGCTTCTCATGCGCTGGGTCATTCTTGGCTTCAAGCTGATCGATATATTTCCCTTCGAAGATTCCTGCCTGAGTGTTTTTCACCAACAAAGTCCTTTGATACCGCAGAATGCCTTTGTTAATCGCCTCTTGGACGTATAAATTGAGCTTTCCAAGAGACTCTTTTCGAAGCTCTTCGGGACCGCATATCTTGATAAATTGTGCGCAGCCATATCGGCCTCCTGGAATCGCTTTCCCTTCAACAGATCCAGCAGCATATTTGTCGTATTTTTGATAGCCGACTTGTTTGCTTGACTCTTTGCTGTCGAGCTGGCTGCTCTCTTTCTTGCTCTGGCCTTCCTCATCTTCCTTGAAAAACTCGTCCAAAAACGCCGTGAATGCCTTCCAGCCCGGCGAATTCTCATCAATGGTTCCAGTGTCTTCAGATTCCCATTCCTCGCCTTTGATATAGACGACATAGGTCTCAGCGCCAGTAGAAGCGTCAATTGTCGTAGAAATCGTCAGTGGAAGAATCGTGGTGTCTCCAGCAGGGAATTTCTTGTTGTTGTTCTGATAGTTCAAGAGGAGGTTGACGAGCGCCTTCCAAAGCTTGCTGTCTAGTTTGAATGCAAAGCATTCCTTGATTCTGCTCAGGATGAGTTTTTCAGTCGGCGCCATGGCATCTCGCTTGATGCTTCGACAAACCCAGCCAAGGGATTCGATGGTAATGGTATCAAGTTTCAATCCAACGTAAGTAAACGTTTGTTCATCCGCGAATTTCCTGGTCGTTATGTGAATGATCTCGGCATCCTGAGCTTTTTCGAGGACATCTTCGGTCTTTTTGTGGAACTTGTTCCTCACAGTCTCGTCTATCATCTGACCAAACTGGTCTTTCGGTATCATTAGTTCTCCTTGAAGCGCCAGTTTATTAAGCTCGCCTTGTAAGTAATGGCTCAGTTTAAGTGACCCATCTACTTCGTAATCTTTCAATGGCTGTCGAATCAGTCCATGTGCTCCTCCATGATGGTGATGATGATGTTTAGCCCCGTGCCCTGTCTTTTGAGGTTTGATACCAACAGAAGTTGGAGTTTTGTACTCTAATGTACTGTTTACCGCCTCGAAGTAAGGTTTGCTTGAGAGGATCTCCCTTTCTTCAAAAGACTGATTCGCGTTCGAACCGTGACTCTGAGAATAAGCCTTGTGTTCCGTGGACTGATTTAGAGACGATCCATGAGCCGTGGCCCTTCCAACTTGAGTCATGGTTTTGGAAGTGGACTGCGAGAGCGTCAGGTCATCTTTGGAGCTCTTTTTCAAAGTGTTCTGTTGATTTTCTCGGCTTTCATCGGATGATGAAAAGTTTTCAATGTATTTCGAATTCTCAAAGAATTCGGAGCTAACATCGCCATGCGTTGTGCTCAACGCCATCTTTTTACTGTCTCCATGATCTTGTGTATGATGTTGATAACTGTTCTTTCTTTTCTCAGTCTGCTTGCTCTTGTTCATAAATTTCATTGATTTCTTCGGTGTAAGCTCAACCATCTTCATGATATGATTTTCATCAGCGTTCTCCGTCCCTTCGGCAATAAAAACCTTCTGACTTTCTGTGATGTCAGAACTTTCTGATGAGAATATGGAAAATCCAAGCTGAATGGAATTCGCGTCGTCGTAGATATAAACGTTCTGATACTCTCGAGCAAGCGCGTTTAAGCATTTTGCGAGCTGATTTTCTTTCTCAGTGCTCGCTTTCAGCATTTCATCCGTGTTTAGATGCACCTCCTGAATCTCTCTAGCTGCTTGGAGCTTGTCTGCGTTGATAAAGAAACAGTATTTCAGACTGGCTAGAGACTCGCATAGGTCAGAGACCAGCTCTTGAGACAACTCATCGTCAGAATTGTAATAGATGTAAATTGCAATCTCGTCAGAATTGATCTTGTTCAGTTCTAAAATTGATTTGATGAACTGCAGAAGCTTTGCTCCTAGGTCCTGATCGTTGGGTTGACACTGCGCTGTGTTTTTGAAAGAATCGAAGGACAAAAATAACACTTGGCTGGGTCTTTCGTAATCGATTGTTTTCACTTGTTGAATGACATGCTGAGCTCGTTTGCCTTTATTATGGATCTTCGAGGTGCACGTGTTGCAGAGGTGTTGTTCACAGTTCTTGCAGAAGACACTGGCTTTTTCTAGTTCACATTCATCACATTTGCTGGCGTTATCGGCACTGAAATGCGTGAAGTCTGCTAAAGCCCTCCTGGCTTTAAAAACGGGTTGTGTCTGTGTTTCCATAGACGTCATTGACATTTCTCTTAGGATAATTGCACTTGAATCCGTTCTTTATGAATCAAATTTGCGGGAACGCGCAAAAAAAACAGATAGTTATGAGATTTTTCTTATTATAAATTTATCTCTAACAATCGTATTTGTACTAACCCATAATCGCAGAGCGTTTTCAAAAAAAAGTTGATATCATTTAAAATTTTTTTTTTTAATCCCGACCGGATCTGGAATGCTCTTTCTTTTTAGTTCAGCAAATTTAAGAAGTTTAAGCGTTGATTCTTTCAAAGAAATACATTTCGTTGATTACATACTTCCATTAAAAGGAACTTACAGACAAATCGTCGAGCCAAGCCTTCTCCATCCTCTCTGAAAAGTTCCATAAACTAAATTCACCGATTTTTCCTTCGCGATAGAAGGTTCTAAAAGAGAAAATTTTGGTTTGAGAATCATCGAAAAAGCTCTGATTCCTTCTTTTTTTCATGAATAAACATAGAATTAGAATTAATACAATCAACCCCTGCATAAATGACAGAGCAGCCTGGTGGTTAATAGAAAAAAATTTTGAGTCTTAGATTTCGAAGAGGGTTCTAGAAAGTTCTCATAGAAAATTTGCAAATTGAAGGGGTAGTTTAAGAGCTTTAGGGTGTGGGATAATTTTGCGTAGTTAGCTGAGGAGGGAAGGTATTGAAAATTAAGTAGGTATTAGAATCTGAATAGAATTTCTTGATATTCCTCACAATTTAGTGAAGTAGCAGTAGTTAGCTACTGAATAGAAAAGTGCTTGCAATGATTTTTTTTAGAATATAATTGGTATGTTATAGGCCAGCCTTCTTTGGAGAGAGTAACGTAATGAGTAAAGTGTAAAACAAAGAAAGATGGCTTTGATTGGACATAAGATGGAGTGTCAGTTTCAGTTAATATGTTCAAACGATGTAGATTCTATTTAGTAGTTATTAATGGAATGATAGGTAAGAACGGAGAATTAAATGAGGGGTCACTCCCTTGTTAGAGTGATATGTCTCCAATTTAGGTTAGTTTTGGGATGCAGCTTCCATAGATGTCAGACCAATGGGCAAGGATGGAATAAATTATTATTATCTATTACGACTGATATGGAATGGAGCACTATAAATTAATTCATTTTTTGGTCCTGCTTCTGAAATTGGTCTGGGCTTGGCCAATTCATGGATGATTTTGCATATTGTCGTGTGTTGTGTTTGTACTGATAGCTTTTTTGGTTGAAAATGTTGTCTTGAATTGAGTGTGAATTTTCAAGGATAATCGAAGTTGCAATTTTCGAATAATTTTGATTTCAGCCGAGTTTTTTCGTGAGTAATCATAAATACCCAGTGATCGAGTTGTCCATCATAAATTATTTTTTCGCCTGGTAGACAGCCTGTGCTTTTGGGGCGGAAAGAGTGTCATTTTAGTCTATAAAATTCATAATATAACAATTCTGCAGTGTGCCAGCTATCTTTTGTGCTGGGAATGCTCAGGAATTTTTTCAACATAATTGATCCGGTTGTAAATAGAAAATGACTATTTTCAGTAATATTCATCATAATCTTTTTCTTGTTTATTCAGTTTTTTATCCCTATCTCTTTAGAAAGGGCATTCTATGAAGAATCCTCTGGTGTTGGTTCAACAATTTGAGTCTTCTTTTAAAAATCCAAAATAAAACGATTGAAGGAAGAAAAACTAAGCAGAATTATAGGGGGAATTGATTGAGTTTGTCTCTAACCTTTGGACATCATTTTTCATTTATCTTGGCCAAGTTTCAAATTTATTCTCTCTCGACACACAATAAGGTCTGATCTTTTCTGTTCAGACTATATAACCTTCTATTCTATTCAAACTGAAAGGGGTGGGTATTTTCTTGAGTGCAAACCTCGATAAGAGTGTCTTATTGTTTGAAATTCACTCTTCATTAAATTCATTAAAGAACAAGTAAATTTTTTATATTCGCCGCTTATTTGGCTCAGCTTAATTCCAATTAGAATTAAGCTGATTACGAAGTTTTGAAAAACCATCCAACAATCGTTGATCACATCTCCTTTTGCCTCGGCGCCTCAAAAATTCATCATCTAGTTTCAAATCGGCAACAAAATACAGCCAGAGCAAGAGTTCATTGAGCCGCGAACTTTGATATCTTTATTATGATTGAAATATCTTAGCCGAAGCTTTTCACAACTTAGCTTTATTCCAACATGCTGTTTGACCTTACAGCACGCTGCTTTTTACCCTACGCTATGATTCTTTTCATCTCTTACAGATACATATCGGACTAAACAATTAGATTGCGTTGTAATAGTTCATAAGATCACGTTTTGTGAACAGACTCTCCCTATCTATCTCAACGTGTGACGAAGACTTTATTATGAATACATATTTATAGCAATGAAGCTGTTTTTTCAAAACATTCACTACATATCTGAGAGAGTTCCCCCTGGTATCTGAATACGCTTAGACAGTCTTGAGGTAAGCGATAATATCAGCTCTGTCCTTTTCGGAGTCGAGACCGGCAAAGGCCATTCTGTTTCCGGTAATGTATTTAGCAGGGTTTCTGAGGTACATGAACATGTGCTTTTCAGTCCAAGTGAAGCCAGCAGTCTTCAAGCCCTTGCTATATTTAAAATCGGTGCTACCGCACACTCTTCCGATGATACCTCCGAGTGATGGGGCGGAAGCGGATTTTTGGTCACCACCCTATCAAGAAAGGAACTCTAAATGAGGGTTTTTTGAAAAATGCCTTACTGATTCAACGGAGTGGCAGGCAGAGCATTGTTGCTCGAAAATGTCTCTTCCGGCAGCAGGGTCACCAGCTGGGACAACAACCTAGAGGTATTTATTAGTCTGGTGATCGTTTGAGATGAGATACATCTGGTTCTGGTTTGCCAGCGGCTTTCTTTGGTGGCATCGCAAGTTAAAATTTAATTTTCGGATTGAATTATAAGTTTTATTAGTATTTTCGCCAATTTAACTCGTGAGACCAGTGCTTTGATTCGGACTTCTTTTGCGGTTCTATGAATCTTTCTAATAGAATCTTATGAAGAATTCAAGAGCTAACCATTAAAGCCAAATACCTTCACGACAACATTGAATTGGGTGTCAAAAGTTAACCATCTTTGAAAAAATAACGCTGAATTGGCTAAATACCGTATCACTAGGAAATCAAGTCTTCTGTTTGAACGTAAGGAAAATTGGTTAGAGAAATCAGTAAAAAGTGTCATACCTACTTGCAGGACACAATGATCAGTAACGATATTGGTTGAAAGAGTTGGAATTATTTCATGATTGAATGTCTGTTTTTTGTCCATCTCTACATTTTCTGCAGCTCTTGCGAGTAGATGTGAAAACAATACATCATTGTTTCCAGCGCTCCGCTGAATTTATTAATGGAGTCCAAATTGCTCCTGAATTTACTTTATCTAAAGGCCATTTGAATGTAATGTACATATATTTTTCCAAGCCACGGAGTTGCAGGCGAGATTATGCATTATTGTCTGAGATAATTATTCATTTTCAGTGGCGTAGATAATGAGATTTTAACAAAAGGTGAAGCCTGATTTCAATCTTTCGCTAGATTTTGTGTGATAAATAAAGAGCGCGCGAAGTTTTTTACTCTCTTTTAAGCACAAAGAAATCTTAACTCTAACTCTAAACAAATTAATATATTCTCAAAGATACAATTTCATTAATATTACTAAGTCATTAAATCCGGAGTCGCAAGTCGATAGCTGGGACTGCACTATACACTCTTTGAGTTGTACCACTTTTTTGATTGAATTGAAATCTAACAATTTACATAGTCATACAAAACTCTGTTTTGCTCACGCAGAGAAAATTTCTTCACATATAGCTCTTGATACATAAGCGTAGATCACTTAAAATCAAGTCGCTAAGCCTGAAAAATATGTCTATGAGACCTCCAGGATTTTAATTTTCGTCTTTTTATCAATTTGTTGAGTTGGTGCTGACTCTTTCGTCTCAGAAATAATTTCAATTCTATTAATTTTTTTCTGCTCAGACTTTTGCACTCCAGGACTTATCTTCTCTATTTGCGTATTCGCCGCTACTGAGCTACTTTTTTGCTCCTGACCCATAACGTTTTTTGCTGAATCTTCAATTATCCGAATCATATTCTTTTTCGCTGGTTTGATATCTTCAACACTTTTCCCAGTCACTGCAGGATGCTGTAAAATCTCTTTCCAGTCAATTCTTGCCGCTTCATCAACTTTTAGCATCTTTTCAATTAGATCCTGGCACTCTTTTGACACATGATTTGGGAACTCCACCCGTTCTTGCTTCACCTTCCTGATCAGCTCATAAATCGAAGCAGTCTCAAATGGAACCCTGCCAGTTAGCATCTCATAAAATACGATGCCCATGGACCAAATGTCGCATTTTGCAGAATATGCTCTTTCCATGAGAATTTCGGGTGACATATAAAAAGGAGTTCCTAACGTTGTATGCTGAGCCTTTTGATTTTTTCTTTCCATTTCAATGAACTTCGCGAATCCAAAATCAGCAATTTTTGTCACGCCATCATGAAAGAGAATATTACCGGGTTTAATGTCTCTATGCATCACGATGATTTTTTCTCCTTTTTCACTTTTTAGATTCAAGTTCTCGATGTCTACAAACGCTTGACTGACCTCTTTTAGAATTTTTATAGCTTGGTCTTCGGGGAGCTTGCCTTCTTTCGCAAGACGTGCTTCTAGGCTCCCGCCATTGCAAAGGCTCGTTATAATGTATAGGTTACCGCTGTAGGTCTTCACTACTTTTTTCAGGTTGAGGATATGAGGTCCGGTGATTGATTTTAGGATGTTGACTTCTCGGTCAAAAATTCCTGAAAATTCTTTGTGCTCCTGAAGAGTCTGAAGTGTGATTAATTTGATGGCAACGGGCTCGCTCTCATTTCCTTCTTCGTAGCCTTTGAATACCTGGGCGAAAGCTCCTGTTCCAAGGGGTGTATCGTCCAAGGCATAGTAGAAGTTCCCCACTTTTTTGTATTTGCTGTATTCCATGACTAGAATAGTTTATTTGTTCTGATTTTGATTTTGATTTTAATGTTTTAATGAACTTGCTGTTAATTAAGTAAGTCGATTACGAACTTTTCTTAAAAATATTTGCAGTAGATTTGTTGAATGACGTAAATAAGGAGCTTCCACATACTTGATATCGTTAATGAGAAAATTAAACATGCAATTCCGTTCAATAGAAGTATGAATCAGATTTCCGACAGTTTACGACAAAAATCACAGCGTTTTATAATATGATTCTGATAGCGATTTTGAGATCAGGCAATTCGTTGTTTTGGATAAGCTAAAAATAAAAGTGCGTTTGCAGAAAAAAACGCCAGTTAAGTATAGGGTCGCAAGCAGAGTCCATTTGATCATCGCCCTCAGAAAGGAGAATGCGAGGATTTGATTAGAGAGGTAATTTTGGTTGAAACGACTAGAGAGAAGAAAGTGCTAGAGTTTTGAATTAAATGCGATCATAAATTTCAATGACTTGCTACAATGATCAACAACACTTATGAATAAGTTACTACTATGGAGGAATTCAGACCAATTTGAGTTATCTCAGGCAATTGATTAGTGTTCAGCGATTAGGGATCAATTCGCTTATGTTTCAAAGAGTGGGGCGCTAATAATAGAATTTCATCAGCGAACCCCTCTAGAAACCTGAAGAGAGGAAGCCAGGTTGCGATTAATTGAGAATTGATCGAACTTTTTTTTGTGTGATTAGAAGATTTAGAAGAAGAGATAGAAATAACTCTACCAAGAAAGTAAGAATTTGAGAGTTGAAGAGAATCATTAAGAGAATAGTGGTTTTCTAAGTAATAAGGAACTTCTCTAATGCCAATCATTACAGATGCTCATGAGGAGAATGATCCAAAAGTTCAATGCAAATAGAATACAATACATTCATCTACATCAAGGCAATTAAAAACACTATTTTAACAAATAAAAAAAAGATACGCTTCGATCTCTTGAATCATCAATGGTTTCCACGCAAAAGCCAATCTTCGCCATCATCGGTGCAACAGGATTGCAAGGAAAAAGTGTCCTTGCTGAAGCTCTTAAAACCGGTCAGTATCAACTAAGAGCAATCACAAGAAACCCAAAGTCAGAAAAAGCACAGAAGCTACTCTCAGACTATCCCGGAATTGAAGTTGTTGAAGCAAATAACAATGATGTCAAATCATTGGTTGCTGCTTTTAAGGGAGCAGAATATGCATTCTTGCTCACGAATTTTATGGAACCAGAAGAAAACATGAATCATGACACTGATTACAGACAGGGAAAAAATTTAGCTGATGCAGCGAAAGAAGCTGGAGTTAAATTCGTGCTTTGGTCATCTCTTCCGAATGCAGAAAGTATTAGCAAAGGAACAATCGATGTTCCTCATTATACTGGCAAAAATAAAGTGGAAGAATATATGAAGTCAATTGGAATAGAATTTACGGCGTTGTATGCTGGATGGTTCGCAAACAATTGGGAGCGATATGGAATGGGCCCCTCTCGAGAGAAAGATGGGTCATTAGTTCTTCGAGTTCCTTTGAGAGCAGATGTCGGTCTTCCTATAATTGATGTTGAGGCAGATTTTGGCAAGTACGCAATGAGAGTCCTCCAAATTCCAAAGGAATATGCTGGCAGGTATATCTTAGTCGCTGCTGAATACCAGACGGTTCCTCAGATGGCAGCAGATTACACAAGAGTAAATGGCGAAGATATTAAAATCGTTAGAGTACCTGTGGATAGTGTTCCGGTTAAAGAATTTCAGGAGATGTTCAAGTTTATAAACACATACGGCTCGTTTAATGGGGAGCTGATAGATAATGATGCGTTCTTCGGGAAAGATAATCCAAAACTAAGTAATTTTGGTGATTGGGTAAAAAGGAGCGGATACAGAGTTCCAAAATAACTATGAAATTTTGCCGAAGCTAGCTTGAGAAATAGCGTTATCTCACACTTTTGTTCATTTACTCTAAAAATAAATATTGTTAAATATGTCATTGTTGATTCAAATGCTGGCTTTAGAAGTAAGCTTTTCAATAAAATGATTTACTAGCAAGGATTAATGCGCAACTGTCCTCTACTCGAAACAAACAATTCATGAGAAAGAAGTTCTTGTCAACTGGAGCAAACTTGTAATTCAAAATTTCTTTTTCATGTAAACAAAGGTTTTGATCTGGAATACTGATTTGCCTAATATAATCCATCTTTTACTATACTAGTAGTTAGGCACTTATTGTCTTGTACAAGCAATGTAACTGCAGGAACTCTTTCAAAGTTATTTTAGGAGGCTCTTTGTTCCAGAAAAATAACAGAATCTTGGAATATTCCTTGAAAATTCGGATATTTAAATCGAATCGAAATAGTAAAGAATACCAGAAGAAAATAAAGATCTCGTCAGAAAAAGGTTATTTTCTCGAGACTCAAATGGTTTCCACACAAAAGCCAATCTTCGCAGTTATTGGTGCAACAGGATTGCAAGGAAAAAGTGTCCTTGCTGAAGCTCACAAAACCGGTCAGTATCAACTAAGAGCAATCACAAGAAACCCAAAGTCAGAAAAAGCACAGAAGCTACTCTCAGACTATCCCGGAATTGAAGTTGTTGAAGCAAATAACAATGATGTCAAATCATTGGTTGCTGCTTTTAAGGGAGCAGAATATGCGTTCTTAGTTACGAATTTTTTTGACCCTGAAGAACACATGGATCCTGACACTGATTATAAACAAGGAAAAAATTTAGCTGATGCAGCGAAAGAAGCTGGAGTGAAATTCGTGCTTTGGTCATCTCTCCATAATGCAGAAGAAATTAGCAAAGGAACTATCAATGTTCCTCATTTTACTGGAAAAAACAAGGTGGAAGGATACATGAAATCGATTGGACTGGAATTTACGGCTTTGTATGGTGGGTGGTTTGCAAACAATTGGGAGCGGTTCGGAATGGGTCCCTCGCGAGAGAAAGATGGATCGCTGGTTCTTCGACTTCCCTTGAGTGCAGATGTTGAAGTTCCTGTGATAGACGTTGAGGCAGACTTTGGTAAATTTGCAATGAGGGTTCTTCAGAACCCTAAAGAATATGCGGGAAAGCATATCTTAGTCGCTTCTAAATATCAGACTTTTCCTCAAATAGCTGAAGATTATACAAGAGTCACTGGCGAGTCTATCAAAATTGTTCAAGTTCCTGTGGAAAGTGTCCCAGTGAGAGAATTTCAGGAGATGTTTAAGTTTATCAATAAATACGGCTCGTTTAATGGAGAGCTGATAGATAATGATGAGTTCTTCGGGAAAGACAAGCCAAAGTTAAATAGCTTCGCTGATTACCTTGAGAGAAGCGGATACAGAATTCCTAAGTAAGTTGCTGTTATCTGAAGAATTCATATTCAGTTTGAGTTGAATTAATTAGCTGCCCCCATAGAACAGAATAGATTTTGTTCACTTTGACATATTTGAGTATTTGTAAGGTAGAATTCATTTGTGAAGAGTAACTAACAATGAAACCACGTCCTAGAAATTCAAACTTATTACCCATTCTACAACTTAATCCATGGAAATTCGTGATTCAGCTTTTAAAAATTTTCCTTCTAAACTTGGAAAGGAGGAATCACTGCTTTTTTTCGAAATTAAAATTATCATTGGCTTCTTTGGAATCGCTCCCAGTAATACTGATCTGAGTAATTAGATATTTCAACCCGCATCAAAATAAATAAGAATATAAAAAGAAAAATACAATATTTACTTAGAAAGAATTAATATCTAGAGACACAAAATGGTTTCCACACAAAAACCAATATTCACAATTGTTGGTGCAACTGGAATGCAAGGAAAAAGCGTCCTTGCTGAAGCTCACAAAACAGGAAAATACCACATAAGAGCAATCACCAGAAATCCAAAGTCAGAAGCTGCACAGAAACTCCAGGCAGATTATCCTGGAATTGAAATTGTTGCAGCAAATAACAATGATGCCAAATCACTTGTTGCAGCTTTTCAAGGAGCAGAATATGCATTCTTGTTCACGAATTTTATGGAAGATGAAGCACATATGGATCCTGACACCGATTATAAACAAGGAAAAAATTTGGCTGATGCAGCGAAAAAAGCTGGAGTGAAATTCGTGCTTTGGTCATCTCTTCATAATGTAGAAGAAATTAGCAAAGGAACCATCGATGTTCCTAATTTTACTGGCAAAAATAAGGTTGAAGGATATATGAAGTCTATTGGACTGGAATTTGCGGCTTTGTACTGCGGATGGTTTGCGAACAATTGGGACCGAATGGGGATGGCACCTACTCGCGAGAAAGATGGATCATTAACGCTGCCACTTCCTTTGAGAGCCGATGTTGGGATTCCTGTTATTGATACTGAGGCAGACTATGGCAAATTTGCAGTGAGAGTCCTTGAGAACCCAAAGGAATATGCCGGTAAACATATCCTAGTTGCTGCAGAATACCAAACTCTACCTCAGTTTGCTGCAGATTATACGAGAATTAGTGGCGAGTATGTCAAGGTCGTTCCAGTTCCTTTAGATAGTGTACCTATTAAATTCTTGCAAGGGATGTACAGGTTTATGAATGAGTATGGTTATTATAACGGAGAACTGATCGATAATGATGCGTTCTTTGGGAAGGACAAGCCAAAGTTAAATAACTTTGGCGGGTGGGTAGAAAGAACTGGTTTCAGAGTTCCTAAATAAATGGACTCGATTGTTAAATACTCTTTAAAGCAAATGAGACTCTCTTTCTGAATATTTTTACTTATCAATACTTAAATAAATAATTCACATTCTAATAATCCAGTAGCAGATATCTATAGTTTCGAAAGTAGATCCTTTGAATAAGGACTTCGAAAAACTCAAATGTGTGGCTATCTTCTCCAATTATTGTAAAATTATCATGCTTTGAAACGAAACTAGCCAAGCAACTATTATTGATAGGTTAGCTGATAGAATATTTTCAAAGACAGAGATAGAGAGAGGAAAAATCGTTTTGCTCATTTACTCTATTTTCTTTCAATCTTTCCTCTCGTCACACAATTTTTTTCGTCTTTTCAAAGTCGAAGCGTTAATAGCATTCGGATTGCTCTCCAATTGAAAAAAGAAAAAGTGGATTAGAAAAACTGATTTCGGTGAAACGAAAGAAATACCATATAAGCATATTAGATTCGAATATAGCGAATAAAAAGTAACGATTCTGATGCTTGCTTTGAGATAATCAATCATTCGCATTATCACATCCGTAAGTTTTTTCATGATCCAATCCCTTTCCAGGCGATTAGGAAAAAGTAGGAATCACAGTACAATTCAGCAACGAAAAGAATCACTGTGCTTCTA
>ENA-UOTX01001154-UOTX01001154.1-compost-metagenome-genome-assembly--contig:-NODE-1154-length-21746-cov-17.853477_pt1 | contig 21746 bp, 12 predicted proteins | sample MGYA00238143_ERZ746982 | MGnify/ENA primary metagenome ERZ746982 (study PRJEB28758, sample SAMN06268862) | compost metagenome | isolation source: single cell | place: USA: California, Emeryville, Joint... | reverse complement strand
AATGCATTTCTCGCAAGAGAAAGGAAAATAGAAAAAAAGAAAGAAAAGCCCAGGTCGGTGAAAGATCGTTCATCCATTATCCGGCGAAATCACTTGAATCATCTGAAATTATTGATTGATTAAAAAATTGCTGAAAAATAACTCGCAGAGCAGAATTTCTTTCAAGCTTTAGTGAAATATTCTTTTTGAGCATTCATTTTGAAAATTAAATTGCTAATCGTAAAACCAGAAGTTTTTCGTTAGGAAATGTGTATGTAATTAATAAAAAACTCGATTTGCGTTCAAACTCAAATTTAAATTCAGAAAATAACCTTAATCAAAAAGTTTATGAAAAAGAGTTTCATAACAAGATAGAAACAAGTGAAATACTCAGAAAATTTACCTTTTTTTCATATCTCTAGAGTGAATTCGGCTTGGCCTCTTGAAATTGTAAAAAAAAAGAGAGAGATTCTTAATATAACTTAGAGTCAATAATTAAAATAATGATGAGAATTCTCTCCTTTTTTATTTTCTCGATTCAAATTCATTATTGCTAACATTTCAAGCTCATATTGGAGTCAAAAGAGTTAAAGGATACTAATAGCTTCTCAAAATTCATTGCTAGGAGCCGCTTTGTGATCTACTGAACCTATTTCAAGAACTTAGGGAAAATTAGAATTTTTTTGTTGAGCAATTCAGTCAGAATCGTATCAAGCAGACCTTTCCAAGCAAGAAAAGCGGAGGCGCGCTCGAGACATACGAAAATAATCAACTAGCTAAGCAAAACAAAAAGTTTTCGAAACTTGCTTTACTCAATCGATGAGCGATAGAGAATCATTCTTAAAAAAATTTGAGAAATCTTTGTGGGTTGCAATTAATATCTCTCTCAGTACAAATTCTAAACAATTTTTCAGTAGATCAAACGCAAAACAGGATCTTTAATAAAAAGATAATTGTGGGTATATTTTCAGCAAAATCAAAATATATTTCCTGGTATTATATACACGAAAAATTTTATTTAATTTAATAAAAGCAACAACTTGAAGGATTTAATTTGCAAAAGCCCTGAAATTCTAAATGAAAATTTTTTTCTTCCAAGGATTTTCTTTTATTATTTCCTCTTATTCAACACTTCAAATAGTTTGTAATATGAGCCAGAGTTTCATAACTCTTCCTCACCTCAAATGCACGATAATTGAAGCTATCGCTACCTTCTTCTCTATGAAAGTGGTTGGGTGCCCTTTAGTAGTCTCTGGTACATCCGAAGTCCATCAGGGTGTGAATCTACCAGAATTTTTATTAAAAAAGTTCTTTGGATTAGCGTTTAACCAGAAGTTTTTTATTTTATTTTGATCCTAAAAACCTTAAATACTTGTGGTTTATCGATTTAGAATGCTATTAATTTATTATTATCAATCGAGCATAAAAAAATTTCCCTGATTGCGAATGCTGCCAACTTACACCGTGCCTACGCCAGCAAACTACTTTTTGCAAGGATCTGATCTTCAAAGACAGCAAACCTTGCTCCAAATTCTGCAAGTAGCACAAAGCCAAGAGGCCGCATTGCAGAGCAGATATCAAACTCAACTCGTGCAATATAATTACTTCCAACAAAGGCCAATCCATTTTCCCATGCAAAGCGAGCAAAGATATACAAATAATCTCACTAACGTCTCGCAGTTGAATCGCCTCTCTTATCAACCTGAGAGGGTCAACCCTTACAGAGCACAGACTCAACCATTTCAATTCGACTTTAATTTAATGAAAAACTTATCCGCGAGTCCACTTGAACAAAGGCAACCTATTTCGAAGATCGAGGTTAATAAACTTTTTACTACGCACACGAGAGAATTGAAATCCAATGAAGAATCATCAAAAATAAATCTTGAATCAAATCTACAGAGAAAAATCAAACAAGAGGAACCAGAGGAAAGAGAAGATTCGCCTAAACCTTCTACTTCAACTCTCATGCCTGAGAAAGTATCAACAACGAAGAAAATTCAAAAAAAGTAAACTTTTTTCTCATATTTGTCCTGAATCACCCTTTTGCTGTAGTGAAAAGATAATAAACACATGCGGTCATCCGGAGAGAAAGCATTATGCTAAAGCAGCTTGCAACAGTTGCTATCATATGTATCGGAGGTCTTCTAATCCAGCGACTTGCGGGCATGACCCGGCTTATGCGAAAGGTCTCTGTCAGAGATGCTATTTGCTGAATTACTACCAGGTAAATAGAAACTCTTTAACAGAATTTTAATCTCTCGTTCTAGAAAAAAGGTGCGAATTTAAGGAAAGCAAGAAGAGCCAGACAGAGAAAAAATGAGCATGCTTGTTGATCTCAACCGGCTCGATTGATTCAAATTAAACTAATCAATTTTTTTGTATAGTAGCAGCTTTTAGGTGCTACACTAATCTATCTTAGTTTGTATCATTCTATAAGCAATATCGATAGTGTATCCACTCAATTTATAAAACTCTTAGAAATAATACTAATCCTCCTTTGTTGCAATATCTGAAGGGCTCCATGTTCTTAAGAGACTAGAAAACTCCAAAGGAATCCATTTCAAAGAAACTTTGATATTGGAGTCCCATATATGCAATTTTTATTGAAATATGTCTTCTTTTCCAAGTTTTGGCTCCAATAGCGATGTGTTTTCTTATGGAATCGTCTCATTATATCCCTAGGGGAAAAGAAGCATCTTGTTTAACTTTTACACACCCACACACAAGAAACTTTGAGTCTACTATTTAATTTTCGAAAAAGTGTGAAATTTTATTCAATATCCAAATGATAAAAGAAATTAAAGATATCGATATAGAACCTGAAGAGGAAACAATCAAAACTGATAATGAACCTCCGAGACTTTGTCTAGTGTAAACTTCAAAAGCTCCTTTAGGCCACTAACCACCAAACCTTTCTAGATGCCAGAAAGCTAAATGTCCTTATCAGTGTCCCAGATGCCAAAAATTTTATTGTTCACTCGAGTGCTACCAAGTAAAATCTACTCCTTTCTCATGCCTCAACTGATTTTCTTCAAACAGAAACACAATTTGAATTGCACAGAAGAGTTTTACAAAGAAAATGTCATTCAGCATCTCAAAAATAAGCGTGCTACACCAGAACAGCAAAAAAAGATGAAGAAAATTCTTGAGGAAAATAAATATGACGAAGAGGACCGTAAGCCAGCAAAAGCTCGAGTTCAGTGCGCTTATATATTTCCCTAGTGATTGCTCAAGAGCTCAAATTTAAGCGAGCGAAACAACTCGAGGCTGAAATGCTTAAAGGAGAATTATCTCTAGAATCTCTATCACTCGAAGAGCAAAAGCAATTTGCTGAATTCTTAAGCGACACAGCAGCTATAGAGCAAGTTTTGAAGAAATGGACTCCTTGGTGGACATTTGACCTCGTAAACTGGTGCCTTTAATAACCCTATTATAATGAGAAATTAAGAATGCGAGTAGCTTGGACATAAAAGAACTCGATAAGAAAAAGCCTAATGATCTCACTGAAAAGGAAAGCAAGCTCTACGACTACAGAGAAGAGATGCGGGAACGTTATGATAAGCTAGTGGAGCTGAAAAAACTACTCGAGAAAGAACCGCATCCCTCGCTTCCCTTCCATTTAGTCAACCTTTGGTATGTGACGAATTATTATTGCTTCTCACTCTCATGGATGATGAATTTAGTTATGGATTTGTGATACTCGCAAGATTCTACAATGGCGATTTTAAGACAAACCCATCTGAGTTGGTGCTCTGGTGGATTCAGGTCTCCGATGTAAAAATGAAATCTGCCCTTCTTTTCTAATTTGAAAAAGTCGCTCTTAAATGTCAAAAAGCCGATTCCGAATCTCGAGCTCGCATTGAACTACTGTACTGAAAACCTTCTAAGGGTAATATATCACAAATAACGAGTTCATCTGATCCTGTTATCAAAAACAGCTTGAAGGTAGTAATATTAAATTTTTCCTGGATCTTGGCCTTGAAGATTTGCAAACTGTGATTAATTCGAAGTTCTATGTCTTCGAACTGTTATTCCACGCTTACGATTTAGTGCATGCTGGTAATAACGCAAAGTTCTTTCTTGGGATCTAATATTTTATTTCTTGAATAGCTCATGAGGCAGTAAGCGCTGAACTGGTGAAAGTCGACGGAGAGGCGAAAGTGAAGGAGTTGAAATCATATCAATCGAAATTCGCCAAATTGAAGCATAAAATAATTTTTTTCCTTTCTTATTGCAAAGAAAATAATCACGATTTCTACACCGAGCTCGCTCTGAAGGTAAGACATGATATTAAGAATTCATGGCTTATATCATCTAGATATATGAATTTTCACAGAAAAAGAAGGCTCAAGACGATGCAAATAATGAACTAGAGCATATTTCAAAGATGAAGCCTGGAGAAATTCTCTTGAAATGAGACCCCTAGGAGTTTATTGTAGCCAGAAATATGGCAAGTTTTGCTATATTTTTTTTTGAGAGTCCTATATCATCTCTAGTTTAAATAGTTCGAGAAAACCATTGTTAAAATCTAACTGTATAAAACAAATAATCATGGGTAATTTCAATGAAAAAAAACACGTTTGCTAATTGTTAGAAAGAGGGCAATTTCCAAGAGTTGAGTTGAGAGTGTTAAAGTTGTAGGAGAATCACAATTTTCTGAGGTACTAATGGATCTTGCGTGTTACTGCAAATCTTCGCATTTGCTCAATTTGAACTGAGATATTTTTGGATAATTTCTTTGGCTTTCAAATGAAGTCAAATGATACATTCAGTTTCATACAAGTTTGATACTCGAAAAAATGAACATAAACTGCTTATGATCAAATAATCGTGAAAATATAGTTATTTATCCTTTAAAAATTGAATAGAGTAACTTTCAAACAGAATTTAGAAATGACTATTTACAAACGAACCCGATGAGCTCTTCTGTCTCTGCTATTCGCTCTCGAACTCGTTAGATGGCTTTTATATAGGTTAATAAGACTTTTGATATAAAATACAAACAAAAAAAAAATTCGTGATAGCCTTCTGTGCTCTCCGTCCGTTTGGAGGGATTATCAGATTCATTATAGCATGAATGTTCGTTGAGGTTTGCTTCTCATAGGTAATGAGGCTTTAAGGAGATTCTTTCTTTGTTGACCTTCCGATACCTCGTCCATAAGAGCTGTATGGTCTGACTCATCATCATCCCTTGGGACTGATCTTCGAGGATAAAACGATCCGATTTGCGCGCTGCTGGATTCATCGAAGGAAACTTCAAGCGCCCCCACGGAAAGGATACTCTCGCGCAATGCAGGAGACACGTCCGCTCGAACGCTGCCTCTGTTCGGAACAGAATTCCTTTGGCTTAGCTGGGCGGTCAAATATTTTGTTGGAGTTACAATAATTTCGCTCTTGATCCTGTTTCTTTGAGTGCGAGGTTGCTCTTCTTCTTGGGTCTTTCTCGACAAAAACGATCCGGCAATTTTTCCAAAGAATCTCATGAATGAACTTTCATTTTCAATGACAACCATACTTTGTGTCATTTGAGGCTTCAGCAAGTTTTCTCCTGCTTGGAATGCGAGGAACTTCTCCGCTACAGGTCTCACGTCTGGGATTTGAGCAAGAGCCTCAAGGAAAGGAAGATGATCGAGGAGCTCAGAGTCGTTTTCATCTCCATTGAACGACGGAATTTTTATCGCGTTCTCGTTATGAGCGTTCGTTTGCAATGCAGAGTCATCAATAAAAACGATGTTTTCTGGAGACTCTCTGAGCTTGTCGAGGTCTTTGAGAAGGATAGGTCCTTCGATGACCTGGCAGTCTTCTCGACCGAAAACGTTCTTAATGTACTGTCGGACATTTAATGTCTCAAGGACCGCATTCGTGAACTAATCCGAATTGTTTATTAGCAAGAATTTTTATATTAGCCGTTACTCTCATAGAGTGAGTGGTAAATACACAAATATCGTAATATCTCCTGAGTCTGGACAGAAATTGTCTCAACCCGGGTCTGCGGGCTACGTAGACGATACTTTCGCAGCCATCAAACTCCAACTAACAGTGAAGAGTTATTTCCAAATAGAACTTATGATGTCTCTTACCAATACACCGATGTGTGGATATTCTGGAATCTCAGTGTCAATTGTGATCAGAGTTTGGTTTAGACTGAGAACAAGAGTTTTCTTTTTGATAGGAGCATCGTTCGCCGAGCCATCTAAGGTAATTGCTGACATTATTTCAGTTCTAGTCAGTGTTATTTTCAATGAGAGAAAACAATCATTTACCTTGAAAGAGTTGCTTTCGTTGTTGGATTGAGTAGTAGAGAGCAATGACGAGACATATCGCATCTCCAGCCTGCAAAGGTAGGGTAAGAGAGGGCTGTTATATGGTAGTAGTGTACTTTTGTTTTGTGGAACGAGATGTTGTAGACTCATAGCTTGCTTCTGATATTGAGTTTTAATCAATCACTAATTACAAAGAAGTTCGTACAAATTCAAATGATTAGTTGCCGTTCAGTCTATCCAGTCAGTTGGAACAGTTTATCGAACAACTACTGAACAAACGAATCAAATTAAAGTTATGAAATTAAATTCATCACAATCAGAATTATTGTGAATTCGCATTGAGTGATTCAATGAAATCATTGATTCAACCTACCGAGTGAATTTTTCGGTGCTTAAAATAATCATTCACACCTCTGTAATTGACAAGAGAGTTTGAAGAGAGTATTTTAAGCGTATAGTGACTGATATAGTAAAGGGCTCGATCAATCCGATCTCAAATGTATCAGAAATTGAATTTTAATAGAAAGGCCTTTGGAATTTTAAGTAAATTAATCAACATATTTTGGATGGGATTACCGTTGGTATAATTAAAGAAAAGAAATCTTACTAGCTGAAGAAAGTGAATTTCTTTCTAAAATAAGCTAATATCGATTATTTGTTGGAATGCAATAACTTTCTAAAACCTTGTATTTGAGTTTGGCAAAAACAAAAGATGATAGATTATATCTAATAGATTGAGGAGAGAAAAAAAAAAGCGAGGAAATTTGTGCTCAGTTAACAGATAATTGACTCGTCATTGATTGCAAAAACTCGCAATGGAATATCAAGATATTCAATCATGTTTATTTGCGATAGAATTCTGGAAAAATTTGAAAAGTACCGCCTCATTGAGTTCGATTGTGTGTAGTTGGAGTAATATTGACGAAAAAGCTGATTCTTGATTCAAGAAATCCACACAATAGGTACTTAGACGTGATGGACACATAATATTCATTTAAGCATATCTAAGGTCATAAAAATTATGCTTCCACGAATCACTTGACGACCACGATACTTAGTACAGCGAAGATATCACTACGACTACACTAACCTGCTCGAAAATTATTTCAGATGAGAATAAAACTCCTGACAGTATCAATCAATCAACAGATTCATACGAAAGAAATTTTATATAAAGTTAATTGATACTAACTTGCATCCATGAAATTAAGGAAAGTTTAGTCATTGTTGACCTTAAAAACTTAAGCGCCAGTCTTTATAGCTTCGGAGCTATTTTTCTTAGGATAGCGTAGTGGATATGAGTATAATTCTTCAGGAAGCCTTGCTTTTCGAAATCTTCTTTGATATTTTTGAAAACCGCCTCTCCCTTTGAGTTTTTGTACTCACGTAAATTGAGCGATTTCTTCGTTAGCCATCCTTGTTTATCAATAATGGCCTTCGTTCTTGGATGTGAAGCCGTCATTTTAATCACTCTTGATTGTGACAAGAGTGGATGGTACCTTGGCATCCACTCAAGGACGGCTTTTGCCAACCCATAACCTTGGAATTCTTTGGAGCAAGCCACGACCCACAAGTCGATCAGGTCATTGAATTTTTTCGGTGCGACAGAGTCGTCTTGCTCGGCAGCAGCGAACACCTCGAATAAGTTTACCACTCTTGGGTCGGTAGACTCAGGGAAGACTGGGTTGATAGACGCGTTATAGGCGTCATAGGCGATGGCGACGAGAGCGACTTTGCCAGTCTCGATATCATAGCATACTACTCCCAAATTTTCTTCGAAACTGCGCTGGATGACAGGGCGCATTAGCTTGTAGTACATTTCCTTCGTGAAACCCAAATAGACGCCGATGGGTTCACCTTCAGTAAAAACTTCAACAGCTTGGTCAATAATGTCTTCCAAACGGTCTTCTGTGTAGGGTCTGATCACAAATTTGCGTGTTTTATTGGTACCAACCTTCACCTTGTATGAGAAGTCTTCAACTACGAAAGTGGTGTTCATCACTTTGCTTTTTTCAAGAATTTGAGAATTTTATAGATTAGAATAATCGGAGCGCTTAAATAATGCATGGTTTTTTTTCCTATAAGAGCGTTTTTTCTGTTGTTTAAATAAAAATCGCTCAAATGACCAATGACGATGAACTATGTAGAAAGAGAACCTTATTGAACGAGTTTTGATGCAACAAGGGCTTATTTCGAAAAGTTCGTTTTTTAGAATAAAAGTGGGAGGCTTGTTAGTACCCTGGTTTTAAATTATTCTTATCAGCTTTTTCCAAATATAGACTCGCTACTAAAAAAATTAGAGCTCTTTGTTTCGAAGAGAGGAGACACATTTTCTACTAACTATAGCTCTCGCGAATATGAAAGAAATCGTGTCGTAAGAGAATTCTTAGGAAAACCTTTCGAGGTCTTTTTAATTTCGTAATTATCAGAAATTAATCGAACTTCTTAGCGTTTTAACTTCCAAATTAGAAACCTCAGCTTCCTTTTTTCGAATTTTGGAAATTAAGCACTCTCAAGACTGACTTCTCCGGTAAGCGACACAGTCCGAACCCAGAAAACTGGCGTCAGACTCTTTGGGTTTCTTAGCTCTACTCCTGAACCAGGATTGTGATGAAAGGGATAGCGGCAGAAGTTTTCCATTATGAGTGATACGAGGTTGCCTTGGCATATGTCACACAAATTGAAAAGTATTTTTGCCGAATCTCTTCTTTCAGAGAAGAATAATGATAGAAAGTACAATGAAAATTCCGAGCCCTATTCATTTAAAAATGATTCCTTCTAGCCTGCTGATGGTCAATAAGGGCTTTGGTAGTGATTGAGGCTCAGACATATTTAAAAAAAGGGTGTTTGGAGAGGCTTTTGACTTACGAATTTTTAAAGGTACTTAAATTAAAGTGCAAATATTCTCTCGAATGAGCATAATTTCGTTAATTAAAATTTTTTTCCAAAAGCCCTTTTCGTAAGGAACTTTTTTCTATACAAACGTCAGCAGTATCCCCTGATCCTGAAATGCCAAGAATCGTCCCTATTCAGATTTCCGTGAACACATTATCTCTTGATCTCTCTCTCGATGTTGTCATATGTTCAACGAACCAAACAAATTTACAATGTGGTAGAGGTGACTACTGAACTCTCAGAGAAAAGAGGTTCTACAAAGAATTAAATAAGGTACTTTAATTAGTTAATGGCAATAATAAAAGATGCGCAGATTCAAATAATGTATTCTTAAAATTCTCCTTTAGTAGTGGCTTTTATAGTCAAATTCTCAGTTCTTCCTTAAGATAAGAGATCAAAGGATCTTTCTTTTCCGATTACTCGATATATTTACATCAGATTCGATAAAAATCAATATTGCTGTGAAAATAATATTCAGAATTCTCGCTCGATCCTAATCAGCTCAAGCCTTTTAAAATGACAGTAACTTTTAGCAGAGTGCTCGTTCGAGGGATCGTGACAAAATGAAATAAACTGTGAAGTTCTTCAATTTGTTAATTTTTTTTTTTTATTTTATAAAACCAATATCAAAATTTCAGAATTTGAAACTGTGTATTGATCTCACAACCAAAATTGGAATCGGAAGCGGGAAGGGTTTAAATCAAAAAAATCAAAATTTGACAGACCGAAAATGTTTACTAAAACAGCCTCTTATCTTGACTTTTCGAGCTAAAGCACCTCGATTTGACAGCTTTTATACTTATTTTTGGGACCGTATACTGATTTTCAAAGCCCCTTCAGAAAAGATGATGAAACTGTTGCAAGATTGAATATGGAATTGGAGAAAAGTCTTTAGGATTACGAACGCGCTTCAAGAGCTGGCAGTGAAAGGCTTCAAGCGAAATATATCAACAAAAAAAAAACGGGTGGGCTTTAGAACCTCTTTTTTTTTTTCGTTTTATGCAAAGAACGGCACAATAATCTTATTCTTTCGCAGACTCCTCGGATTTCCATGTGAAAAATTCAAACCTACCATAACGAAAATACTTAAATAGATCAGAAGATTTCGCTGGGTTTTTGGAATGATGAGTATCAATGATGGATAAAACCATTGAAAAGAAAAGCTTAACTTCGAAGAATTTTGATACTTACATGAAGAATTTTCCTACAGCAATATTACGAGTTTCTGTAAGGGTACGTTCAGCAGATTTTTAACCATTAAACTGGTCATAAGTTATCATCGATCAGTGCTAATCGCCATTTTTGTTACAGTAAAATGACTTAATGCTCAATAAATAATGTTCCTTACTTGCTATATACAATTCGTTGTTCTCTATTGCTTTTTCTTTTTTTGGTTTTCTCTCCTTTTTTTTGTAAATGTTTCTCGCATGGAAAATAAAAAAGCTGTCTCAATGTTTGTTTAGCGATATTACTTCATATTTGGAAGAATCATGCGATTTTGCTCTATGATTTGGTTTATATAAGTATCAAAATCACTTTCAAGTCGTTCATTCAGTACATAAATATTCACTTATCTTCCTTTGGCGAAATATCTTCTTTCTCTTTTTACCCTTAGAAAAGACTTTACGCGTTTTAGTGAATATTTCTTGGAGTAGAAGATTATGTCTTGCTTCATAATCCGACGGATATTCTCTCATCTATGCATTTCTTGTTATTTGAAGTATAAAATTGTTGTTTTTCCACTTTTCCAAGTCAAACATGATCTTCTGTATGGCTTGTAATCCAAGTGTACAATCGCCGCCGCACTCTAAAGCTAAAGCAGATTCAATGCAGTCCTTATTTTCGATCGTCATCTCGCGAAATATCGAAACTTCTTGATAACCTACTCCTACTACCTTGGGTACATGCTCTAATCCCGCTGTAATACATGCTTCGTTCCTGATATTCTCTCTTTGCTATCACAGCAGTGAGTTTACTATAAATGAATTTACCAAAAGCACTAAAATACGGAAACATGCTGTGACTTGGCTAGCTTTTCTGTAACTACCTAAGACTAACAAATTTCTTAGTTCCTGAGGGGTTTATAGATACCCTTATGCGTCGGCTTATTGTTTAAAAGCTTATTTGAGCTCTGCAGAAGACTGAAGTTTAATTTCATTTCAAAAGGAGAGCTTGAAATTTCCTGATTTGTTTATTTAATTCAAAATTGGCACGCATTACGCTTGTTTTGGTTGTAGATTATTCTTCGGAAGCTGCCTCAGAGCCTGATTAAAAAAAACAAAAAGCTAAGCTTTGCTCTCCAATCTCCAATGGCAGTTCTATCGGGAGCCCTTTAAATTTAGAGCCTTAAATTGCGCGCTGACCAAATAATCTTGAAGGGGAACTTTCAAACATTTAGAAATGTCTTGAATTATACCATGAAAATAAAACTTTATCAGGCAAAACTATCAGCATTTGCATAAAGAGGGAAATGTTAGCGAATGAATAACTTAATATAGAAGCGCCTAAACAGAACTTAGTTCGCGAGAAAAGAAAAAAATGTAATCACTCACAGACACAGACACAATATCTTTCATTGGTGCCAATCCCACTTCCGTTTCTCTTTCAACTCCAATTCTCTCAGTCCATCTATGCTGTTTTCAAAGAAAGACCTCTCCTTCCATTTCACTCACTTTTTGTCAAATAGGCTGTAGGAACTTAGAACGGTTCTTACTCTTCCTCGATTCGCTATCAGAACGGTAACAATTAGAATTCCTGGATCTATTAATTATTGTCCAATAGAAATAAATCAGAATCACTCTTCGAATAAAGGAATTAACTGACTTAATATCGTCGCGATAAAATGATTGTACGTTTTTGCTGCTAAACTTGCCTCTCTCATTCTATCAGATCCCCCTCTAAGAAATGGACTTGAATGAGAAAGCCCCTTAGCACTCAGAGCTAGAGCACCTTATGTGGTGTGTGGTAGAGCGTGTTGATGGGAGTAGACTTAATTATATAGAAGAGGGCATGATATTCGATTTAAATTCTGAAATATTTTGATTCTCCAGAACTCAGACGCGTTCCGTTAAATAATTATATTTTTGATCAAAATATTGCTTTCAATAATTCGAAGAATCACAGCTTCTTTCGATTTATATAGAGCTTAATGTGATTTTTTTTCGAAAATATCTCAGTCCAAGCAAATTATAAAAATCATTTTCGAATTTAGTTGCGTTTAACTAAACGGTCCTCCCGAAAGTTCTGCTTCGGTATTTATAAAGAACTAGGTCCTGAGTAAAATTAAGTAAAGAACTTTTATTTAAATTGGCTCTGCCTGCGAGAATGTTTAACTTTGCTTTCATGGATCGATTTGAAAGTGAATTTGCTCTGTTGCAGAAAATGCAACTCAGTCAAATGATTCCTTTTACCACACAGCAAACCCTGCACCAAATGAACACAGTTTTAGGCAATATCTCATTACAGCACCAGCTGTTACCTGCGATTTTCACAAATTGCACTTCTTTGAATCAAAAATCATGTTTTCCTACCGTCCATCAACTTGCAGAACCTCTGCTAACAAAGGATCTGAGTTCTTTGAGCTCAGAAACAAACATCAAAACTGCTGCGCTTCATTCTTCTATAGAGAGTGCGATCAGCACGCCTGTAGCGATTTCAAAGAGACCAAGTGAAGAGAAATGCGAAATGCCAAAGGGATTGATTAAACCAAAGGAAAAACTACTTCCATGTAAAATTTTAGCCCCGAGCAAGAAAGTTCGAAGGCAACCTATGGAAAAATCAGTCAAAGAGCCCAAGGATGCTGAAACAGAGTCCAAACAAATAATAGCACCCAAAGAGTGTGTCTCTAATGTCAAGAGGAAGCGAAAGTTAGCTTCAGAGATATCCCGAAAATATACTTGTACGTTCAAAGGGTGTTCAAAATCCTATGGGTAATTTTACTCTCTTTTCCTTGAAGCTAAAATGATATTTATTTCAGGCACTTAGCGTCTCTCAAATTTCATTTCGAGAGGAAGCATCGATGGTTCTTAGATATTGAGCAGAGGATCTAAAACTATTTAATTTATTTTTATGTCCTACTTCTACTTCATAAGTAATTGATTAATCAATATTATTTGTAATCCATGAATCCTTGCTAGTTAATACGCAGTAATAATCAGTAGGTGAAGCAGCAACAATTTTTTCGATCTTTTTCATCCGCTTTAATTTACTTAATTACCCAATGCGTTTATTATCGTGAGACTAACTTAATAATGATCTTCAAACGAAAGTAATTAATGGAGCGACTTCAGTATACTTGACTCCTTGAGTGCCCAGCCACTGTTGACCTTTCTTGTGGATCATTGCCCAGGTTGACTTCTTATCCTGGTAATATTTCTCAAGCCAAACTAGAACCGCCACTGTTATCGCCGCGTTTTCTATGGATCCCTTTGCGTTTTTAACAGGCTCGGGTATTTTACTCAGCAGGTCTTCTTTGGTGATTTTAATGAGCTTAAGTAGTTCAGGAGCGAGCACCCAAAATCCAGCCATCTTTTGCTTTTGGATAATTTCAAGGAAGGAATCCGCCTCACCTGTCTTGGTTTGGGAAGAGGTATAGGTTACATCTTGCTTTTTCTTTTTATCATCTGATTCGTAACTAAAGGACACGTATTCAGCAGGCTTTTTCAAGGCTTTGGCACCCTGGAGTGGCTTGGATTCTGCTTTTCTCAGTGCGCCTATTCCCTTGATACTCTCTGAATCACGATTAGCTTTGTATCTCATATCAGGGACACCCTCTGAAACACAATTAACTGTATATCTCATATCAAGGTCGCTCTCTAGAGTACGATTAGCATGATATCTCATATCAGGTATGTTCCCTGAAAAACCAGTAGCCCCACATTTTACCATGGGACCACTTGCTAAGCCCATCATCATCATATTTTGAGGCGCGGTCCTATTTTCTACCTCGAAAGAAGAAGTTTTGCATGCCTTGCTTGAGTAATCAGCAGAATATACTTGAGGGACAATCTCTTTCACCAGCTTGAGACTGCCAATTTCATCTTTACTATTCTCCTGGGCTATACAAAGGAATGCAGTCTTCTTTGTTAACACTTGGTTTTGTACTGACAATTTCACGATTTCCTCAAGAATACTCGTTTTTCCGGCCCAGTACACGTCAGGAATTTCTGGTGACAAGCCACTCTCTCGTCTTGCAAGTGTGTCAGCGACTTGCCAGATACCTAGCTTAAAGACATCCAAAGATGACTCATAATTCTCCAAGTCAAGTTTGATAACATTTTTCGTATAGTCATTTTTATGGGTGTCAAAGCAACTCAAAGAAACGTCGAAATAGCGACCTTGATTGATAGCTTCATTGTGCAAGAACACATAGAAAGTAGCCCTTTCATTTCTAAGCAAGTATTTGTGTGCAGAGGGTTCTGGAGCAACCATCATTATCATACTCTTATCGGAGTATTCAAGTTTGAAATCATCACAAACAGGTACGACAGCAGCCGTGATAAGAGAGATCACATTGCCAGAAATGTCTTTAGGATCTTTGACAAAAGCTGCCTTTCCTTTTCCTCTATCAGCACATCCTTGTACGAGTGCAGGGGAGCAACCGTTACCTATTCCAAGTGCAAATACACGATTACGGTGGCTGTATTCTTCAATCGTGGACAGAATTGTGGAAGTGTTGCTTACCGCTCCATCAGTAAGAAGAAAGATGGATCTTGGGTGCTTTTTGCGTCTTGGCTCGGTCATAGCCTTCAAAATCGGCTCTAAAATGTCAGTCCCTCCCATATCAGCCCTGAATTCTCTCACGAGCTTGATGGCATCTTCGACATTTTTCTCTGAGCTCTCCATATTGGTTGGGAAAAGGAGAGAATGCCAGGATCCAAAGCTGTAGATATTAAAATAAGAGTTTGGTGGCAACGATTTCAACGCGACTATGAGAGCTTCCTTTGCCATGGCGATTCTCTCACCCATCATTGATCCGCTGCGATCAATGATAAAGATGTACTCTCCCGTGGCCGTCATCATGTTTACATCTTCGTCTTCCTCATTACCAGTGGTAGTAGTGACTTGCTTCACTTGCTCAATCCTCTTGCCGCTTTGATTGCATCATCGAGAGGCTCATCGCTAAATTTTGGGATAAAATCGATCATAGCACAGTACCCAGTCTCATTCTTAGCGAGTCGGTAGCTTGGCAGGTTGAAATCCGATTCAGTGAAAAGAACCACAAAGTCCTTATCAAATACGAATCCTTCTGAATCAGATATCAACCGAATCTTCTTGTTGCAAGGACCGTCTACTTCTTGAACCTCTGCTTTATGAGACGTGCATTCAAGAAGAGAGATCGGAGATCTGCATTCGACAGTGGCTTCAATGTTCCAGAAGTACCCTTTCTTGGCTGGAAGTTGAGGGTAATGAGATAAAAGCTCGACGCCACCACTATAGAAAGTGCTCGTTTTAACTTGTGGGTTTGGGTTATATCTCGGAGTGATTGTTGAATGGAAAGCAAATCGATAAAGGCTATTCCTTATCACTTCTAGTTGCTGCAGATATGAAAAGGATATCTCAATGACCGTAGATGGTTTAATGTTTCCAACAAGGACTTTCATGATGTCTCCAGTCTCTTCGTTAATCTCAGCATATGCAGCAGTGTTTCCTTCTTCAACATTCTCGGTATATTCCGTCTTTGCCGCTTGTTTCTCCTTGATGATACCTTCAATTACTGTTCCTTCGTAAGTTGCCTTGAAAGAATCGAAGCAAGCGTTGTGTGGGATCGGGAAGAAGTATTCTACTTCCAGAAGGTCTTCAGTGTTATTGATATATGTTTGAGTAAACTCAATCTTGGCAACGGAAGTTTTAATGTGTGCTTTGATATCAACTTTTTGAAGTGGAAGGGGTTTCATTGCGGGTTTATTGGGAATAGGGACCGGATAAAGTCCAAAACAGCGAGGCTTTCTGGAGCTTGAAAAAATGGGGGGATAGAACCCTGTTTCTTGAATCATTGAGAATGTATCTTAATTTGTATCTTTAATTTATCTTTATATCTTTGAATGTGTTGGGAATAGTTTAATAAATAGTTGAGTCTTAATGTGCCAACAAAAATTGTTCAGTTCAATTCAGTATTGTTGGATTAATGAAGTAACAGATTTACAAATTTTTATGTGAACTGACCAGAAAGATGTCAGACTTTCCATTATAATAAACTCAGTACAACACTGAGTGCCCAGGAGGTCCACCCCGACGGAGGACTGTGTAGAACTCAAAGAAATGGCTAAGAAATAAGCGCACATGGTCCACAAACATCAACTTCTCCTTTAGGGACTGAGCCTTCGATTGTGGTAAGACGAACGAAAGTAAAAAGCTTAATTACAAATAAACAAGCAAATGAAGTTTTTCCTGAAGATTAGAAAGACTTCGGAAGAGAAATAAAACTCATATTCGACTAAACTCATCAAGTTTTTCAGCAATCTGTGAGCTTATGCTGACGTTTCCATCATGGATATTGCTCAATTGACTTGAAAGCTTTGCCGGCCAAGAGTTATCGAGAAGAACTTGTGATATCGCATTCCAAAAATGTGATTAATTCAAGACCTACCAATGTTTTTCAATGTTTGAAGTTGAAAACTAAAATCTTTGTTATTCTTTAAGGTATTGGTAACCTGCATTATTCTCACCTAGTTCTTTTTTACAAAGCCTCTTTCTAATGCGAATATTAATAAATTTTGCATTTTGTATGCCGATATCTTTGCTGATCTATTAGAAACACTCGCCACTACTGCTTTCAGAGCAAACTTCTCCTAAATACAACTGAATCGGCAGCCAGTAAAGAACGAGTTTCGAAATGTATTTTTGGAGTTTAGCAATCTCTAGTAATTGAAACGCTGAGATGAGATTCAGTAAGAATTTTCTAAGAAAAGCAAATTTAATAATTGACCCGAGCGAATTTGCACATCTGAAACTAATCAATGGAGTCTCTTAACTAGAAGCGCTCGGATCACTTGCATATTTCAGTTCAAGTTATCAATTCAGCATGGAATATTTTATTATTTAGTAATTTAATACAAATAACTTTGTGTACATTACTGAGCTACAATACACACAAAAAATTATGAAATATTGAAAGCAATGAAGGAAGGTATTCGTAGAATACTTTCAAATCATGCAAAAAGTTTATAGTGATCCCTCAGAGGGAGATATCTAGCATCATAAAAGATTCAAGGGTTTCTTTCCTTTTAGCGTTTACACTAAAATACTTATTTTTGATATTAACTGTATTGCCTTATGCAACAGAATTACGTACTCTATACGAACTGAGCATTAAATAATTAAATCAATTCACTATTATTCAAAGGCGATGAGCGGAGCGACTTCAGCATACTTGGCTCCTTGAGCACCCAGCCACTGTCGACCTTTCTTATGAATCATTGCCCATGTTGCCTTCTTATCATGGTGGTATTTCTCAAGCCAAACAAGAACGATGATTGTCACCGCAATATTCTCGATACATCCCCCTTTCGCTTTTCTAACCGATTCCGGCATTTTGCTCAATAAATATTTCAAGTCAACTGCAATGCGTTCAAAGAGCTCAGGAGTTGGTTCCCAATATCCACGCATTTTTTGTTGTTTTATAACCTCAAAGAAGTCGTCTTCAATTCCTTCAGATTCGCCAGACTCCTCACATTCATCAAATTCATCTTTGCATGCTCTGATGCCTGAGAACGATCCGAACTCTGATGCTTTGATTTCGGAACTCATTGATGCTAATTGGTTGTACCCTTCTGAAACACAGGTTATTTTCTTGTTAGGAATAAGTTTTCCTAGTTCCTGATCTTGTCTTTGTGACTGTGACTGGAGAACAGATCCGCCGGGTCTTTCCTTCATTCTTTCAAGAAGATATGATTGGTCCCTCTGACTTGCGTGGAAAATTTGTGGTTCAATTTCTCTCACTTGCTTTAGACCGTCAATTTCATCTTTACTATTCTTCTTCACGATGCAAACAAATGCAGTCTTTTTTGTTAACACCTGATTTGTTACGGATAGTTTCGCAATTTTTTCGCTAATGCTCACCTTTCCAGCCCAATATACATCAGGAATTTCTGATGGTAGCCCTGCTTCTTGTCTTTCAAGCCCTTCAGCGACTTTCCAGATTCCCAGTTTGAAAACATCTAATGACATTTCATAATTTTTCAGGTCAACTTTTAGAGTGGTTGTGGTGTGGTCGTTGGTGTGAGAATCAAAATATCTCAATGAAATATCAAAAAAGCGATCTTTGTCCACGGCTTCGTTGCACAAAAACACGAAGAAAGTCGTTCTTTCATTTCTCAGGAGATAGTTCTGGGCAGAGGATTCTGGAGCAACCATCATTACCATACTTTTATCAGAATATTCTAGAGAAAAATCATCACAGACAGGAACCATAGTTGCTTCCATAAGAGAAATTACGATACCAGAAATATCTCTCAGATTGCTAACAAATGCTGCTTTGCCTCTTCCTCTATCCGCACAGCTTTGGATGAATTCAGTGGAGCACCCACTGCCGATCAAAGCAAATATTCGATTCTGAGAGTTTTCTGCCACGATAGTGGCTATAATTTCCTCATTTGCAGCTCCAGTCGTAAGAAGGAAGATGGACCGAGGATAATTTTTGCGAGGCTCTTTCATCGCCCGCAAAAGGGCCTCGAAAATGTTAGTTTCTTCTTGGCAACCTGAGAACTCGTTGTTAACTTCTTTAATAGCATCTTCTACATTATTCTCTGTGCTTTCTACACTATTTTTGAAAAGGCTTTTGAGTGTTGAACCAAAACTGTAGACATTAAAATAGGAGTTTGGAGGTAGTGACTTCAATGTAATAACCAGAGCTTTTTTGGCCATATGTACCCTGATATCTTTCGAAGAAAATGTACTTTCATCCATTAGAAAGATGTATTCGCCTGTGACCGTCATCAAGTTCACGTCACCACCTTCCTCAAGGCGATTAACTCCTTGCTTCACCTGCACTCTTTCTCTAGCAGCCTTGACCGCATCATCAAGAGTTTCATCGCTTAATTTGGGGACAAAATCAATCATCGCGCAATATCCAGTCTCATTCTTGGCAACTCGTTAGGTTGGGAGGTTAAAATCTTTCTCGCTGTAGAAGAACACAAAGTCCTTATCAAACACAAACCCTTCAGAGGAAGCGCCAGCTGGATTTTCTTCTTGCAAGGGTTATCGATTTCTTTGATCTCTGTTTTATGAGGCGTACATTCGAGATATGCGACCGGAGAAGAGCATTCAACAGTGGCTTCGATATTCCAAAAGCTCCCTTTCTTTTCTGGAAGTTGAGGATACTGACAGAGAAGCTGAAGGTCATCATTCTTGATCATTTTTTTGCCTGGCAGGTTAAAACGTCTGTCTGAGAAACCCGTACGGGCGGGATTAATTTCCGAGTGAAAAGCGAAACGATAGAATTGGTTTCGTATCACTTCGAGTTGCTGAAGGTATGAAAATGATATTTGGACCGCCGTTGATGGCGGTATATTTCCAATAAGAACCTTCATTATATCTCCAGCGGCTTCAGTAATCTCGGCGTATGCAGTTGTATTTCCTTCTGTGAAGTTCTCTAAGTACTCCTTCTTTGCCTCTCTTTTTTCTTTAATGATCCCTTCGATTACTGTTCCTTCAAATGACGCTTTGAATGAATCAAAGCAAGCGTTATAAGGAATCGGGAAATAGTATTCCACTTCCAGAAAGTCCTTAGTGTCGTTGAAGAATGTTTGAGCGAGCTCAGTTTTGGCAACTGAACCTTTTATGTGGGTCTTGATGTCAATTTTTTGAAGTGGAAGAGGTTTATGAGCTTTCTGGCTTGGGCCAGGTCCAGCAACGGGATAAAGTCCAAATATGGGTTTAGCTCTCTCGATTTCGTGTTTCAGTTTGACGATCATGTTCTTGTGTTTCCACATTTCGTTCAGATAGAGCTTCTTTAGCAGGAGACAACTCTAACAACTGGATTTGGCGATTTGAGCCTGCTTCCCAATTGACTGCCTTTGTGTTCGCGTCATAAAGCACGTACTTATACTCGATAAGCCGTGAGGCGCTATCTTTCAACATTACAGCTCCTTTCCAATAATGGTTCTCGTTCCAGGCAAGCTTCACTCCCTTTTCTAAGGTTCAATTGCCTAATTCTGAGCAGCTGCCAAGGACATAGAGGTCCTGCCCAGGTCGGGTGTGATAGTTAATACCGAAGTATCCTGTTGACTTCGAAGATGTATTTTCCAATAGTTGAATTTGGCGATTTGGACCTTCTTACCAAATGATTTGCTTTGTGTTAGCATCGTATAGGACGTATAGGACGTATTTATATTCGACAGGGCCGTTTTGAGCGCAAGTCAACTTAGTTGATCCTTTCCACTGATGATTATTGTTCCAGGTAAGTTTGACTCCTTTCTCTACGTTCCAGTGGCCGAGTTCGTTGCAATTACCGAGAACGTAGATGTCCTGTCCAGGTCGAGTGAAGTATTGTATACAGAAATCGACTGACACGTTCGCTATTTCCATGTAGTTATATATTGAACCTATTAGTGATGATTTTTAAATTTTTATCTTTGCTTCAAGAGCTAGAGAAATAAATATTTGAGTCTTGTTTATCAGCAAATTGCTTTCCAACAAAATTGGATCCAATTGGAGTTATAAGAATATGAGTAACAAAATGAGTTCGCAAGAAGATAAAAGGTAATTCTCGTCTAAGAGTAAACTTTCAAGGGAAATTGAGAAGCCGTACCCCTAGAGGAGGGTTTAATACCAAAAAGTGCGTTCTTTTTGTCAAGCTGTAAGAAAAAAGTCGTTCTAGGCTTGTTATGAGAGTGATCTCTCATTCAAATGAATTGGACCCATAATCTAAAAGAAGCTCTTAGATAAATGATGAAAAATCTAAAGAATTCACAGATTTGTTGGCTTTATTCATTCGAAATCGTTCAGCTTGTTTTGCTACAAATTCTAAATTGTTAAGTGATGATTATTGTTATGATATCTTAGACTAATTCGCAGGGAATGCAGAGATTTTTTCAATGTTTTTTTTATATAGATTTATGAAATGTTTACTGAATTCTTACTCTAGTGAATTCAAAACGGTCAAAACCTCCTTTTTTGTGAGGCTGGCTAGATGAAGTGAAATTCATGAATTTATGTAAGAACAACCTGTCGATCCTCCATTAGTGGATCATAATTCTGAAAGAGGCCATATCTCTCGTAATTTTCTTGCTAGTTCTACACCGATATTATTCTCAGATCAGTCTAGTGCCAATAGGTTCGGCCATGAGGTATTCGCAGTCAAGGCTTTTGCTCCCTCGACATTGATCTTATTGACCGATAAATTTAGTGTTGTAAGATTCGTCCATGTGGTATTGCCGCTTAACTTTGTCGCTACCTGTTCACCAAAATTATTGCATGATAAATCTAATGTTGCGAGATTCTCCAATGAGGTCTGCTCCCTCTTCACTAATATTATTCCATGATAAATTTCGTGTCGTAAGGTTCTTCCAATAAGTATTGTTCCTTAAGACTGTTACTCCTTGATCACCGATATTACTGTATAATAAATCTAGTGTTGTAAGACTTGCCCATGAAGTATTCTTGCTC
>ENA-UOTX01001152-UOTX01001152.1-compost-metagenome-genome-assembly--contig:-NODE-1152-length-21767-cov-53.088382_pt1 | contig 21767 bp, 20 predicted proteins | sample MGYA00238143_ERZ746982 | MGnify/ENA primary metagenome ERZ746982 (study PRJEB28758, sample SAMN06268862) | compost metagenome | isolation source: single cell | place: USA: California, Emeryville, Joint... | reverse complement strand
GCGAATGAAGATATCTCATATAATCAGCAATAATCGGATATCTATCATAGTCTTTGACACTTCTTTATATGAGAAATTACACTTATTTATATGAGAATTTAAAAAATTAATTCGCAAACATAAAGAAAAAGGGGGTCGATTGGAATCGAACCAACCATCTCTCGCGCCGGAAGCGAGAATCCTACCAACTGGACCACGACCCCTTTTTTGAAATTTACAAATCATTTCCGTACCTGTTGTGGAAGGACATCGTATAAAAATTAAGTTCTATTTGTGTTACACCATAGTCTTAATTAAGTGTTATTGAGATCGCGCGTCAAGTTTTTCTCAGAGATAGCATCTACCATCTTTTCAGAGTCTTCTTATGCATGCATCGTATGAAATTGATATTAAACTGCAAATACAAGCAACATGCTATTCTTCCTCGGGCTATTGAGTTTTTTCTGATTATGAGAGTGCCACACAAGATATATACACACCAGTTCTTGGGAGCTATATCAAGGTACATAAATAAATACGCATTCTTTCATGCAATTAAACTGATCTTTCTTGTTTAAACTTTCACAAATTTATCAACAAGTATATTGAAATGCTTCCTATATCAACAATGCTTATATAAACACAGATTAATGAAGTAAGTGAAGTATTAAATAATATCTAAGATCAATATGAACATCAAGAGCGGTTTGGTGAATTTTATGCACATTAGATATTTAACTAAAGTAAAGCAGAGAATGAATTAAGTAATAACTATTTGAGCAGCCCCGAAAATAGCCGCATATGTTTGTTTTATCACAAGTTGTAAGTGGCATATTCGGTTCTATAATTTATTTATTTTACTGTTTCTTGAAATCGAAAACGACGAAGTCCTCTTCGCCATGTTTTTCTTCAAGTTCTTCCATATCAAAGACCACCCATCCGTCCTTCGATTCCTTTGACGTAAGCATCTTCAATGATAGATTTTTCTCTGTCAACAGTTGATAGTTTTCCATTATTTTACCAGAGGTCAGGTATTCAATTAACTGATTGATTTTTTTCTCCAGATCCCACATATTTTGTTCAAGGTCTTTCTCGCTTGGGGCACGCAGGCAGCAATCTAAAATTTTCTCGAGTTCTTCATTGAAAGGCTTGACAAATTCAATCATATTTTGTGTTAAGTGATTCAATTTAGCAATTTCCTCGTATTTATGTGCTCTGCTCATGTTCTTCCTGGCTAAACTTAACACTTTTGTAAACATGTATCCACCTGCGATATATGCAATGCTTGTTCCAGATGCAAGCAAGGCCCAAGGGATTTTCTCACTTCCAAAGACGGTTTCAGCCAGAGAACTGATTTTTGACAACTTACTATCTGACTTGGACTCTTGGGAGGGTGTAAGAACACCAGAGAAGATATGCACGACGTTATTCACAACCATGTCAGCAATTTTGTGAGGGATGATATCGAAAGACTTCTTTTCGCTCACGAAGTTTTGTTCAATCTCCGTTAGCTTAAGTTTATTCTTCGGTGTGTAGAAACCGTATAGCTCGCCTCTAGCCATCAAATCTCCTGATATTTCTGTTTGGAGGAACCATTCAGCAACATTATAGCATAACGCTTGATATTCTTTCAAAGCGTCCAGATTCTTTAAGTCATTGACGTTCACGGATATTGGTACTTTGTATTTCTTGTTCCAAACAAGGGTTTTATAAGGAGCTCTGATTCGCTCAGAGAATTTTGGAAACAGCTCTTTATCAACAAGATTCAATGTCTTGAGCTTGAGTATTTGCTTTTGGTCGAATGGAAGATTTTCCAGGATTGCTTCAATCTTGTGGTAGAATCTTTTGCGAGCAACTTGAAAAGTGTTGGGAAGGAAAGGCGCGCCCATTTGGTCAAAGTCAAATGAGTCTAACAGACTTTTAAGCTCGTCTATTTCAAATTGGATCTCCTGTGGAAGATCGTTAATGTTTGTTTCTGAAATGCCGGCTTTTTTTGAGGAAATGTTTGGCTGTGAGACTTTCTGCTGCTCAAGGGTTTTAACAGATGTCATTGTCATTCAAGACGAAGTTTTTTCAAATAGTTTTGTTGCGATTGTTTTTGAAGAAGTAGCGAGTTCTGATGAATTTTGCAGTAAATAATATTTAATTTTCTCTGAATTTCCGATGATATACTGCTGAAATTAATTCCTGGCGTTAGTTGTAACCTACTCAGGCAAGAGAATATACAGGAATCCTTTGGGAAGCTTTAAATTGTTGATGTAAAACTACAGAAATGTTTTAATAAAAGTTTGAGAGTGATCCAAGGGAGAGCCTTTTTCGATAGGAATTAACGAATTTGATTTTGAAAAGCTAAATGCCCGAATTTTCTGAGAATTACTGGTTTCTGATGAATTGATGTCACAACAAAAAGTTTCAGTCAAATTTAGAAGAAAACTTCCAGGTGTTACGGCTAGATAATCAGGAACTCAACTTGTATGAAAAGAGAGCCAATAGAGTTTGGAAAATAATACTTTCTCCCTGATCCTTGCTTTTAATCTGTGAGTTAGAAGCCATGAAGAGCTTCAAAAAATTAACGATAAAATAGCCTCTTGAATCATAATTGATCCAGCGTGGTGCTTGGGTAATGACGAAGCTTGGTGATGAAGTCACTGGTGGCACTTTAACAATAAATATCCAAAGATAATAATCAGAAACTAATAATAGATGACAGGGTTCGATACTTCATCCTCTACTAAGAGTAAGACAACCTACAGCGTTTCATTTTGCCCATAGTCTGAGTGAAATACCAAACTAAACATGTTTCTTTAGTCAAAGAAGCTTAGACATTTAGACAGCATGTTGAAGCTAAAACAATTAAACTTTAATTGATCATTATATGTGTTTTGTGTGGCAATTACCCTTAAACATTTAAATAAAATAACAGCATTTGAATATATGAAGAGGGTTGAAGTTTCAAAATCTTTTAAAGGCTTCTCGAATATTGAAGCTTTAAAGCGCCTCAATCTTAACAACAACCAACTGATGTTCTACTCTGAGCCCTCTTCAGCGAATGGAACCCCAACAGCCGCCAACACCAAAAAAATAAAACTGGAACCCATCATGAAAGACTTTTTATCATCGAAAAAACCTACTGCAGACTCTCCAACCAACGAAAACCCTTCTTCTAACAAGGCGAGCCCACTTTTCAGAAAGAATGTGTATAAAAAAGCTTCAACGTTTTCAAGAGAAGCATCGGACTCTGATTCAGATGTTGGTACTCCTACAGGAGGAGGTAAACCGTTGCAAACCCATAATTTCCTTATCATATTATAGAATCTAAGACCCACCGTAAATCAAAATTTGCAAGGAGTGCCTTCGCTGATGCTGATGAAAAGAAACAGCAGGATGATACTGCGACTGCGACATCTAAGAGCACAAATGCCAATGAGGCTTCAAAGGATGATATGACTTTTTCAAGCATGGTTAATAGTAGCACCCAGAGCCCATCGACCAACAAATTCGTCATCAAAACCCAAAGTACAACTCCAACGCCAACTTCAATTGAGCAGAAAGAAAACAAATTTTCATCTGGTCCTAAGCTGGGCGACTTGACTAATAAACCAAAGGAGAGCCCTCTCCTTCGAAAAGGGTTTAAAGTGACAAATAAAATTACTTTCTCCCACTGTAACTCCGACAGCGAAGCCAAAAAGAAACCTACTTCAAACAATGGGCTTTCCTTTCCATACAGTTGGCTATATTTCGCTCCCAATTTCAACTTTGAAAAATTCAAAAAGCATCTGATAATGGTATACAAAGGGCTTATCTACGCAACGAAGAGTCTCAAAAGTCCTTCAGATAAATTTATTGCTTCTAAGCAAGTTATTGTGCCTGATCCTCCGACAAGTAATTCTCAAATTCAACGCGTTCTCATCATTGAGTGTAGAAAAGCAAAAGACGTTAATACTTGACCTTGATGAGACTCTTATCCACTGCTGCTCGCCAAAAGAAGATCCTGAGGTCACAGTGCAGTCTGTTAATCATCTTGGTGAGGTTATGAAGGTATTTTTCTCATTAATTCGGCACTTATCTCACATACTTGCGTTTTTTTCCAGATTCCAATCAAAGTGAGACCTTACCTCCGCGATTTTTTCAACAAAGTCTCTCCGATTTATGAATTAATAATATTCACTGCGTCTACAGCTCCTTATGCAAAAGCGGTAGTAAGTCATATCGACCCAGAGCGCAAGTTTATCAACTTTATTTTGACGCGAGAACATTGCATGGAAACCAAAAATGGATTTTTCATTAAAGATCTCAGGATCTTGAAAAACAGGGATTTGAAGGACATTATCATCGTTGATAATCTTGTCCATTCTTTCGGATTTCAGATTGAGAATGGTGTTCCCATTCTAGAATTCTTGGACGATAAGAATGATCAGGAGCTCAGATATCTCGCTGATTATTTATTGAGAGGACATCATATTTCAGACATAAGAGACTATAACCGAGAGAAGCTACGGTTGCTTGAAATGGCTCAAAAAAAGTTCGAAGATATTGAAAGTGAAATCAAGTATTAGGATCAACATTAACCTTTTTCCCATATAAAAGACCAAAAAGAGTAGCTTTTTGTGTCGTTTTCATGAAATGATTATATCAAATAAATGAATGATTGCATCCAGTACAGTTTTTTATTCAATATTTATATAGGAAATTTGTTAAAACGATTTTCCCAAAGTGATTTTATCAATGCTTGTATTTTAATCTTAGCGCAGCTTTATATATCCTGGGCACAGCTTCTTCAAGCCCATTCTTTATTTATCTTATATTGCATTTAATATATCAGCTGATTTTCTCCATAATAATTTTTTTATCAAATTCACATTAATGAAATACTCAAATAATGAGATATATAAACACAACTGACGGCTTTCTTTCCAAGCTGAATGACATACATATCAATTAGATAGCAGCGTTTTGGGTCGATATACATAATCACTTACTTTCCAATTCTGAAAAGAAGAAAATGAAAACGTAAACAGCAAATAATAACTATTTACGGTTTTGCCTGACATATTTTGTAGCATTTTTCGAAATCATATTCCGATTGACAAGAAGCTTGTGAACCAAATCATTAATATTTTTGTCAGTAGTCCTCGTGAATAGCCAAGTGTGGGATTGAACATACTGCTTGCGTTTATCTTCATAAACAAATCCTTTGTCGTCATTCTTCCTTGCTTCTGCGTGGCTTTCTTCTTCATCTCGCAGCTGGTTTACCTTCCCTTTTCGACTTAGGTCCTGGATGTCTAATGTGAACTTCTTCAATGGAGCCTGCACCTCCAATTTATTAGACTGGGTCTCTTGTCTGTCTGTAGGAGGCTCTGATGGCCTAAGTGCTTGGACCATTTGAATCTTCCGATTTGCCTTTCCCAGCTTTTTCAACAGAGATGGATTGTGAGGAGTGAGCAAGGGTGTGTTATACGTCTGCATTGGGTCTTCGGACCTAGGACTCGTTAAAAGTCCCACATCAACAGCAAGGTCAGGTCTTTTTCGCGTATCTACATACGAATCTCTCCCTGCCTCAGTGTGAAGTTGGCTGATTGCGCTTTCTCGCATCGAGTTACGTTTAGTATGATAGGTTTCAGTATCATGTGGTCGTTCTGAGTCCATTCCATTTTTTGATGTGATCTCTGGAGGCTGCTGTTTAGCGACTTCAAGTTCGTTAGGGACTGTTTGACCAGAGAAGAAGTTTCCACTGACGGAGGCCGTGCGATGGTGACTGAGGAACGGCTTGGACTCTACTTTTTTATTTTCATCAGCGTTTCTCTGGGAAGGAGGCTGAAGAGAAAAAGTTCCAACATTATCTAATATGTATTTGAGATCGATCTCGTCTTTGAATCGCTCTTTGAGACGGAATCTATCAGTTGGTGGTAAATAACCAAGAGCGTAGTCATCTGAACGATTTTTCAAGGAATAAAGCTGGAATTGCGTTTGAGTCTTGTGATGATGCTCAGTTTTGGAAGATTTTTTTGCCATGAGGTTCTCAATGGTGTTTGATACGTCAAAGTGCTGCATATTAACAACATGCTTATTATTAGAGTATTTAATGAGCTTTTTCTTCTGAAATGGCAAAGACATTGTCGAGTTGTTAAGGAATCTGGAAACTGTCGGAGAGATCTGAGTACAATCAAATTTTATTGGTGGGAAATACTGAGCTCCTTTCTTTTCTGGAGCTTCAGGCTCTTTTTGCTTGGTCGTTGTTTCTTCTGGCGGTTTGCTCTGACTTCTTTTTGTTGCAGCTCTTTTGGTTGGACTGCTCATTTTTGATTTTTCGGAATTCATGAGCTCTTGCGTGACAAACCACTGTCTCTTGTCTCTGAGCCGACTTGAGAGTTCAGATGCAAACTCAATGCCGCCAGATACATGTAGCATGCTGTCTGGATTAAAATTTAGATCTCGTAGTAACGGTTCATTCTTTTTGTCTTTCACGATAGTCTTCTTTTTGGGTTTGTTTGGTTTCTGCTCATAGAAAAAGAATTTGCTGCCCATTAGTTTTTCAATTGACGATTGAATGTACGAATCGCTGACATAGAACCCATGCAGCTCAAAGAGAACAATATGGTAAATATCTAAGATGAATCGCATTGTCATTTGTTTCCTGTAACTAGGAAACACGCTGTAAAATGCGACTTGGACGCAGTATGCGAAAAGAAAAATCAGATCATTTGCAATGTCTTCTTTTGGAGATCTGAGCTTTGCAAAATGTTTGGAATAAAGTTTGCTTACTTTAGCACGGAGCTCGCGGAGTATTTCAGGAGAGTTTGGTTGAAATTTAATACAGAATACGATCCAAAAGAGTGCTGTCGTAAGTTTGAACGTTCGATCGCCCTCAAAGATAACTTCGCAAATATAGTCGTAAACATGAATATGCTCTGAGTTACGAAGGATCCCGGCTGCAAGAATGTTCTGATATTCGGCAGCAATGTCCAATTCTATTGGAAAATCTGTTGCATTCGTAAGTTTCACGTTGTTTATATCGATTCCTTGGTCACCACCGACGTCTGCTGACGAAACGTCTGAATCTCTACGATCTCCGTTCTTCTGCTTGGGTGATTTGGGCGATTCACTCATTTATTCTCTGTTATAAAATTTATTGTCTTGTGTTTGAAAGACGGTTTCGCGAATTTGCTTAATTAAGTAGTGGATTAGAACAGTGAGAATTGAAGAGATTTATATCATTTCCAAACTCAAAATTTTTGAATCACCATTATTCAATCGTTCTTCTTTCTTTTTCTAGAGTACATTCCAGTTATTATTAGCTTAATTTCTTGCTTCCGTTGAATTGAAAGTTCGAAAAACCCAGTCTATGATTTATAAGCACATAGCTTAAACATAAATCACAACATCAAGCATTTATATACAATATCCTATCAATCCTCTTCGCTTTAAGATAAAGGAGAATATTGATACAAATAAGTCAGCACTAAGATCCACAATCCAGTTGACACAGTTTTGTTTCTCGCAAGTTTACTACGAACCACATCCCCTGTCAGCGCTCCTCCTTTAACTTGTCTCTGAAGTAGAGCACTTGCAGGATACTCAATCAAGATTCTGAAAGACAGCAGAGCCAGCACATCTCCGCGAAGTCGTTTGGCCAACTCGTGGACGTTTTTGCCTTCGTAAAAATTCGAGAAGGTGTAGTATGCCAGCACTGATGCAGGAGTTGTGATAAGGAGCCTCGGAATTAAACCAGGGACCTTCCTATAAATGAATTTTTGGTTAATCTCTGAGCCCAGTTTTGCGAATATGAGCCCATAAACAAAATTCATCGAAAGCCTTTGTTTTTCTTCGAGTTCATGTCTTCTTTCGATTTCTTGTAGCACAAGTGTCTTTTTGTCAACAGGATCTTGCGCTTGGGCGGTTTTCTGCTGAACTTTGTTTATAAAATCCTCACGTTTGAATTTGACTTGATGATCTTCGATGATTTCTGTGATCTGGCTCGTAACCTTTGTATCAACTGTCGGGCTTCCCTTCTTCGCAAGGTTATCAGCTTTCTTCAGAGTGTCTGCTATGTCGATCAGGTTTTCTCTTGGATAGAAATAATCAATAATAGCACTATTGATTCTGTCTGCGAGAGCAAAGCCCACTCCAAGGGAAAGTGCGGACACAATGTGTGCAAGGATTGTAGGTCTTCTGAATTTAGCCATTTTCGGCTGAAATTTGGGATCCATTTTCGAATATTTTAATGAGTATCTAGCTGCTATATAGATATGTAATTGCCTGCACAATAAATATTTGATCGTTTAGAAGATAAATGATCTAATTAGAAAGTGTCTTAATTCGATTATTCAAATAATAATTAATCGAGGTTGATAAAGCAGGGTTATTATAGGTCCAGAGTGGCACTACGTGGATGGTGTCACTGCAAATTTAACTAGCTGATCGATGAATTCTTTAAGACTTGCATCATCGCTGATGAAATCTCCACTCTAAGAGTTTTATTATATGGAATTAGTAAATACAAAAGCTCAGATGAGAGTACCTTGCAAGTTGTATTCTCAGCACTGTAGTCTGATGGATTTACTCGGGATTTAACAAACCGAGCTTGCCCGTGATTCGCATGGGTTTGGATAATATCCGGAACTGGAAAACGATCCTCTGCTATGAGCTAATGGCAATGTATTAATAAGGTTTGGTGGCGAATGTGAGAGGGAATTACCTTCGCATCCTCCAAAGGTATTTCAAGGAATTTTTTAAAGTGTGCGTATTCAGGATCATTTTGATAACCTGCTTCCTTCCATTTATGAATAGTGCTGCCGTACCTATCTCTGCATTAAGTAATGAAATCAACTGGTATTAATTACCAAATGACAACATGGAAAAAGCTATCCAGAAGCAATACTGCATCATCCTGCAAGCTCTTAATATCCAATAGAACAGGCTGAGGCTGCGGATTATCGAGGGTGTACTTCAAAAGCGCGGGCTGTATCATCACCAAAGAGTTGGTTGTATTGTCTCGGCACAAGGCCGTCCGATAATAAACGCTTTCGTCAATACTACAGGCAGTGGTTTTAATGAAATTGCTTCTTCGCAGATAGTAAATAAACTGAGGGAATAAAGCGAAATCTTTCGGCAAATTGTAACTGTTAGGGTCGGAGGAATGGTAGGAACCAAACTCAGTCGCTAGTCGAATAAGCTTCTTGTCAAGCCATCTTATGACACTGATCGGTTCATCTTCTTCGGCTCTAAACACCGCTTGTCGAGCAATCAATACAGCTGCAGCTTCTTGATCGAAACCGCTTGCTAGGTCTTTAATATAGCTTGTAGTCATAAATTTGCGCGAAACAGTGGTAACCCTCATCCTCGATTGGCCGCTAGGATGCCGATATTGAGTGACAAACTGCAAGTGTCCTGTTTTTTGTATAAAGATATCATCCTCTTTGTTGGGAATATCGAGATAGAATGCCAATGTTGAATTGCAATCGATACCACCAAGATACCAAGCAGTAGTTCCTCCTTTTCCCACTTCATACTCAGAGACCATTGAGCTGGTTTTTTTGAGTGAAACACATTGACCAATGCATCCAGATATCTGTAAATGCTTACTGCACTGTACTGAAATCTCTGCATGATATCCGTGTCTCATCTCTCCTTCTGGATCCTTCTCGAAGGCCTTTTTGCAATTTTCTTTAAAAGCTTTCGAATCGAACAACTCATTGATAATAGTATAGCCACCAGTATACTCGGGTAGCAATTTCATTTCAGATAGTCCAAATTGATCCAAAGTAAATCCATATAAATCAATAACTTGTCGCGCTTTTGAAGCTCGCTCTGCCAGTGTCTTATAGTACTTCTGAGCTTTATTGAAATACTTGAAATTTTTGGTCTTTTTCTCCTTATCGATAAAATCGCGGATTGTTTCTTCATAAGGAGCCCCCACTATTTGTCCTGGTCCGAAGGTACATGGTCCTCCTATGAAAGTGATGATTCTCGAACACTATTCATTTTAATAAATTAGACTTCGCTTAAATTAATGTTGAATTATTACTTGATCTCGGTGTAAAGCTTCTAATAAACTGCTGCCTATTGAGAGTGCCGTCCCAGTAGCTCTAAGAGGCCTTTCATTTTCTGGTTTTGGCCAAGGGTCTGGTTGAAGATCCATTATAATGCTTTTTATAAAGGTCTCGCATTTTGATAGAGGCATAATGAAATTATTGATTGCTCCAAGACCTTGAGGCCCACGGGGATCATGCGTGCCCCCAAGACTAAGTTTCTCAAAAATTTGAAGAGTCTGATATTCTTTATCTCCGCGAAACGCATGAAGTTTTTGAACATCTGTAATAAAAAGCTCATGCACGAATACTGTTCGGTTGAATGTTATTAATCCAACGCAAAAGTCTGAAGGCATCAGTTGAATACACTCTAACATCGAATCTTTGATAGCTTGCAATTCTTCATTAGAGACACAAAGATCGATCAAGAATAAGAATGCAGGTGCAGGTCTAGGCTGAGTTGAAAGCACATACTCCATCGTTGAGCATTCTCTGAACAATTCTGCTGGGAGATTCTTTTCAGAAATTTGATTTGCGTATTCTTTAGGGAAAATGTTTCGAGTGGAACAGAAGACACAAGTCCAATTCTTGGAAGTGAAATCGATGCTGCAAAATGGATTCAAAACAGCTTTGCACTTTCTGCAATTTTGTGGTTTATATTGAACTGCTGTAAGATTTTCCAGATCTTTCATTGGTGTGTACAAACATCCAAGAGGTACAGCAACTCGGGCAAGAGTGTTTTTATTTTGAGGCAGGATGTTCCAGGAGAAGCGGATTCCATCCTGCGATTCAAGATTGTAAAAAGCTTCCATGAAGAAATAAAAAATAGAATTATTTCTTTGGACGCAGTATTCAATTTAAATTTATCATAATACCGTTTAGCAGAAAATACACATTTTTTTTTTTACACGTCGTAGATTTCATTTAAAGAAGCTTCTCAATTTTTTTTATGCCCCATCGCCTTTTTTTTCGAGTATCGAGATCATAGATTTGAGAATTCAATTCTTCAAAGTCAGTTGATATAAAATTGTAAAGGGCACCTTTTTAGCAAGGCAATCTCAGAGAATTCGTCTTGGAATCCAAGCAAATTTCTCTGAGATGCATCATCTACATAGTTTTTTTTTTTCTTTTTTTTTCTCTCTCTCCGCTTTTCTTTCTATGTGATTTGGGTATTTAGAGTTGAAGAGTAGATAGCATTTTCTGGGAAGAAAATAAAGATATATTCGTGACGAAAGTTTTATTATATTCATCCAAAAAAGTAATTTACCTCACCTGCAGAGATCTAAGATAGAATGTGAAAAAATGTCTATTGATTTCGATCTCTTGAATGATAAATATGTTGAAATTAAAATATAATTTAAGTTTCCCTCCTTTCTAATAGGTATAAATCTGAATTCATGAAAGAAAAAGTCCCTCTTACCGAATATATCTGACCTGTTAACAACAAAACAACAGACATGTGTTCCATATAGCAGAAGGAATCAAAACATCTGAATAAAATATTTTTATAGGCTCATTAGAGATGCAATAAAATTGTTAAAACTCAAAAAGCTTGTGTTTATCAATTTGAGATCTAAGGAAAAGGTGATCTAACCAGGATAATGGATACCAACAGATTCCAGACGATCTTTAGTAATTCTCGGCAGGATGAGAACCTGCGTCCTTTTGCAAGTATGGGCAGAAATTCAATCGCAGGTTTCGAAAAATTCAACGCAGCAAGTCAGAACAATATTTTTCAACCTCTGGATCTAAGTCGCGCTTCTCTTCAGTTCTTCGATGGTGATGAGAGACCAACAACAAGTAAGCAATTCGAAATAAGATGATATGCTAATGGATAAATCGAACAGATAGAGATATCAGCTCAATTGGTATTTCGAAAAGGCAGAATACTATCGGAAGTTTACAGAGCGAAAGAGGAATGTATACAGACCCGATGGCACATACAAAGTCTACTTACTCATATGACCTGCATCAGCAAGTAAGATAGATTACAGGGTTATTTCAAAAAAAAAATAGATTCAAGAAAAAGCCCTCAAAAAAAGACAAGAGCTTGAACATTCAAGAGATGCCGACCTGCAAATGCTGAAAGCAAGATTTGAGAGCGATCCGTTCGGAAGGTAGAAACTATTCATTTGGAGGAATATTCTTAATTAATTGAATAAGGCCGGGAGCAGGTGCACCGATTTTTGATGAGCAAGGTCGAATTATTACAACTCGAAGAAAGCAAAACTTTCAGAACATGAATTATGACAGCCTTGATGATGAAAAAGTTAATATTAAACCTTATAACTCACCAGTTAAAGTCACAAATACTTCTCATGCACTTCTTCCTGATTTTGCTCTCAAAGCTCGGTTGACTGGAGACTCCACCGTACAAAATTTGAAAATAAATAACTAATTAATACTCCTTGCGCATGATCGCATAAATCAGGCAAATACCTCTACTCAGCAACAATACACAACTGTATCTAGCAAGAGCTCTCCAATTAAGATTCATCAAGGTAAATTTTTTATCATATATATCCCACATCGCAAATTTAACATGCAATTTTTTTCTCTGCAGACTATGAAGCTAATGGGCGGCAGACAGGTTACTCAAATTTGAATAACAACTCTTACCCTACTCAGAATCAATATCCTCCTCAATATACTGCCTCCTCTGTCTCCACAGCTGCCACGTCTACAGAAGTTCTCGCATCGTCACTTCAAAACTCACTAGCGATGTTTCCTCAAGCTAAAACAGTGAATGAGGCATTAGAAAAAACGAGAAAACATAATACAGGTCTTGAGTTACAAAAGGAGCTCTTAGCCCAAATCGAAGAAAGGAAGAGACGAGATGAAGAGGAGCGACGGAGTAGAAAAATGCAAGATATTCTTGATGAAGAGAGAATTCGGCGTGAGAATGAAGAATATGAGCGTGCCTACTCAATTAAGCATACGAAGCTTGAACCCAGGAATCTCAACGTAAGTCTTTTTACTACAAAAGGAAAGGGCGGTCGATTTGGAGGGACTGGAGAGTTATCAACAATTGACGAGTATAGGCATCAGTTAACTTTGGAAGATGTCAGACGACAGAAAACACAGAACAGCGAATTCTTCATCGAACTCCAAAAAGAAATTAAAAAGGCCGTCGCTAATGAGCTTAAAGAACTGAAGCTAGGCTGTTCATCAACCCAAGAGGAATTCAGTGATGAGTTGTCCTCTCTAAAAGTACATGTGTCACCACCTTTTCTCGTGAATTTAATGGATATGTAAGTAGCAACACTCCCTTATGGCGAAAAAAGAAAGAATAGGCGCTCAAAAAGATTTAGATGACTTAAAATTCTTGCTTAATGATCGTCAAAGGCGTGAAGAAGCTCGTGAAAAGGCATTGTATGATGCTTTATATCAGAAGAACAAGACCTATAACATGTACGTTAACAATACGTATGACCCAAATATTTCAGATGAGATGTATGCTCTTCAAATTCTACCTCGACACGAAGGATTTTGGAGAAAAAATCATCAAAGGAAGATTGAAGAAGAGAAGTTGAAGGCTCGAATAAAATCTAACACAGAATTGCTCATAAGTACCAAACGAGAAAATGCGTTGAAACAAGAGGAAACTGCTGACGGCTTGCTTTCCAAGGCAAAAGAGCCACTTGATTGTTTAAAAGAATTCGATCATTATGATAACGCTGCGAGCAGAAAAATTATGTTAGCTGATCATATGGGAAAGTTTGAATTACCTGATGAATTCGACAATATGAAGAATATGATAACATTCCCTTTTGGCGAAGATGATCATAACAGTGATCCCGCAAGCTTCCGCTATCCAAATAAAACTCGTTTGGAGATGTTGGAGCAAATGTATAACCCAGAAGCAGAGAAGCTCGACCAAATGCTGGCTGAAAATGCCACTACTTACAGAAAATATAATGAATTTGGAAAGGATTGGATAAATTGGGAGTTTTAGTTTTTGTTGGTAAGAGTTCGCTTTTTTTAAAAGCATTGATAAACTGAAATTTTTCCCTGCATTGATGGATGTGTAAAATTAACCATGATTGAAGTTTTTTGTATTAAAGTTAACACTTGCATGCTCTCAAAATAATTCGGCCTGACATGTTTTCTCAATTTAATGAGCTTCTAATTTGAATTATGAAAAACTGGAATAATATCAATTATTATAATTCTAACTTTTACTTGAGGAAAAAAAATTTTAGCGTATAATTTGCAGCCTAATTTCTGCATTTGAGAAAATAACTTAAATTTTTTGTGTTCCCAAAAGCGATTGACTAATACACGATAGGTTATTGAGCTGCTTGCGATAGATTTACATTACGGAAGAAACAAACTGTATTGATGGTATTCAAAGTAGATCATACTACGTTCCATAATCAAGCTTAAAATTATATATATATAAAAGAGAAATTACTGTTAATAACAGAAGTCTAATATAAATTCAGTATTAGATGCAAATTCAGTATTAAATGATAATTAATAATAAGCAAATTGGCTAATTAGCTCTCAAAGGAACACTTCTAATCCTCATTCATAATACTAATATCAAGTAGTCTCTTTTCAATAAACTCAATAACATAAAATCCATTTGTTCAAAGAAATATATAACACTAGATTGAAGTGTATTTAAATACATATAGCAACTAATACCTCTAGTCTCGAAGCAATTCAACTTCTTCCTTCATATTATTGATCTCACAGTGGCAGTGAAGTAGATGAAGGAGTCTCTGAAAGTATTACATGTTTCCCATCGAATAAAGACACTGCCATTAAAGTGGGGTATTATATAAGGAAGCTTGCTTCTTTACAACTTTGAGCCAAGAAATAAAAGAAATAAACAAATTAGCTTTATTGAAACAACGGATCTATTGCAACCGGAGGTTCAAAGAGAGTGACCCTGCATTATGTTAATAGCTTCGCTTATCGCAAAGACTTCTTTTCAAAGATGTCACACATTGTACTCCATACCAGCCTGTAATTTTGCAAGGAAAATAAAAGAATCAGTGAAAATGCCAGAAAAAAAGGACAATGTAAAATTAGAAGTGAAAAAAGACTTGAAAGAGGCTGCCAAAATAAAAAACCTAGAGGACATCAACATGCACGACCCTTCCCAACGTACTGATCCAAAATCTGATGAGGTTGATGATGAATTCATTGCTCAGTGCATGCTTGGAATCCAACATTTGCCTCCTCAATTTATGAAGCGTGCAAAACAAGTTTTCAGCAAATTACCTCATACAGAATTACGAGAAATGGCTCAAACTTTCAATAAACTCTATCAAGTTTTGCATGCGACCGAGAAACCCACTGATCTCACTAAAATAAAAGCATTTGCTAACACGGATGAAATTATCAAAGACGATAAAAGAGTGATATACCTTGGAAAGAAAAAAACTGAGGCAGAAGAAGAGGAAACCAAAAAGAAAACAGTCGATCGAAAGGACATTGAAAAGAGAAAGGAAGAAGCTGGGGAGAAAAAAGCAGAAGAGACTGATGATTTTTCAATTCATAAGAGAAAAACTGATCAAGAAACCGATTTTGGAATTGAATACGACAGAGATATGGCTCTGGCTTATATGGTGAAAAAAATGCCGCATACATTTGGTGTTGCTGCTAGGATATTTTCTGAAGTTCGATATCGTTTGCCTGATTTTGAGCCGAAGAATTTTCTAGATTTTGGTGCGGGGCTAGGTATCACTTCTATTATGAGCAAGTGTTAATCGATAATTCTTTGATATATAATAGGTTCAGGTTCTTGGGCGTTTAAGGATGTATACCAGAAGTATCATAAAATCGCAGCGATTGAGCCTTCAGTAGCGATGAGAAAGTTAGGAAAGCATATGACTCAGGACGTGGAAAATATGATCTGGCTTGAATCGCTGGCACAGGTCATCAATATATCCTCCGTGGATTTATTTGATTTTGTGTATTGTGGATATGTGTTGGAAGAGGCAAATAATGCTGAGAGTAAGTGCTTTCTATCGACACGACTGATTATTTCTTGTTTATAGGTAGAGAACTGATTATTCAAGCTTTATGGCAGAAGCTTGCACCTGGAGGAGTTATGGTTCTCGTTGAGCCAGGCTCACCAAAAGGATTCCGCTTTGTCCACGATTTCCGAGAATGGATTCGAAACAAACCTCGTGAAGAAGCATCTATCATTGGACCTTGTCCGCACCATGGAGTTTGCCCACAAGCCGAGCCTCATCACATGTGGTGTAATTTTGAGCAGCGAATTGCTCATTATCCCAGCACTGTGTTTGCAAAACATCCGAAGCAAGGTCCTTATCAGGCCGAAAAATTCTCCTACCTCATCGTGAAAAAAGGAAAAATCATTGAATCAGAGGAAGAGGCAAAAACCCCAGCCGAAAGATCATATTTCTGGAACCGATTAATCCGACCTGCCAGGAGAAGAACTGGACATATTATCCTCGATTTCTGTACTCGAAGTGGCAAATTGGATAGGATTGTCGTTGCAAGATCTCATGGAATTGAAGGAGGGTATAAGTTTGCTAAGAAAGTGAAGTGGGGTGATTTGTGGCCTTTCGGACAACGTATTCCAAATAAATTCAGAAAGGAAGCTAAAACCGGAAAAAAATTATTTTGATTTTCATTCTCTTACAGGACAATCCTTAGTTGTTATTAGTTGCTAGAATCCGCTCCTATTTGTTGTAAGTTTTAGTTTAAATGAAAATAATTTCTCTTTTCATGTTCAATAATGATGATTAAGCTCTCTCTAAAATCAGCCTTATCAAGAAAATTTTTCTCAACTGACTTCAATTAATTCGACTCTGATGAGGTATAGGGTTTGTGAATGTTAGAGAACAATGACTGTAGCAATCAGTGTTGAAATTACACAATCCAGCTTGTCTTAGAAATGTAAAGTTGATGCTCTCTGGAAGCTAAAATCACACTAAGTATGTTGTATAAATTTCGCAAATTTTCCTTTGTTATTTGCTACTAACTCTTTATAATTTCCTTCTTCAGCAATGGTGCCGTTTTCGAGAAGGATAATCTTGTTATAATGCGGCAGATACTCCAGACGATGAGTGATCACAACCATAGTTTTATTTTCACAGGTCTCGAATAGCAAGTCGTGAATCAACGCATCTAGACATGGACCAATGATTTTTTGTTGAGGACAAAATCTTACCGGTATGAGGATCCATATTTGAAGTCGCTTCATCTAAGAAAACGATCGGTGCATCTTTCAGCAAGGTACGGACGACATTAATAATTTGCTTTTCGCCGTTCGACAAATTCGATCCATTGTTATTGATCATAAAATTCAAATCAAACAGCTTGGATAGATCCAACCCGCTATGTTTCTCCTCGCTTTTTACTTTTCTTTGTGCTAATTTGGATTCAAGTTTCTCCTTGATAACGCGAATATTCTTCTCGATTTCTTCTTTGGAGTATTTACTCTGAGGGTCCAAGTTTTCTCGGACCGTACCTTCGAATAAGAATCCAAATTGTGGGATTATAGCCTATATAAACAATCCCAAATTTGTAAAGCATCGGAAAGGTTTTTCAAATATTACGATGTTCTTTCTCAAGTCTTTGAGCTGCTGGAAATCTTTTGAGCTGCCTCCGATTAAAATTTGTCCTTTTTCGATCTTGTAGAGGCCGATAGAGCAGTTTAGGATTGAGCTCTTGCCGCTTCCAGTTCTTCCGCAAATAGCAACTTTTTTGCCCTTAGAGCATTCAAAGGAGATACCTTTGAGAGCAGGTGGTTTGGTTGGGTCATAGCTCATCACCACATTCTCAAACTTTAGAGAGTCGCTGTTGTTAGTTGACTTGAGTTGCTCGTTAGTTGAGAAGGATTCAGTATTGTTCTTGAGATATTGATTTATTCTTTCAATTCCAATGAGCTCTCTTTCAGTGGAAGTGTATGACGTGACGAAATTTCCAAACTTTGCATAAAAATAATTAAAGCTCAGCACCAAATTAATGATTGTTACCAGAGGCAGCAAATTCATCACATACAGAAGGGTAAGGGAGACATCGAGCGCAGAAGTAGACTCTGGGTAATAAAATCGTTTGTAATTGATCCATAAGACGGTAATAAATGCGATTGTAAGAGATAAGGCCTGCATTCTGACATTCAGCCAAAGAGAAGCCTACGCAAATAAATTGTTAAATAGCAAAAGGCTGACTGTACATTTTGGAGGATTATTGAGGTCTTCATATTTTGGTTAAGCTTTTTCAAAAATTCTTTGAACATGTGATTCTGTTTACCGAAGGCTCGGATCAGTTTCAATCCTCTTATTTTCGGAATAAATACATGCAAAGAGATTTATTTATTATTACGCAATTGTCTCTTGAATATGAGTTATCGTCTGGCCACCAACGACTCTATCGATTCGTTTGACATCTCTATTGAAATTTCTGAAACGCTTTTGCACGTTGCTTATGTAGAGCATGCTAGGGAATAAAACTTGGAGTCGGATGAGAAATGAGTTCGATAATTTTCGAGAAATAATTACAGACTATGAGCCACGGCAATTGAATAATGAAAATAATGAGCTTTCCAAGACACTGCACGACGTTGTGAAGCAAAATATTTCCTTCAAATGCAAATTGAATGTCGAGTGCATGAGCATCTCCCGTGAATCTCGAAAGGATGTCTCCCACAGCGGTTGTATCGAAAAATCTGAGCTCCGAGTACATAACCGTCCTCAAGAGTTTTTTAAATAAGTTCTTTGCACAGATCAGGTTTCCTTCAGCAAACCAATAAGACCGAAGTGCTGTACAAAGAACGACAAAAGCGCCCATGATGACTAATGTCATTTCGAAAGAATAATAGAAGAACACTGCCGGCTGGTTTTCTCTCGCCTTTTCAATGTAGTCTTTGAGCCAAAGATCAAAGATGACTCTTGACCCCTCCATGAGGAATCCTCCAAAGATCATCAGGAAAAACCAAAAGTATCCTCCCGCTTTGATATACTCAAGCAATGCCTCTCGTTTTATTTCTCCTTTTTCATAGAACTCATCACTCTTTTCGACTTGAAAACTTTCGCTATTCGTAGAAGCATCTGTCTCTTTGTTCACGGATGTTTCAGCGGTTATCTGCTTTTGTGGATCTTCGGCTTTGCTTTCTTCTGTCTCAGCGACTTTGATGAATTCTCTGACGGTCTCTTCCTTTATGTTTATACTTCCGTTGTTAAGAAGTAAGATTTTGTGGTCTTCTTTTATTTTATGAAGGAAATGGTATTGGCTTATCACTAACACAATCGTTTTTTTCCTTGCTATAAGGAATTTGGAGATTGCACGATCGAAGATCGTTTTTCCAACGCTGACATCAACTATGTAAGCAGGATGATATTATTTTCAACAGGCATTCCTGAAATATTTACCTGCGCTGAAAATATCATCTAAAAGGTATATGTCTGCGTCCTGATATAACGCACGGCATAATGAAACACGTTGTCTCTGACCTCCAGAGAGATTGATTCCATCTTGCCCAACATCTGGATACAGAAGGAAAGTTAATGAATGATTATAGATAACAAATACCATATTGATCTTCTCCGGGTAATCGTTTAATATCCTGCCTCAGATCGCAGGCATCAACACATTCTGCGTAGAATTTCTCATTGAAATCTTTCCCAAACAAAATATTATCCTGTAAGCGATAGCATAAATAAATAAGGGTGCTTTGGAAGAGTACCTTAATCGAGCCCTTTTGCAACCAAGCATTCTGTCCGACATAAGCTATCTTTCCATTGCGGTTGTACGAGAACGATGCTGGTTCGGGGATCTCAAGTTCGTTCATAAGAAGGTGAAGGAAGGCAGTTTTTCCACTACTAACTTTTCCAACGAGAATATGAAATGCTCCAGGACTTATAGTATAATCGATCTTATTCAGAGCGAAAGTGACCGCTTGATCCGATTTTTGCGTCGGCCAAATCGCTTTACCGCATTTGACCTCTAGGGCTGAAGGGCTTTTTGGTGTCAGTTTCTGGATATGACTCTCAGCAAGGACATCCTTTATGCTCAAAAACTCTTTAATTCTTTTATACGAAGCTATTGCATTCCGTGTTCCACCGATTGTCCAAGGCAAAGCGTTCAGCGGATTGATCAACATCTGGAAGAGTCCAACTGTCTATGAGCGAAATAGTTAGATAGAGCACAGGATTTGATGTAATTTACTGTAAAAACGTTGTCTTCGACGATGTTGTAGCCGATAAACGAAAATGCATAGAAGGTCGAAACGGTGAGAATTATGGACGTTGTTGCCCAAAAGAACACACAGAAGGCATCCAAGTACTTTGCCAAACCGATCATAGCAAATTCCTTCTCCCTGATCGACAATATTTTGGAGTAGAATGTTTCCTCCCATCTGAAATATTTGATTGACTTAATTCCATTAAGAATATTTGTCGTCAAAGAAACCCGCTGATCTTTGAATTTCATGATCTCGTCGAATGACCAACCAATTCTTTTAGTTACTTTGAAATTAAAGAAGCAGAGCACTACAATCAGAGCAAATCCAAAGGAGCTAGCTTCTTTCATCTACAACAATTGAAAAATTAATGAGTTTTTGAGAATATAGAGTAATTCTTTACTCTAGTCCAGAGCATTACAAGAGCATAGAGCAGTCTTAGCACTGAGCTCCAAGTTTGGTGGAAACTGATTACGAAACCAGTCATTGAATCTATGTCTCCACCGATTGCGTTTAAAGGATTTGCGACATCTTTGTCGGGTGCCCCATGTAGTTTCAAGATTTTTGAATAGATAAATGCCTGCATGCAAATCTTTACTTGACTGCAAAGTTTGTTTATCTTCCAACTGTATTCCGTCTCAAGGAACATGCCAAACGCTAGATTTGCTACTAACATGAGTGAGATGGCTAGACCGATGAGCTTAGGGTCTGAGCTTCCAAGCATCCAAGCAGCTGCCTGACTCACTAGCGTTTGCTCAGTTTCTTTTCCCACAGTCCAGCTAAAATTGACTGTTAACGCGTCGAGCAGCAAAGGTGATAAACATGAAGAAATAGTTGAAACTAGCTTCAAAATCGCTATCATCAGGTGCTCATAAAAGAAGATTTGCTTCAATGTTTGGAGAAATTCGTCTGGACGAAGGTGATAGAACCACTCAAAATCAGTCGAATCAAAAGCTGTTTCCTTTTTTTGAGCAGTGTTTCTCTTATCAAGGCGTCCTAGTTGATAACTCGAATGAAATATCTTTGGAACGAGCGGTTGTAAAAGCTCCAGTGCTTCTGAATGTTTATTTGGGAGCTCGCCTGCTATGAACTGGGTAAATTCATGGAAGGTGAGTGCTATTGCAAAATTTAGGGCGGAGATTTGAGTCTATTAGATTACAGTAATCTGAAGCCACTGCCTTCTGTCTCAAAGTTGACTTCTCTTTCATTGTAAAAGATATATCAGAATATATTTTATTTCGCAGATCAATTTTGTAGACAATTCATAGAACAGTTTTTCATTTACTTCAATCCATTAGTGGAAGCAGGAAGTTGAAATTACACTGACATTCTGAAGGATTGCAGAAATCTCTAACATGGAATCATTTCATAAGCCGTGGTAAATGAATCATTTTGAATCGGTAAATTCTAAATTGGTTTCAATTGGTTTCAAGTTGTTTCTATTTCGAAATTGGGGTTCCGTTAAGGTAAGATTCTTCGATATTAAAGACCTCACCTCAATACACAATTTCATCACTTAATCTTCGAGTATACTGGCAATGCCATTCGGTAAACCTGCAATTTACATTCTGGGAACTCAATCAATTAATGATAAG
>ENA-UOTX01001151-UOTX01001151.1-compost-metagenome-genome-assembly--contig:-NODE-1151-length-21781-cov-8.702451_pt1 | contig 21781 bp, 11 predicted proteins | sample MGYA00238143_ERZ746982 | MGnify/ENA primary metagenome ERZ746982 (study PRJEB28758, sample SAMN06268862) | compost metagenome | isolation source: single cell | place: USA: California, Emeryville, Joint... | reverse complement strand
TATCATAGGTGATACCATGCAGTCCCTTAACTGAAGTTCTTCGATGGTATTTAAACTGTTATCCTTCACTACTTTCTCTAGACCGGTAAGCTTCTCCCCGAAATCATCATAGGTATATATTATATTTCTACAGCAGTTCTCGAGTTCTTGGGATATCCCAGTGAACTTATCATAAAGACCCTTTATTTTGTCTTTTAGTTCAATGACTTCTTCTCTGTCAGCCTTCTGACGTGACTCTACTTAATCGCCATTCATCAATTTCTGTCTCATTATCGTCAATTTTGTTTCTAATTCACTAGACACCACTTTTAGACTCTCCTCGAGCTTAGCCTCCAATTTAAATATCTCAGCCTACAGTTCCTCTCTGAGCATTATGGATAGTTCTTCTAACTTCTGTTGATTGGTGCGGAAGCTTTCATCCAGTTTTCTCGGTCTCTGAGGAGTTGCTTTTGGTTTTCTTCAAAGTTAAGCTGTCGAGAAAATTCGGGAGTTTATTGCAGGAGTCATTTTATGTGTTTATGACCTGCTGCAATTCTCTCTTTATACCGCTTCCGACTCGGTGAATTTTTCATTGAGACTTCTTATCTTGTCCTGTAATTCCGCTTCGAGTTCTCGAATGGTATTTCTTCTCTCCTGGAATTCTTGTTCAAGGGCACTTTTCGAGGCTTTCGTCTCAGTTTAGCCGATTAGTTGATCCAGTTCTAGAAGAGAATCTTTACTTCCTACTTCAGATTTCCGAGAGATTCCGTTCATCTCAAGTTGCAGACGGTCCAACTTTGGCTTTAATAAAGATATTACTTGAGTCATTCCTTGAGGTTTTATTATAGGTTCATGAGCATTTTCGAATTGATTTAGTTTCTTATTCATTTCACGTCTCAGAGTAGCAAAGGTTGTATGAAGCCTATCCGTCTCATTTTTTAAAGTTCTTTCGATCTCTGATCTCTCTTCTTCTAGTTCCGTAATCCTATATATCTGTCTTCTTTCATTTCAAATTTTTTTCAATTTATCTGAGGATATATTCTTTGGGTATTTTTGGACAGGTTCCTTTCAAGTGTATTGAAGTGTATTGGTAAGACTTTTTGACTTGAGTAAATCCAACTCTTGACGAACCTTGCTGACTGAATTTTGCAGTTCATCCATTCGTAACTTATGGATTTCTTGGTTTTTTGTGTTCTTCAATAAGCCTTCTTCTGCCGAGTCTATTTAATATTTCAGCTCTCTTTTAATAACTTCCTCTCCCTTCTCGAGGGAGATTCAAGTCCTACCAATTTCGTTAAAATTCCCTGAATTTCTGAGCTGAGATCTCTTTCTCTGAGTTGCCTCGCGCCTTGTTCTTTCTTTACAATGAATTCAAGGTTACTAATTCTTTGGTCTATTCGACAAAGCGTCTCAATAAATCAGTACGAATAGTAGCAATATTTGCAGATCATGAATTTGATATGGCCAGCTTGCTTTAATTTTAGTTTGGTAATGGAAGAATTTTTTGCGTGAGTGTTATTAATAGATTCTCTGTAACTTAATTAGAAGTTTGCTTAACAATTCAAGAAAAGGAGATATTAGTACTGTAATATCCACCTATTTGATGCGAATTTAATTTTGCACTCTTTTTCTATTAGCGATCAATCAAAAAGTTTCAGAGCTTGTATAATATTTTTTCCAAAATTTTAGGATGTAGGAATTGTGTGTGGTAAGGTTTGATTAGAAAATGCTGGCCATTTCTTCAATTGATGAGACTGTCAAAGTAATCGGTTCAAAATGGGAAAAATCATTTACGCACTTTATATGATTCGACGAATGCTATATTGAATAGGCATTCATTTCGCTCATCTGGCTTTATTGGGTAAATTGGTTATAATCTGTTTTCTTCGTCTAATAAGATCGTGAAAACAATAAATCCGCCAAAAAAATGGCTTTAACAGGCTGCATCTGTCCGCATTCTAATTAGTCTGACGAACGCGAATTCGTTGACATAATTATGAGTCAATTAATACTACCTGCCACGAAAAGCACCCATTGATCATTCGTAGCCAATTTACATCTTATACCTATAAGCAAAAATACTCAACAAGACGAGCACCCTTTGATTTCGTTTCGGCTTTAATTGTTGATCCCTTTATTTCATTTCAAAACCTCTTCAAGAAAAAGAAACGTAATCAACTCTTGCATTAACGGAATTAGTATATTATTATTCGTTTGTTTAGTATTTTAAAAGTTGCTTCCTCCTTCGTCCTATCGCTCAACGAGAGCACGTTTATGCTCTTCAACCACAAGCAAGAGAATCCATAGAAGGTTATGAGACTGAAACAAATTTCATTATTCACAAAACAATACATTTTATCCTGGATGTAGCCTTAACTATCTAGGACTCCCTTCATTATAGCCGAATCTCTATTGCTATGCTCCATGAACTTCCATCTAATGATGAAAAGAGTGATTGTGTTTCATTCTCTCTGTACGCTTTATGTCTTTTCTAAAGACTAAATCAAAAATAAATTGAAAAATAAATCCCTTGAATATTCGGATGAGTTGACGCTCATTTGATATTTCACAAATGAATTGACGATCAAAGGCGCTAAATGGTTAAATTATCAAGCAAACCCCAGCAAAAAAGAAATATTTATTGCAAGCCATATATCGGACTGATTTTTAGTTCTCGTTGATTCATATTAAGCTTATTGACATAATGTTTCCTTAATGATAAGAATCGTTTTACTCTTCCAGCCGTAAACGTGAATCAACTTGATAAAATTACTAGTAAAGGAAATTGTTTTCTTTATCCTGCTCTCGACGTCCTGTTCTCGTGACTCGAGGGCGTTCTTGTAAACCAGAGCGCTCATTCCGGTTTCTCACGGAAGCCATTTCTTTACAGGCTTCTTCTTGTTTCTTCTCCTTTTCCTGGAAATGCTTAGTTATTCTCTTAATAACTGTGATTGTGTTCGCAACTAAGGTTTCATTTGGAAAAGAGCCTTCAATAAGTCTTTCGATATCTTCGAATTTCTCTTCCGGCCATAAAAAAAGTTTGCTTAAGTTCCTGCTTTCTATCTAAGCTTTCATCTAGGTATCTAACTACAAATCTCTGAAGACCTTTAAGAATTATTTCCAGAAGATTTTGGCTTTCACTTGACTTGATAAGTCCTTCAATATCAGACCTGAGTCCATCATTGAAATATTGAATATATCTGGTTTCTATTAAAGGGTATATCATTTCTTCCACCTGCTCATATAATTGAATGAGCGAATCGATTTTGATGTCTTTTAGATCATCGTCAGCAGCGATATTATATGGAAGGCTCTCTAAACATAATTTCTTGACAGGCATTAAAATTGCCATTTCAAATTAACGAAAAATGAGCTTTCTCTTTAGATCTACGCATTACGCGACCTGGCTGAACGTTTCTTGATCAAGGCATTTGATGTATTCTATGAAAATGGGTTTCAGTACCGGGATAAACCTCAACCAGTAAATTTTTAATATTTTGATAAACCTCATGGCCTTACTGAATTACAACGCAAAAAATCAGTATTTTTGAAAGCAATATTCAGGCAATAATAAAACCTCAAAAAAATGTATTGAAAAATAAACAGTCAAGCATTAATCCTCATTTCGTTAGGGGCAAACTCCCAACGCCATTAATTCTAGAAGGACAACCTGTGATTCTTCGTTCGATCTTAAATACCGCGGATGTCTACAAGTATAATCAATAAAATTGCCTTCAGTTTCCGAGAAAATGAGAGCAAACGCATTTCTATTCCTTGTTTTATTGGGTTTAACCTTGAGCTTCACTTTTGCTCGCAGAAAGCAGGAGCTCCAGGATAACAATGGAAATATTGACACGAGTCAGAGTGAATTAGATCAGAACAAGACTGAAATAGCTGAAAATGGAAAAGAGGATGATATTCCGGTGGAAAGCAACAAATTAGCAAAAGTCAAGGCTGCTTTAGACAAGCATAATAAAAAGAAGAAAAACCAAAGCATGAGTGTAGAAGAAGATAAAAGCACCAAAGATAGGAACGTTTCTGCTATTGAAGTTCTTGAAGTTATTGAAGACTTTTTAAACCAGCTTGAGAAAAACATATCTGACCATGAAGAGATCGGACGAGGACACCGAGGCAAGAAACCATTCGATCCAAAAGGACGAGGAAGGAGGCCATTCGGTCCGAGAGGTCGACACGGTAAGAGACGATTTGGGCCAAGGGGACATGGCAGATTTGATGAAGATGACTTTGATTTTGATGATGAAGATCGAGGACGCCGTGGCATGAGACCTTTTGGTCCAAGAGGTCGACATGGAAAGAAACCGTTCGGTCCAAGAGGTGGACGAGGCAGATCTGGAGATGGCGACTTCGATTTTGATGGTGAAGGACGAAGAGGAATGAGTCCGTTCGGACCAGGAGGACGTGGCAGAGGTGGTGATGATGACTTTAGGCCAAATTTCGGTCCTGACAGAGGCGGTGATAGTAGAGGAAGACGTGGAAGAAAGGCATCAGGTCCACAAGGAGACGACATGCAACCGTTTGGTCCCAGAGGAGGACGTGGCAAATTTGATGACAATAACTTTGGACCTGGCTTCAGTCCTAATGAAGACGGTGAAGGTTCAGGAGGTCAAGGGATGAAGCCATTCAGTCCAAGAGGCCCAGGGATGAAACCATTTGGTCCAGGAAGTCGCGGCAATAATAACGAAGGCCCTGGCAGCAGAGATTTCTCTAACCGTAATTCATACTAATCCTATAGCAAGAGAAGTTAAGAGGTAGAGTCGAATTCAGAACTTTATTAATGAGAAAAATCGTAACTTAGAAAGAAGTTTAAATTATTTGAACATGAGAAAGATAGGACTAACAAAATGTGTCTTAATCTCCACAAAATTAGGTATACGCTTTCAAAGTAGCAGTCCTACATGATTTAGAGTCAAATGCATTACACAGTCTATTCTACTTCAATTCATGGCCCACTCTACCGAAATAAATGTTTGGTGCTTCGAAATATTCAGAAACCTAATAAACGAATACATACTGGTGAGCTGAATTTATAGCACTTCAAGGTAAATTTTGGAGAGTAATATTTCTAAGCCAATGGAATTAATCATGCTGCTTAATATGAGGTAGTAAAATTAAAGCAGCGAATATCCAGCGAATTCTATCGCCCGAGTGCACTCTCTAATGGAAGAAGACTCCCTGTGAAGATTATTCTTTTAAATGGTGGCAGAAACGACTTAATTCGACCGAATAAGTTGAATTAAGAAGTGTCGAGTTAGGTCTAAGTCTTTATCACTAAGCAATGAAATAACAAATATATTGATTAGTTATTGAATAGCGGAACAAAATAGGAGTCGGCTCCTTCCATTTCGACAGATTGATTATTAACAGAAAATTAACAAATTTCTTTAATTCCTCAAAATTCTTGGGAGTACAAGTCATTTTCTTGATATTTATCGCTGAATCATACTACATAGTTACATCTAACTCTAATTGTGTACCCGTTAAGTATCAATCAATAGCATTCCACGATATCTCTCTTTCAATCTTCCGAAAATAAAGCTGATTGTAAAATTTTTTCTCCTATCAAACCACTGCTCGCATGTTTTCTTCTTATGGAGTAAGAGAACGAATTAAATGGAATTTAATATGCAAACTCTAGCTTCAACTTGGTATTGCTGTACAAACTCTTCAGAATAAATTCTGCTTTAGTGAATCGACATTTATTTTCCAATTCCCCTACTTTTGTAGAAAATCGTTTGAAGAAAAGAGATCCTGACTTCACAGCGATTCACCCAGCGTATGAAATAAAAGCAAACACACTAAATTTTGCTTTGGTTCTGAAAAATGAATAATTATAAATTAAGTCTAAATCCGGTAATTCATTAAATTCCTATTCAGAACTTTTTAGTTTATTCTACCAAAATTAACAATTTGAAGGCTCCAACGCCCCAAAAGAGATATAGCCAGCTCAAAATTGATTTCAGTGCTTAAAATTTTCAGTGAATCAGGAACAAGCGCAGGAGCCTTCCCTGCCATCATCAAGTTCTTCCTTATTGCTACCCTGGTTCAGAGAAAATTTAGTATTTTCATTCCAAGCAGCTCTTTCTAGACTACACTGACGAGATGATAAGAGATATTCTCAAACAACTCGTTTTGACGAGATACTATGGAGGTTGCTTGGTTTGGTAGAGAAACATCACGAAAGGTATTTTAATTTAATTTGAACCAGCTTGAATTCAGAATTCAAACTTTTCATTGGTTTAGAAAATTTTTCATTTAGCGTGGAAGCGACGTTTTATAAAAAAATATTAGCCTCCAATTTTTGCCTGAGGTGACAAAATTAGAATTTTATTCAGCTCTATCATTTTATTAAAGCAATAAAACAGCTTCTCGATGAATCAAAGATCAGAGATCCCATAATACTCTTCTGGATGTAGAATTTATAAGTTTCCGATGTATTCTGAAAGCGATATCTACAAATGATTTATTAGCTCAGGACTTAAGCCTTATATAATTAATTTGAAGATTTAACGAAATCAGCATGCTGAATTTTACCAGCTTTCCCAGGCAATTCGCTTCATACACCCAATCCCCCACCCTTAACACCCCCAAGCACGACACCCCAGTCCCGATTAGGAAGAGAAGGCCGCCAACTTATCAACAAATATCAAATGATACCCGAGCCGAGATTATACGCCGGGTGCTTGACAATAAAGAAACTCTATCTGAGGTAAAAAAAAATTACGCTTGAGGAGCGCTGAATTTATATGGCAAATAGGTAGCGAGGAGTTTAGATGTGAAATATTCCACTGCCTGCTCGATTATAGAAATTTACCGGAGACAAGGCAGAGTGAAGAAAGTTCATCAAAGAAATAAAAGAATTCCAAAAGTACTTCAAACGAAAAAATTTAAAAAAAGTGAGGATATTAAACAAGAAGTTCCAATAAAACATGAAGAAGACGATTTTCGTGTGAAAGAGGAAGGAACACAAAACATCTCATACAATCACGGTCAGGTTGAACAACTAACCTCGTGTCTCAGAGGACAGGGTTGCGGATTGGAGACAAACACTTTGAGTTTTGCAAAAGAGCGCTCATTAGGTGTTGAGGTCATTAATCCATTAAGCCTGGACAATATGCGCCGTTTGTGGAGCCTGCAAAGATCTATGCTGAACCTAAATTCCACTCAGTTGATAAGGACACTAAATCAACCGGTGATCAATGACATTAGAATATTGAATTCTTCTTGTGGGGTAATTCGAAGAGTTGGTGGTCAAGGCAATATGATGGCTGTTTCACAGAGATCAAATTTGCCTATTGCAGTGGCGCAACAATTAGCTAATCAAATCCATGGGATGAAAAATCAAACTCAAACTATTTTCTTTTCAAAATTGTACTAAGAATGAAGATTCTAAGGCGGCTTCTGCTCGCACATTAGGAGAATTTCTATTAATTATTGAAATTCAGTTGCCAATTAAAGCGTTGAGTTATTATCTGGTCAACATTACATGTCAGTCCATTGTTCTTATGACTTTTATACGATCCATTCGTTGTAATATTCTTGGAAAATTGAGCCCATGCTGTGCTCTTCACAAAAGATGCTAATATTCTTTGGATTTAGTTTAAGTGCTATAATAATTCGGCGTTTGGAGTTCAAAGTATCTTTAATGGTGTTTTTCGTGTTTAGCTTAATTAGAAGTAGTCTATCGAGGACCAGCCTTGTCTATTTGCTTGGATTTGATTAATAGAAGTACATCGTGGGTTTGTGGTGTAGTGGTATCACGTTCGCTTCGCAAGCGAAAGGCCCCGGGTTCGATCCCCGGCAAATCCAAATTTTTTTTTTTTGAAATTTGAATTTGGCATCAATTAAACTATTTAAATCGGCAGCTCTCTTTAGACACGATTCATATCGAGGCCACAAACAACCATATCCTTTTCTGATGAAGTTTCCACTCTCAGAGGAACGAACCGGTCATGATATCTCTTTATAATTAATCAGTATTGGGGTATTAATAACATTTACAAAATAATATTTCTTTTCTCTGTATTAATAAACATGCTCTTTAGTAAAATTAAATGGAATATTTACTTCTTAATAATAATAAAAAATGAAGTTCAATGGTTTAATTCTTTTCAATAAACACATACCTTTGAAGTATATGAGACTCCACATCATGTCCTTTTGTGATAAGTGCCACCATAACACTCATATCTCTTTTACGAGACAGCAGGTAGCACTTATCGCACAAATCGATATTTTTGCAACTTAAACACTTCCACCGGATTTTCTTCCCAATGGCTGCTAAGCACACATCGCAACTTAATTCATGATACTCCGCATCTTCTGTTGTCTTTAGATCTTCAGGTTGGATTTGATCATTAATTCTTTTCTTAAGCCCTCTCTTCAAACCAGCTGTGTCAGTCACATCAATAAATATCAATGCATGCGGGTCAATATACTTCTTCATCCCGAATATGTTACCTAAGAGTGAATACTCCTCTCCTTTAACACAGTCATAGCAGTAATAGATCTTTTTTTGATAATTATAACATTGAGGGTCTGATTCCTCCAAAGGTTTTTCACACAAATTGCAGGTGAACCCAAGCGGAATCTGTTCATAGTCGAGGACTAATTCGCCAATTTCTTTCAATTTATCGTTTTGGAGGATAGACGCAGCCTCTTTTTCTTCAATGAGGTTGCCGCTGAGAAGGCATCTCTCTAAGCAAGTCCAAGTCGTGTTAGTGGTCAGTGCCTTTACGCCCTCATATCCGATTTTATTCTTTTCTAAATCAAGCTCTTTCAGGTTCTTCCAGACTTTATTACTTGCCAGCGCAATCGCTCCGCGATTGCCAATCTCGTTCTCGAAAAGCTGCAGTACTTTCAGCATCTGCCACGTTACGTTTCCTCCTAACGCAGCAGCCCCCTCATCGGAGATGAAATTCCTCGATAGATCAAGACATTCGAGTTTCTTCCAAACCTTATTGCCAGCAATAGCGATTGCCCCTTCATCCCTAATCCTGTTTTGATACAGCCATAGTTGTTGAAGGGACACCCAACTCTGGTTACTGCCTATCTTAGCAGCGCCTTCACTAGTGATGTAGTTTCCACGTAGATCAAGTATCTCAAGATTTGTTAGGTGCTGGTTTTCCGTGAGTTCGATGATTCCTCTGTCGCTAATTTGGTTATTATGCAAATAGAGCCCTGAAAGATTCGTCCATTTGGTGTTTTTTCCGATGGTAATTGCGTCATAGTCTGTTATTGACAGAGAAGGTAAGAATATCTGCTTTACATCGTCTGGATGAAACGAATCTAACAAATATTTCACCTCTGTATGTAATTTCCTCTTATGCGTGGGCTGAGATTCTGAAAAGACCTTCTGAAGTATGAGTATCAATGCAGAGTGGATAGATTTCTCTGGATCTTTAAGTTCAAATTGAGGGATCTTATCTCCATAGAGCTTCTCCAGTATTGTGAGTAGTTGTACCTGGAGTTCAGTTAAGAATTTCTTAAATTTCTCTTTTTCAAGCAGCAATTGGCTGTTATATTCTTTTTCAAGTTCTGTATGTATTTTGATCTTTGAAGAAACAATAGGCTTGTCTTTTGCCTTTTTACTCTTTTCTTGAGGATCTCTTTGGAGAATTTCGGTGATAATCTCACATAATGAGCTTGGTTGCCCATAATCACCAGTGAGAGACTGAACTATGGAATCCAAAATAAAGGCGTAATTTTTTTGATTTTCGATCCGAACCAAATCCATCCAGCGGTTTCTAGGCACACCAGCGAGTTCCAAGGCAAGCAACCCAAGACAATAAACTTCTGGAGTAGAGTTAGCTTGTGAAGTTATGGATTTCAGCTCTTCAGAAGTGAAAGAGCCTCTGTTGGTGACTGATTGCTCCAAATTCGTTATTTTGGTTGCTTCAGTCTCGATTTCGGAAAATAGTTCGTCAATTTTCATCGCAGTCTCTTCTAATATTGAAACAGATGAGTCCTTTAGCATCAATTCAAACGGTTTCTGGATATAACTCCCACTATTCCAATTTGTGATGAAATATTCTCTGCCTTGACTCTGCGACAATCCAGCGCTACTTGCATCGAAGCAACAAATACTATCAAGATTAATATCGATGTTGCTGATCCCAAACCTCGAATTAATAAATAGCAGATCATCGTAGACCTTCCTCACAAAATCCTCAATCCAAACTGCCTTTTCATCTGCTTTGCCTTGCATTAATTCGCCCAAAGGTATGCTATCTTTCATTACAAAAGCCATTGAACCACCATCTCCAACCTCAAAATGATCGAATAATAACATCTCCTCGACTGGTTCAATGTCTGCTTGAGTCTTGCCAAATCGAGCGCTGAGATAAAACAATTCTTGCAGATACAATTTAACGGAGAGGTTCTTTTTATTCTTATAAAGATCCCCTTCGATGTTGAGAACTCGGATTGTATAAGGCTTGTCATCCAGCTTTGATGTCGCTCTGAATGAAAGATAATTGCTTTTCGACGACGATTTTCCTATTTGTTTAAAATTGTTGTATTCTTCACGAATACGCTTAGGTATGAGCTCAGGAGGCTCGTTGATTATCATAGTATTGTTTCTCCTGCGAATAAAATTTATTTTGACTCGAAGATTGAAATCTTGACTCTAAGCGCAAATTTTTCTCGAAATGTGATCCAAAAATTCGAACTCTCTTTCGCGCTATGTTTACTGAGAGTTGATTTATACTCTAAACTCTTGGTAGAAGGATGTCTCTCGCCGATTTCTCCAAAAAGGCAAGCAACCAACAGTCGTTCTTTCACAGCTTTGAGTTTATTACCTTTGCTTGATTCTATTTGAGGTTTAATATCTCAAACGTTGAATTGTTAATATATCCATACAACTACAATCTAATATTTCACTTTCCAATATCAAATATTCCTCAGCATGAGAAAGAGAGTCTAAACTGTTGACTCATTCTATTTTTCTACATATAAGTATCTCTGAAGAATATGTGATTCCACATCATGCCCTCTTATCTTCAGAATTACTGCAAGTTGAGGGTCCTTCTTTTGGGATAGCACATAGCATTTATCGCAGATATCAACATTTTTGCAATTTAAACATTTCCAGCGCGTTTTCAATCCTATCATCTCGAAGCATGCATCGCAAAAAGTGTCATGGTGATTAATATTCACAACCTGCTGAAAAGCTTTCGGGTTAACTTGATCCCCTATTCTTGCCCTTAAAATATTACTCAACATCTTTGTGCTGGCAGCCTCGATAAATATAAGTGCGTGAGGATCGATACTCTTCTTTGGACCGAGCTTAATTCCGAACATTAAAGACTCTTCTTTCTTAACACATCCATAGCAATAATAGATATTCTTCTGGTAACTATAACAGTGAGGGAAAGTCTCCTTCAGTTCTATTTTGCATAGGTAACAATAATCTCCAGGTTTAATGCATTCGTATCGTAACACAAGGTCTTTGATATTCTTCCAAGAATGATTTTCATGAATAAACGATATTCCTTTCTCACCAAACGAATTCCCGCTCAGATAACATTTTTTGAGATTAGTCCATGCAGAATTGCTTGCAATCGCCACAGCGCCTTCATATCCGATGTAGTTCTTCTCTAAATCCAGCTCGATTAAATTCTCCCACGATGTATTACTCGCAAGTCCAAGAGCACCTTGATCTCCAATATTGTTTTCATAAAGATGGAGTACCCTGAGCATTTTCCAAGTTGAGTTAGCTGCAATAGCGATGACTCCTTTATCAGAGATAAAATTATTGGACAACTCCAGCCATTCAAGTTTCGTCCAGGTTGTGTTGGCTGCTATCTTTTTTGCGCCTTCATTTCCGATTCTGTTTTGATACAAGAGGAGCTGCTTAAGCGATAGCCAACACTGGTTGAGACCGATTTTAGCTACTCCTTCATCGGTAATGAGGTTTCCTCGCAAATCAAGGGTCTCGAGATTTGGCCAAGTTTTGTTCTCCGCAATTTCTTTTGTTCCCCTGTCGGTGATTTGGTTGTTGGACAGCAAAATTGCTTTCAGGTTAGTCCACTTTGGGCATTTTCCAATGAAAGCGGCTTCGAGATCACTTACTTTGCTTGATGATAGTATTATCCCTTGTAGGCCTTGCGGATTAGTATTATTCAGCAAGGCCTTAACCTCCAGGTGCAGTGTTTTATTGATGGTCTGAGACTCGATGAGAGGGTGTCTAAAAATGTACTTGAAACAGTCTTGAATACATATTTCCGTCTCCATGCTGCGAAGTGTTGGAGTTTTCTCCTTAAATAGTTTTTCAAGAATCGTTAGAAGCTGCACCTGTATCTTCCTTAAGAGTCCCGAGGTCCTATAGTCTTTAAGATCATGAGAAACTATCTCCAATTGGCTAGAGTGTTCCTCGCTCATTATTTGCTCTGGTCCAGATTTTTTCAACGTTGTTTTTAGGGAAGTCCCACCCACCAGAATACTTTTCTCATTGAGCTCGCTTTTATATTCTTCAATGTCCTCACCTGGGGTAGAATATGTGCTCTCAAGAGAACGTTTATCATTTAGTGAGTTATTATTTCCCAACTGCTCTATCAATCTATGCAGATCTTTGCTTGAGTATAACGGATGCATTAGTTGTGATATCCTGGTGAGAGCTTCATGCAGATTTGTCGGAGGTTCTGGCAATAAGAGCTTTTGTTTAACTTCATCGAGCCTCCTGTAGTTCTCTCTGCTCAACATATTTGAAACAAAACTACATGATGAGCTTGATTGCCCATATTCAAAAGATAACGACTGAATTATGGACTCCAATATCAAATCATAGTTTCGCTGGTTTTCAATCTTCGACAAATCTTTCCACACATTTTTCGGCATTCCCGCTACTTCTAAAGCAAGCAACCCAATGGAATATATCTCTGCGGACAAGTCATTCTGAGGATACAGCTCCTTGAGGTCTTCGACCTCCAAATAATCATCCTGGCAGCTTTTTCTTATTTCGTCTTCGAACATCGTGGTCCTTCGAAGCACAGATTCATCTGTTATAGTATTAACCTTGCCACTTTCCCACCCCGTGATGAAATAATTCGATGAAACGCCTTCTTGTAAAGGTGACAACTCGTTCCCAGTGTCAAAAGAGCAGATATTTTCTAGACTCTTCTCAATGTCCGTTATCCCAAATCGGGAATTGATGAATAGCACATCAGCGATGGCCTGTTTAGCAAAGTTTTCTATGGGAATGGTCTTCGGGTTGTCTTTCTCTAAGGTAAATTCCTTCAGAGACAGGCTATTGCTCATAACAAAAGCCATTGAGCCATCATCACCAACTTCAAACTTTTGGAAAAACAAAACTTCATCACCTGATTCCAGGTCTGATTGGGTTCGACCAAAACTTGCACTTAGATAGAAGAGTTCTTGCAAATACAGTTTGATTGAGTGATTTTTGTTCGTTTTGTAGAGGTCGCCCTGAATGTTAAGTACTCTGATTGTATAAAGTTTCTCATCTCTTTTGGAAGTGGCTCTAAAACTGATGTAGTTGCTGTTCGGGGAAGATTTCACGATTTCTTTAAAGTTTTTGTATTCGTCGCGAATAGTTTTGGGTAGGAGCTTCAGCTCAGGAAAAAACACTTCAGATATCATGAATTGAGAAAGAAAATAAATTTTATCGAATCAAGATCCTATGATTCAACACTTGTAATGTAATGTATGATGATGGTTCACAGTATCCGTAAGATAACTCATAATACAACCTTGCCACAAAAATTTTTCGCCCAGACTATGAAATTTTCGACAAACTTCTGCTCTTTGGGAGTGAGATATATTCCAAAACAAAAAAAAAATGAACTTTTCATTCTAGAGAAGACTTCAAATCCTAAATAATCAATCTTTCGCTAAAACTGGGTTAATAATCTCCTTTTTCATATGGTAATCATCGGCCTATAAAGAGATAGCTTTCCATACGTGACCAACGTTCGTAAGTTATATTAATCTATTTCCCATTTTGGTTTTACGCAATCAAATTGCTTGCCAGATGCAAAGACATAACACCATAAAACTTTGCGAGCAAACATCGATTCAATAATTGCATACCACCAATTTTCTCATTTCTTTTCCGGTTAAGAAATAGTAATCACTCTTGAACATGCCTTCCTTGTCAATGCCAAAAGCATTTTGTAATTGGTTAATAGAAAATTAATATAAGCCCTTTTCTCTTGCCTTTGAAGTTTCGTGGGTATCGCTATCTCCTCCAACGAGCACAGAGAAAACAGTAAATATTCCGTATCGTTATTTCTGCCTCACATACATCGAAAACAAAATGTTAGTTTTCAAGTTTAACTTTGAATTTGCTGAGTTTCATATGCTAAATATCAATTATTCCTCCATGTACTAATACATTAACAATAATAAGCCTATTTACTTCAAATTTTAGACAGTTTACATTTTTGATTCATATTATCTTTCTACATATAAGAATCTCTGAAGAATATGTGATTCCACATCATGCCCTCTTATCTTCAGAATTACTGCAAGTTGAGGGTCCTTCTTTTGGGATAGCACATAGCATTTATCGCAGATATCAACATTTTTGCAATTTAAACATTTCCAGCGCGTTTTCAATCCTATCATCTCGAAGCATGCATCGCAAAAAGTGTCATGGTGATTAATATTCACAACCTGCTGAAAAGCTTTCGGGTTAACTTGATCCCCTATTCTTGCCCTTAAAATATTACTCAACATCTTTGTGCTGGCAGCCTCGATAAATATAAGTGCGTGAGGATCGATACTCTTCTTTGGACCGAGCTTAATTCCGAACATTAAAGACTCTTCTTTCTTAACACATCCATAGCAATAATAGATATTCTTCTGGTAACTATAACAGTGAGGGAAAGTCTCCTTCAGTTCTATTTTGCATAGGTAACAATAATCTCCAGGTTTAATGCATTCGTATCGTAACACAAGGTCTTTGATATTCTTCCAAGAATGATTTTCATGAATAAACGATATTCCTTTCTCACCAAACGAATTCCCGCTCAGATAACATTTTTTGAGATTAGTCCATGCAGAATTGCTTGCAATCGCCACAGCGCCTTCATATCCGATGTAGTTCTTCTCTAAATCCAGCTCGATTAAATTCTCCCACGACGTATTACTCGCGAGTCCAAGAGCACCTTGATTTCCGATATAGTTTTCATAAAGGCGCAGTACCCTGAGCATTTTCCAAGTTGAGTTAGCTGCAACAGCGATGGCTCCTTTATCAGAGATAAAATTATTGGACAACTCCAGCCATTCAAGTTTCGTCCAGGTCGTGTTGGCTGCGATTTTTTTCGCGCCTTCATCTCCGATTCTGTTTAAATATAACAAGAGATGCCTTAGCGATATCCAACACTGGTTGAGACCAATTTTCGCTGCTCCTTCATCGGTGATGAGGTTTCCTCGCAAATCAAGTCTTTCGAGACTTTGGAGCGTTTTGTTCTCTGCGATTTCTTTTATCCCCATGTCGGTGATTAGGTTATTAGGCAGCCAAAGTGTCTTCAGGTGAGTCCACTTTGTGCATCTCCCAATGGCACTAGCTTCGAGATCGCTAATGCGCCTCGATGCTAAATCTATTTCTTGAAGTTCTTGAGGTTTAGTATTATCTAACAAAGCTTTCACATCAGCATGCAGGCTCTTATTGATGCTCTGAGGTCTTATAACAGGGTGGAGAAAGATGTACTTGAAACAATCTTGAATACAGAATTCCGTCTCCATGCTGCGGAGTGCTGGAATTTTTTCCTTATATAGCTTTTCGAGAAGCGTGAGAAGCTGCACATGTATCTTCCTTAAGAGCCCTGCGGCCTTATAGTCCTTACTATAAGAAGCCATCTCCAACTGGCTAGAGTATTGTTCGTTCATTATTTGCTCGGGTCCCGATCTTTTCAATGATGATCTTTCGATAAGTATAAGAGATGTTTTTTCACTGCTATTGCACTCGTCTCTTTGCTCTTTAATTTCCTCGCCAGAAGTATACCTACATGTGCTCTCAAGAGAACGTTTTTCATTTTGTAGGTTATTTCCCAGCTGCTTTATCAACTTATGAAAATCTGTGCCTGAGTATATCGGATGCATCAACTGTGGTACTCTGGCGAGAGTCTCATGGAGATTCATCGGAGGTTCTGTCAATAATAGCTTCTGTTTAGCCTCATTGATACTACTGTAACTCTCTCTACTCAATATGCTTGACACCAAACTGCATAATGAACTTGATTGTCCAGCTTCATGCAATAACGACATAATCATAGACTTCAATATCGAATGATAGTTTCTTCTGTTTTCTCTCTTGGACAATTCCTCCCACAAATTTTTCGGTATTCTCGCTGCTTCCAGTGCCAGCAGTCCAATGGAATATCTCTCTGCGGATAAATCGCTCTGAGGATAAGACTCTTTGCTCTCTTCAATCTGCGTGGCATTTGAAATCGCAGTATCTTGTAGTCCAAATGTGGTGACTTTTCCACTTTCCCACCCCGTGAAGAAATAATTCGAACAAGCACCTTCTTGTAATGCTAACGACTCTTTTCTGAGGTCAAAACAGCAAATGCTTTCTAAGCTCATATCAATGTTAGTTATCCCAAACCGAGAATTGATGAATAAGACATCAGCAAGGGCTTGCTTGGCAAAGTCTTCTATGGAAATAGTATTCGAGCTGTCTTTTTCTGAGATTAATTCCTTCAGAGACAGGCTATTACTCATAACAAAAGCCATTGAGCCATCATCACCAACTTCAAACTTTTGGAAAAACAAAATTTCATCACCTGATTCCAGGTCTGAGTGGTTTCTACCAAAACGGGCACTTAGATAGAAGAGTTCTTGCAAATACAGCTTGATTGAGTGATTTTTGTTCGTTTTGTAGAGGTCGCCCTGGATGTTAAGCACTCTGATTGTATAAAGTTTCATCTCTTTTGGAAGTGGCTCGAAAACTAATGTAGTTGCTTTTTGGAGAGGATTTCATGATTTCTTTAAAGTTTTTGTATTCGTCGCGAATAGTTTTGGGTAGGAGCCTCACCTCTGGAAAAAATGCGCTCGATATCATGATATTTTCAGAAAAAGAAAGATAATAAAATTTAATCAATTCTAGAATTCCAATTCAATAACGTGGAATGAACAAATATGCACATCGCAATTTGTGATATTAAATATTTAAACCATAGTACCAAATTCTTTCTTTGACTTTTCAATTCGGCCTATATAATTTTTTCAACATTTTGAGCCTTCTGAAGGGAGACATCATGCAAAAAGAAAAAAAGTATCAACCTTTCTTTTTTAGGACATCCAAATAGACCTATATTTATCACAGCAGCTTCCAAGGTTATTTTGAAAAATCTCATTCGAAATAGCTTAATGATCACAAGGTAATAATCGAATTTCTAGGTCAGATGAGAGACAAGATAGTAATTCCATTTCATCTGATTAGGTGTTGTGAATATCTTCAATATTTAGTCCCTAGCAGTAAATGATAAGTCCTTTCATAGTAATTATTGTCAGATGCTAATTTATTAGTAAATCTTATGATAGATCATTTATTTCTGTTCTACAAGCACTTTTCAAATTATGTGCGATTTTAATTAAGGATTAATGTACAGATTGTTATCTATTTTTTCATGTTATGAATCTCCAAAAGCTAAGATATCTCAGGGCACTGCGTTGATTTGAGCAATAAACCGAATCGAGTACTCAAAAAAAATGCTAGCAGCATTTGTTGAAAAAGAATTCTCAGTCCCTTCGGAGTTACCGAATCAAGAAACCAACATTTTGTTTGCTAACAGTGAATTGGCAAAGCGAGAGAAAGAGAGCTAGAAATAGATTTCTTTTCATTAAAAAATTTGCCGAGGAAGCGAATGACAGAGTATGATGGGTTCACTCAAAAATGACAGATGTTTCTCTTTCACTCTCTCGCATAGAATATTTATCTTCGTGTGGTTTTAGAAAAATAATTAAAAAATATAATAGAAAGTAAATTGACGAATGATTTAAGCCCTGAAATTGGTATATTGATGGGCTAACAATTTAGTATGTTGATTAGTATACTAAGAGTTTGGTAATCCTTATCACCTTTTGAACAAGTAATTGAAGGCCATGTGACATGTGTGGGGAAGTTACTGAGTGAAAGTATATAGTAGTATTTATAAAAGTCCGAGGATTAATGCAATCAAAGCTGGTGTAGAACGAGAAATGGTGATGAATTGGTAGTAACAGAGAGTTTTGCGCAATTCTAATTTTCCATTCGTACTACTCTCTTCTGAGATTTGAACGAGTGTTAGCCCATATTTCCTGGCGAGACCCAAAATAATGCACCTTACTAAGTCTTATGAAAAATAAATTTACTGAAAGCAACCTTAACTAAACATTATATTTTCACATTTTAGCATTTAAGTTTACAATTCTTTCGATAAACGCAGATTATCTTCCCATGTATTTGGGACTTTATTTCCCAAGTTAATCAAATATCAAATCAAATGTTCCAAGAGATTTATTATTGCAAATTTTGGAAAAAAGATAAACATCAATAATTAAAAATATGTTTTTGTGTTCATACAGCAGCAATGACAATTGCTCTAATTTTTTTGAGTGAAATAGATGCAAGAATAAAGTGACGAGGTTTTTCATGACACTCTAAATGTGTGATTTATTAATCAGCTTTCGTAATGGTATCTTTGGGAGAAGAATTATTCAAACAAAAGAATTTCCAATGAACGTTCAAATGTGAATATGAGATAACATAACTTCTAACGAAAATTATTGAACTGGGATTAAATAATACATACGTCAAATACATTTCTGACTACATTACAGACAATAAAGCTAACATGAATAAATTCTAATAGCAATAGAGAATGCAATCGCTACATTCTGAACATATTCAAGTACTAGCACAATAACTTCTCTCAATTGGATCAATTTCTTAGATTTTCAATGATTGAAATTAATCCATAAAGCAAAATTTACTATTCATAGGAGGAAACAAACTAGTTTCCATGAAGCTATTGCTGTAATCTCTTCGCAAAAAGCAAAACTAACAAAAACTCCTTTGCTGCTTGTGTGACAGAGCTGCAGCCCTTAATTAGTCGCCCAAACTTCACAGATGTAGTGTGCTTTATACATTTGATAGTTGTTTCAAGTAATTTTCACAAAAGCTACAATCAGTTTAGCAACTAAATTTAAAGTGATTTCAATAAATGTGGCTATTGTTTTTTCTTCTTGAGATGGTGGATATATAAATTGAATATTAGTATCTTCTCTTGTGAGTTAATGGTGAAATAAAGAATTATTTCATTATTAATCAATTAATATGCTAAAAGTAAATACATCTTTTGACATTAATTCTTTATTAATTCTTTGAGTAAGATTTCATATTTTTGAATTTCAAATTAACATAGTAAACACAATTACAGATACGATTTGATATTAGATGAACTTGGTAAGCAATTATACCCTATTACCAGATGAATTAATTTGATTTTTTAAAATTTTTTTGTGTTGTATTCTAACAACAAGCTAGCTTGCTTCAGCTCCTGTGACATTTGTTCAATGTCGAGAACTAAAATACGAATTGCATTGACATTACCATCAGAGGCCAATGAAGTCATATTTTATGCAGTATTATGTCCCATCGCACTGCTATGTTCTTTCAGAGCCAAAAACAAGCTTAACTCATTGCATTAATTGATTTCAGAATTTTAGTCTCCCAGCAATTATTAATTATTATATCAATACAAGAAAATTGGTTTTAATTGATGAAATGTAGTGCGATATATTTTCTGTTTAAAAATGCAACGTACCTAATTAGACAAATAAATGTGATACGATTCAAAGGTCTTGAGAACCAGTAGTGAGATTTGAGAAGTGGTTTAGTTTAGATAGGTAATTTTACAACTGAAAAAGGACTCAATAGCAAAAAGAAACAGCTAACACTCGGTGCAGGTTCCATAACCCAACTTATCTATTGAGTTATTCTGCAACAACCAGAAAACCTTCGAGAAATAAGAATTTCTTAACAAGTATTTGTATACGAAAGGAACTATTTAAGTCGTATTGGAACTATTAAAGTTGAGAGGAATCTATATTTGGTTACCCCTCTTTGGCTCCCTTGAAACATATGTGTCCAATAATTTTGTTGTTAAGTAGCCTTTAAGAATGAAGCTCCCTCACAGATTTGCAGTACTGTTGATTATGTATTTTAGTACATTCAAAACATATTTTGTTGAGTCACTTAGTTAGATATTATGATCATATCTCAACTGAATTATCAAAAGATTCCTCTACATCTTCAACATACATGATTCCTTGAATTCAAACTATTTTGAAATCCAACTAAAATGTGGAATTTGACAAAAGAGAATAGGAAGGGGAAAATGAGGCTATCTCGCTCTAAATCCCTGAAGACGAAACTGCTTTGAGTATAGCTACATTTTAGCTTATATCAGTGCGGTTTCTAACCCAAGTAACTTGAGCTGTCTTTGTCATCAGATTTAAGTCAACTTATTTCTAATAAAACAGTCGATTCTGATAAAAATCATCAGTACGTGTCCGCAAAAATCCTATAATATCTTTTAATTTGACAACCAATCTTTCTGCAAATCATGAAAGCCGGTAAAACCACAGGCAAAGCCGCTTTGCGAACACTCGCCAATAAAACTGCGCTCAATTTCGCCACCAGACGATTGTTGAAAGACATGGATGAGATCAAAAATAATGCCATCCCAACTGTCGGTGTAACCGCTGAGCCTCTTGAAGATAATCTCTTCCTCTGGCACGGTAACATCAAAGGACCAGAAGGAACTGAATACGAAGGAGGTGTTTTCCACATCGAAATCACTATTCCTCAATCTTATCCTCAAGGCGCTCCAACCGTTGAAATATTGGGTGTTGACCTTCCTCATCCTAATGTTTTTGGAAGAAGTATCTGCCTTGACATGTTAAACAACGAGCGAGGCACCAGCAGAGGATGGAGCTCAGGCTACACCATCCTTTCTGTCCTTATCCAACTCCAAAGCTTCTTATTTGAGAAATTCTATGATACTCAGGACCGTAAACTCCAAATCAAAAAGGCCATTGAAACCGCAAACCAATACAAATGTTCTAAGAAATCCTGCAAGCATGGAGGCAAACTTGCTGCCTGGCCAGCATTCAACGTCAAGGAGACCACTGAAGAATCCTTCAAAGTCTGTGAGAGCGAAAAACAACTCTTTGAAAAGGAGCTCGTCTGCTACCACACCAAGCTTACTCACAACGAGAATGCTTTGGGTCTTGGTCTCACAATTTCGCGTGTTCCTCGAACTGGTTTGATCAAGCAGGCCTCGCCTTGCCTTGACTACATCTCACTTAAAGCTTTCATTAAAGAAGGTGTCAGAGTCTCATCAACCAATGAGAAATTCACTCATTGGCTTCCTCTTTACTTCGGCGCAAACAAAGACAGAACTCTTCACCTCGCAAAGAAGGCCATTTCGATGATTTGCACCAGCCACACCAAGAGATTCAAGGAGGAATTGGTGTTGGACGTCTTCCCGAAGATTCTTATTACTCTCGCCTTCCAAATGATGGACGAGAAGCGCCATTGCTCCATTAGAATCCTCAGAATTCTTGCTCATGCTTATTGCCTTTATCTCTTATTCATTGAGACATATCCAAACCTTATGGGCGAAATCGAAAAGCAAATGACTGAATTCGTCAAGGATGAGAACAAGAGAACGAAAGATAACATCGCGAACCTCGGCGCGTTCCTTTCTAACCTTATGGTCGCTTTCAAAATGGACCAAAAGGAAGTTTTCTCAGCCTTTGTTGAAGAGCAAAT
>ENA-UOTX01001149-UOTX01001149.1-compost-metagenome-genome-assembly--contig:-NODE-1149-length-21796-cov-12.085547_pt1 | contig 21796 bp, 4 predicted proteins | sample MGYA00238143_ERZ746982 | MGnify/ENA primary metagenome ERZ746982 (study PRJEB28758, sample SAMN06268862) | compost metagenome | isolation source: single cell | place: USA: California, Emeryville, Joint... | reverse complement strand
AAATGCTTGAGTTAATAAAAATAATGTAACAATCCTATTGTCTCGTTTTGCCAATCCAGAACTCATCCTGATCTGGAGATGTAATTTGTGTTATAATGCCCTCTGCTGATGATTCAACTTTGTTGTCTATTTGCTTATAGTTGACAACTCTTAGCAAAGTGAGATTTCTTACTTACGAAAAGCATGAATGAGAACAAAAATATTCAGACTTAAGGATGATTAGAAGTCCTAAGGTCAGATTACTTAACCTAATTCACAGAGTCGTTATCTGAATTGTGCTGCTTGGTCGGCATTCTTGAGAGTATTCTTGTTCTCTGGATCCTTTTCCTTTCATTTTTCTCTAAATGAAGCATACTGAACAGGCCGAGTCTATATGATTGTTGAATGATGATCATGAATTCTGAAATAGATAGTTACTTCTATCTGAAGTGGTGCCAGTATAGAGCCATTTTCCTGCTTTGAAGTCCAACAGATTCACTGTAAAATCCCTTGAAGAACTCGCGAGCTTATCGCCGCTTGGACTCCATCGCACACAGTAGATGTGATCTAGAGAACAATAATTTAAAAGTTAATTTTTTAAACAGATCCAAATTCTTACCTGAGTGATCGACATCAAAGATTTTGATAATCTTCGATTCTCGCTTATCAAATATCTTGATATTCTTATCTTGGCCACAAGAAACAAGTAGATTCCCATCGTTTTGGCATACATCAATCCAGAAAGTATAATCTTAACAGGTTAAAGTTATTGTCAAGTTTAAATAATGAAATCACGAAAAGTGGAGAGAAGAAAGTCCTAAAATTAATCTCCCAATTTACTTTAAGAAAAAAGAAGCATAGTCCTTCTTCCCTGAATTTATTGGAAACCAATTATGCATGAAGTGAAAAATTTGAATTCACTAGAAGAGAAAAAGCAAATATAGCTGCAATTACCCGAATTTTCAATTTGTACCGCACTCTTTAAAGTGAGAGTTTTCTTCTCAGCATCTAGGATATTGAGTTTAGCGCGAGCATGCTTCACGAATATCAGTGGTTCATCCGCATTGGTGCTCCATCTGCAGCGTCCCCAATAATCTAATAAATTCATTGAGCGATGTGAGTGAAATTGATATCGCCAAGAGTTTAATGATTTATTTTTAGTGTAGAAGAAAAACAAATTATTAGGAATGAAATTTACCAAGGTACCCCACTTTACAATTTAGTTTACAAACATTTGTGGTCACATCAGATACTAGACACAAGTCTTCCTCGTTAATGGTAGCCACATATTCTCCAGTAGGATTGAAATCAAGCCCGCTGATCACGGATTCTAAAGAGTATAATAAGTTCGATGTATCGATTACGATTGATGATTACTTTGTTGGGAGTGCCATTTCGACTTGCGGATAAGCTTGACAATATCTTTGGTCTTGGAGACATTAGAACCAATATTAAATAGGTGGTAAGAATTTATTCCGTCAAGAGGGACTGCGAGGATACTTCTACGTGAGTTATATGTTATATCTCCAAGACCAATGTCTAGAGAGAAATATAGTTATTCAAACGGTAATGGTGAAAAAATAATTATACATCCTCCTGAGACTTCGCCAAGTGAATATATTTCCTTGATTTGATTTTTTTTTGATATATCAAATACCGACATATTGGCTGATTTATAATGGTGATGGTGCAGAGATACAAACAATTTTGTGCTTGGTATCTCTTTCACATGTGTCCGATTGACAGCTTAAAATATTACCGCAGTATCAGTCTCAAAATAATTGAAAAACTATGATTTACATGTGTTCCTAATTTTGACTCCGGCAAAACTTGCATAACTTTTCTTCGTGTTGAGGTCAACAATGTCGATCTTATTGACAAATTGCGAACACCAAGCAAGTAAAGTTGGAGAGCCCGTGGTTGTCTCTTCTACCGAAGGTTAGATAATTTTTGATGAATGAGCTTGCTCAGCCTTGAAAATGAGTTTACCAGGAGTGACGATGCTCCTTTGAAGAGACGTGGCATGCTTTCTTTTGCCTTGTTTCACTTTTTGATACTTTGATTGAGATGAAACACACGTTCCCATAGCTTTTTTAAATTTATTCAGAGCACAGCGAAGATGCTAAATTTTATTTGATTATTAAAATCGATCTTGATTAAAAGGCTGAGAATTTAAATAGAATAAACTTTCGCAAATGATAAAAAGGATTCGGAATTAGATTTGGATTTAGTGCTGATAATTAATCTCGAATAATCACGCCGCCTAGAGCTTATAAATTTCTTCGCTCTCACCTCTTAATAATTTTGTTTAGAATAAATTTTCTCTTCTGTGATTTCGAAAGAGTATTAGAATTGATTCGGAGTTTCAAATCGATTTGCTACATCTTCTCTCAACCCCAACAACTCTGCTATCATTTTTCTAAAAAGACTCCATGTTCAATCAGTAACTTAAAACTTTCAGTAGGTCCCATCGTAGTAGTTCACTCTTTATTAGAGAGAAAATTGGAAATGAGTAATATTGCAGGTGTTATCTCAGTGAAATAACTCAAAAAATTCGCTACTCGTTTGTCAAAGATTTTGATATCCCTTTCCTCACCACCTGCAGCAAGAAGATTTCCTTTGCTTTGGCAAACATCAATCTAATATGTCCACACTTTTCAAAATAATGTATGAATGATTTCAAATCGAATTAGAAGTAAAAAGAAGGAAAAACACTCCAATAATTTTCAAAAAAGTAAAACTTCTAAGCAATTGAATCTCACATCAAGTGAAGCAAGAAAAGGTTAAATAAAAATAAGCTTCGCTTACCATTATCGGATCTTATCGGAGCTTTAAAAGTGAATTTTTTCTTCTCAACATCTAGAATATTCAAATTGGTATATCGATACTTGATGAATAATAATGGTTCACCAGAATTCGTACTCCATCTACAGCGACCATGTGGTTCTAAAGAGTAAATTTAGGATGCAGGAAATTTGATGTCTCCAATAAATTAATGAACTAATATGTCTGGTCATAGTAGAATAATAGCACTGAAATTTAAAGTTTTTCAAAAGTATCTTACCATAGTCGTTTCTCATGTCCATTTTCATATGGAAGTGATAATTGTTGGTGTTCATATCTGATATTAAACATGTTCCATACTAGTCAGAAGTAGCTACAGTCTCTCCATTAGGATTGAAATCGAAACTAGTGATGATATTTTCTACATAGAAATTCGTTAAATGAGTCTGTTATGAAAAAAGTTTGATTAATACGCCATTCCCTGCTATATTGCGAGTGCCATCTCGGCTTTTGGATGAGTTTTACAATATTACCAGCTTTAGCAGTGGTAACATTGTAAAGATGGTAGGGTGTCTTCTTTTCTACAGTAATTGCACCAAGAAAACCTCTTCTTGGATTATAGGTTACATCTCCCCAACCAGTCACTAAGAAACAATTACGAGATACCTCCTCAAATGAATATATTTTCTTCGCTTGCCCTTTTCTTGAGACATCAAATACTTCGACATTCTCAGATGAGTTATAGCAATGATGAACAGAAACTATGAGCCCTGTGTTTGTAATCTCTCTCACATTGGGCCAACTACCAACGTCCTCTTTTTCGATGGTGATCAAATATGAAAATCAAAATTTACTATCGAACTTGTTGAGTTGAACTCCATTAAAGTCTGCAAACTTTTGCTTCGTTTCGAGTTCAACAATATTAATCTCATTCTTCACTTTTGATGACCAAGCAAGTAAGGTTGGTGATGTAGGAAATATCTCTTCTATCCAAAGTTAGATGACCATGAAAGGGAATTGAAGAAAGAAACGTGAGAATCTCATTAAAAAAGTTATTAAAGCCCTAATACCAGTCAATATCGATTTTTTCACCACATTATCGCTTGCTGCGGATTCTTTGGCTTTTGACTCTTCAAGAACTGTATGAATCGATTTCTGAACGCCATTTGGTTCGTTGCTGTTGAGCATTGCTCTTTCTTTTCGGTATAAATTTTGGTATAAAAGAGCGGGAAATTAACTTGTTTTATTTCTATTAAAACCACTCTCAGTCTGATGAGTGAGAATCAGATTCGATGAAAGAACAAATAAGCTAAAGATAGAATCCGGAGACTCAACATACAAATAATTGAAATAATTGAGACCCTCTCGTGTTCTGCTACCTTCATTCGTTCTCTTTTTTGACTAAGTCTAGCCAGATCTTATGCAAAATACATTCTAAATGGCCTTCAAGGAAAGTAAATTCAGACGAAAATTCGCAAAGCCAACAATTAATGCGGAAAATTTATTTTCACCCTCCGACTACCGATAATCACAGCCCAATCCAATTTTTATTTAATTCTTCTCTTAGCTAATCAAATTCTCACTCATCATCTTATATTTAGTTTTGATAATTCAAAAATTTATTGTGCCTCCTTGTTATTAAGAAAGCCAAGAAGCAATGGGTCAGAAATCAACTCATCCAGTCCTACCCATATCTCCAACACTACTTGCCTGGTCCGCAAACAGAAATAACGAGATTAGTATTGTCGAACTCGAAACAAAGTACAGATTCACAAACTTTGAGAGATTGAAACTTCGCGACAATAGTATTTCTAAGATTATCATAAATTCAGTACAATCTACTAAGACCCTAGCTACTCTTGGACTCACATAAAAGAAATTGCAAACACAGGCCTCCTAGTTTCTGTTCAACATAACTGCTACAAATCCGCTAATCTAGAAGTATTTGATGTTTCACGCAAAGGACAAGTGAAGAAAATCTATTCATTTGAGGAAGTTTCTGGAGGTGAAATCCTCTTTAAAATCCATCTCATATTAATTTTAGTAACTGGTTTCGGAGACGTGACCTATAATCCGCGCAGAAGTGTTCTTGGTGCAATTCCTGTCACAGGAAAGATATCTTATCATCTTTACGATGTTGCCACCGGGAAGGCTGGTAATATTGTAAAACTCATCAGCAAATCCAAATGGTACTTCAAATATCGCACTGACAGAGGTATTTAATAAATTTTTTTTTTTCAGCAGTGTTTTTGTTTTTTTTTTAATGGATGTACTTCTAGAAAACCATATAACTACTCTTGACTTCAATCTTAATGGAGAGACCATAGCATTTATGGACCGCTATGGAACATGCGTATTATCAGATGTGAATACTCACAACTCTAGCCTCCATTTGAGCTTGAGAAATGCTGCTTGTGGTAAGCAAAAATTTTCAGTAATTATAATTTTTCAACATTCTCATTCCCTCCTACCGTTACCAGAGATATCTGCTAACTTTTCTAATATTAATCCCTCTGCAACATTAAAATTTTCGTAATTACCTTTTAGATGATTGGGGCCGTTGCAGATGGAGCACAAATCCTGATGAACCCTTACTATTCGTCAAGTATGATCGGACAAAACTCAATATCCTAGATGTTGAAAAGAAAGCATTCATTTTGGAGAGTCCGATTCCAATAGATGAAAGTAAGTGCACCTAATTTTGTTTTTCTTTCTCTCCTTCATTTCATAGATAGTTCAATTCCCAGCACATGAATGAGAGAACCAATACTGTCTCTCTTCCATGGGAAAAAGGAATGGCTTATTTATTTTTTTTGACTTAAATATTTCCTACTTTTTCTTGAACTTAATTTTTGTTTCTTTCAAGTAACAGCATTTTGGATTGATGTTTGCCAAAGCAATGGAAACTTAATGGCTTCGGGTGGTTATGATAAGAACGTGAAAATATTTGACAAACGAGCATCAAAGATTGTCCAAACTTTAGATGGTATTCACAAACGTAATATTTTTTGATTTGTTTAATTTCTAACGCCTGAATTCTTGTTTCTAGATCAGATCAACTGTGTGAGATGGAGTCCAAGCGGTGATATGCTTGCAACTGCTTCAAGAGATGAGACAGTAGTACTACTGAACATCAAGACTGGAAAAAAGCTGTATACTGGAAAGTCCTCAAGTGGGAGTATCGTTTCATTACTATTCAATAATAACGAACTGTTCTCATTTAATTCATAGGCTCGGTTCAGTCTGTTTGCTTTATTTGAGGATATAAGTTTGGCGATGAGGATGACGATTAGTTTTGATAATTATTGCCGCAAACATATCCTATTCTCATAGATATGTCTTAATTTCATCTTGCATATTTCCGATATCTCACAAAACAAAATGAATTGCTGGAGAAAACTGGAAATCTAACCAGAATATTGAAAAGTAGTCTCCAGAATTTTTCTCGAGTTTATTTGGTCGCAAAAGTTCTTAAACTAGAAAAGAAATCCCAGGATGAAATCAATTCTCAATTAAATGACAGTAATTCATAATTATTACAGAGGAATGACCTCAGTCTCACCTAAATGAAGTAATCAATCATGGATCTTCTTTAATCTCTTCAGATTTTCTCGAAAATTGAATCTAATAAGCGACATTTCATGTGTGATTTCATGTTTGTTTCTTTTTAGTATTTTTCAAGCATAATTTTCAGTTTTATTTGAGTTTATTTTATTTTTTTATTTACAAGATTATCCAAATTCAGATGTTTATTTAGAAGACAATATCTCATAGGTTTACGATTGAAGTTTTTCTTCCTATGTATCTCACTTACGGCTATATCGGGGTGGAAAAGAGACTGCGTCTTACATCTCTACAGTTCAGATCTTCCAGCCTTTTAATGTAATTCAAGATTCACATTTGTTGAAATCTATCAACTCACAAGAGTTTTTTGGACACACCTTATGGATCCTGCCTAATTCTATCTGATTCTGGATGTGACACTGCGAAGAAAAACTTTTATTTCAATTATTGTAATTTCAATCACAGAGTTCTGGAGTTAATGAAGGCAATTAAGGGTATCGTCTTTTGATTTTGTGCGTTATATCTCTCTTCTTCAATTACAATTCACTTTAAGTCCCTCACATATCAAATTGATGATTTTGCATTTGGGAGACCATTTAAATTATTTATTTATAGAGATTTTTGCTGTGTAGTGAGTCGCCAATAACTCGGACAACTCCGTGTACATACAGCGGATATTCTCTAGTATTTTGATACTGCATTCTTCCTTTAGGCTTCGATCCGATTTCTGAAGAGGCATTATGAATATGTTTTCGATTCGATTTGTCTTTTGCTTGCTGTGATTTTCATGAAGTCCTGAATCAGAAGGAGACACTCTATTAACTAGAATGAGAAGTATGATCAGATTCGTTTAGATGAGTCAAGTTTTACTTGCTGCTGTGATGCACTTTACTAATATAGCAGCCGCCCATAGATAGATAAAAGAGTCGGCACTGCCTAGAATTTGACAAAAGAGCAGCGATATCAAATGCAATAGAGAAGGTATCATTGCATCCCAATAGCAGCACTTTTTTCACCTCTTTAATCACCTGCTATAGTTGACGTTATTCTCCAAAACACTCGATTCTTTGTTAATGTTTTTTTAAATAATTTCTCCAAAGATGCATTATATAACTCTAACTCTGAAAAGCTTATGATTACAAAAATCCTGCTCTCAACTACTTATATACAGTGAATTGCGTAGTATTAGATTATCTCACATAAAATTGATCCACTCGCAGAATTTGAATTGAATGTACTAAATTCCAAAACTCAAAATCTATGAACATGGCTTTACCACTCAATATACCGAAAAGATTTATTGTTGACTCAACTTTTGGCTTTATTTGTTGACCTTTTTTCCTCTAGTCTGCTTAGACTTTTGACTCTTCGCTGCTGGTTGCTGCTCTTTCTTTTGTACAGCTTTCCTGGTTGCTCTTTTCGCTTTGACACTAGCGGACCCAGCGTTGGCTTCTTCTAAGAAGGTTTCCCTGGTGGCTGCTTCATTTGCAAAATCCTCGTTCATGTCCCAAGAATTGACGGAGTTATCCAAATCAAATTCTAGTTCCTTTGGATTTAAAAAATTGGTGGAGTCGCCTCTATCTCTCTCTAGCTCCAATGTTTTCTGTTGATAAATAGCAACGTTTTGCTCGCCTTTCTTTAATATTTTGGTCTTTGGAGGCTCTTCTCCCTCACTTTCTTTCAATAAAGACTTTGCTGGAGCACAATTCTCCTTCATTTCATCAGAAGCAAGTTGCTCTTTATCTGCCCTTTCACTTTGAGGCTGCTTCGCCAATAGGCCAGATTGAACATTTGAGATTGTATTCTGCTGCCGCGTAAGTAAAAGATGCATCCCAATTGTATAATCGACAAGCGGATCCGTCTTCATTGCGTTTCTGCTCGGAAGAAGCCTGGAAGCTGGATTTGTTCCATTAGCATTCACAGTGCAAGCAGCTAAATTAGTTAGCATTTCTAAATTAGATGGCATCGAAGGTCTTGCAAGTTGAAATGGATTATAAATTGGCAAAGACGGCTGATTTCTCTGTCTATAGAGCATATTCTCAAGCTCTTGTTGCATCTGAACGTGTTGAAGCAGAGCAGGATCAAGTATGAGCGTTGACTTATTTTCAGAAGGGAAAAAGGCTCCAAAATTTGTCATGATGCCGTTTTCAACTCGAATTTTTTGATTTCGAAAAATTATCGAATTATAAAGAGAAACCCTATTATTTTTCAGTTCAGAATTATTCTGGTAATCAACTTCATTAGTATAGAATTCATCAATGGAGAATCCTAAAGAGTAGCTCAAATACTCGTAAAACTAGAGAGGTTATGTACTCTTCATCAAATACATGTGCTTATCCATGCTCCTTCGTTTCAGTTGTATAACAACCAACCAAAAAAACTTCAACTACTAAAGGGAAAATCAACATTGTTTAAAGAAATTTGAGGACGCATGGATTGCGTTAATGTCTATTTTAATTGCATAGAATCCTTATAAATTCTTATTCTTGCAAAATACTATTAATATGACGGAATCATGACTAGAAAACCGATTATCTGCAGCTGGTTCGAAGAGATTTGAAAATGGAGATGAACACTCGAATAATAAATCAAGAACTATTCTCGGTTGCATCTCGATATGAAAATAAAAATGCAAAAGCTTTTTATCATCATGCAAAAGGATCCACATTGTCTCCAACGAGAGATGCCTAAACTGAAATCAATTTTTCACGGACAGGGATGAGGTGTATATTTGTGGAAAATGCTGCTTTTGGACTCTGATGACTGATTAACAATTCCGGACAGAAACATTTCACAGATCGTGGAGGTGATTCATATTTTGCTAATTGTAATAGAAAAAGTAGGATATGCTCAAGAGACTCTACCATCAGCACCTCACAATGAATTTGTCGCGGTCAAAATTACTCTTGCTAAAGATATCCTCTAAGAGAATTCTGTTTTTTTTTATTCGTCTTCGAACACGAATAAATGATGTCGTTTTTATTTTTCCAAGGAAAATTTTCTCCAAATCCCTTTGTTGGTTTGTTTCTGTCAATCTGAGACTTGCTAGGCCTGATCCACCCCACTATAAAGAGGAAACTAAAAGATTGTTCACACTCTGTACAAAAGATATTAAGCCTTTCGACAACGTATCCGAATTGGCTGTCGCAATTGCTGAATGTCAGATTCGCAGCTACTTTGGAATGGAGCATTGGATCGTCTCTAGACTAAGAAGCGAATATGACTGTGAAGGAGTCAATTTCAATGAAATCCAAATGTTGATTCCTTTATATGAAAGACACTCAGCCGCTGACGAACCATGAAAGGTTGCAACCAAATTTCCGACATCCAACAGCAAAGTAGAGAAAGAAGACCAGCCAGGGAAATCGGAAAAGAACCATCAATTTTCAATATTTTGCTAAAGGGTAATTTAAGATTAATTAAATCCAGCAGTTAACAAATTTGGAAAGAAAATATTCGATTTTGAAAAAGATCATCGAGATAAAAACCATTTAACGCTATTACACATGTATCCTACATTGATTCATTGTAACAGGGTTTAAAACCCCTCAATAGCTTTCATCAAACCGCCTAACACCACATTAGCAAAGTCATTTCACATTTGAACAAAAATTTGAAATTTCCCTGGAGATTTGAATTCAATTTAGTCGTGTGATATACAATGTTTAAGTAACGTATCAAAATATTTTTCTATACGTTCGAATTGTCAGATAATTGTTAATTATTTTAAAGGCAGTAGTGGCACTACTCCAACCTATATAAGCTTCATCAATTCAATAGCAATGCATAGACATTCCAACTCAAGAAGCGAGCACGTCAACAAAGCTCAGAAACCTGCCGATATCGTCGAGATAAGCCACGTACTCAGCACCCAAGGAACCTACCGCTCTGACCAAACAACTCCAAAATCGATTCCAACAAGTCTTACGAGTTTACCAACGCCGAAAATCGGCAACCGGCTCGCACAAGACACCGTTAAAAAATACCAGCTCAGGAGAAACTATTTTCCCACCCCTAAATACGAGCATTCCAGCATGACTGAACCCTCCAATGCCACTAACTCCGTTTCAGATAAGCGACTCATAGGTAATTAGTAAAATTTTATCATTCTCAAGTCATTCTCAGGCTATAACGAATTGAAATCGAGTCTACATGAGATCCGAAGGATAAAATGTGAGTTCGGCGAGGTTAGAGCAGGAATAGTTTCATATATAAACGAGTGTATGCACAAATCACAGAAGACCGTGAAAGAGCATATCGAATTCATTTACCTCAAAGTGAAAATGGATTTTGAGCAGAAAGACCAGGAGGTTCTCATAGCTTTAAAGAGACTGAAGCTTGAGAACCAAAATCTGCAGATTGGAAGCGATAAGTTGAACACAAGTATGAGCATGATTTTGAAGGAGAACGAGAAACTCAAGCTCGAATTTGATAAAAGAAACAATGAACTCCGCAGAATGGAGAAAGAGCACCAGGAAAACCACCATCGATTCAAGGATCTCTATGATTCGATAATTAAAAGCATGTCTAATGATAAAACCCGCACAGTTAAAACACTGCAAAGGGAACTAATTAAGAAGGAAAAACACTTTGGCCATCTGGTTGCAGAGCTTACATCCGAGAATAGTCGGTTAAGGCGACAATTAGCAGAGTTTTCCACGCAGCATACGTCTTTATCGAACATGAGAATATTCAAAACGACGCCCAATGACAGCGGCTATGAAGTCATTGGATTGAGCTTGGAAGAAGAGCCTGAGAATGAACCAAAAGCGCTGATGCATAAGAAAACGCAGAGTGATATCCGTGACCTTAGAAAAGCGATTTCTGATCTCAGAAGCTCGTGTGAGGGTATGATAACGCAGAAGAATGAACTGGAAGGAGGGATCCACGAGTTGCAGAGAAGCAGCGAGATGATGCAGATCATTGATACGCTGACAAGAGATATTGAGTTGTATCATAAAGAGAAAAGGGCTTTAGAAGAATCTCATAAGGAAATTAAGGCGTTAACTGAGATCCAAGGGCAGGAAATAGCGCAACTAAGATTGAATAACGAGGAATTGAGCAAGGAGCTTGATAGACTGAGCAAAGACTCGGCGCAATTGGGGAAGGTGAGAGTTTTGAAGAGAGATTTAGATACAACTCAAGAAAAATTACAGAAGAGTCTTCAAACGATACAGGCATTAGAAGGAGACAAGCGGGCAAGGACGCCGACGCTAGGTGATAAGAGAAACGAGGAGCTTCAGTGGCAAAATAAAAAATTAGAGCGCGAAAACGAGATTTTGAATAAACAAATCGATTCATTGAGAAATGAAATATTGGTGCATATGAAAAAAGACCAAATAATTGAAGAATTCAAATCTACTTGTGCCCAGTATAGAAAGGAGAATCAATCGTTAAGAGAGACCATCAATCTCCTTATGTCAAGAGAACCGAGAGCGAGACAGAGTGAAGACGACATCAAGAAAAACTTGACGCAATCTATGAATTTAAGTAGCGAGATTCCTCTACAAAGCAAACTTGTCTCAAGCAACACTCGACCAGTTCAGCCAAGCTTCAAAAAAGCTGTCGTCAAAAAACTTGATTTGTCGTCTATTCAGGACAAATTATCGACCATTGTGGACCAACAAGGCGGCTCTGAGCAGATCCAGAGTGCAAAGAGATCGTCTAGATACGATGAGGATCATGACGAGATTGAGTATGGCGATGAATATCATTTTTCTACCGTGGAAAAGGAGGAGTTAATTAAAGGCGCTATCCCACAAGGAACGCTCAAGGAGGTCAAACAACAGCCTTTCATCAGCATCTCTGAAAGCGATATCTCAACAAAACTGCAAATTCTTGAGAAAAGATCCGCTGAACTTGAAAAAGAGAGAGCTGGATTGCTAGAAAAAATCTCTCAACTTGAAAAGAGCCTTCAAGTATCAGATATGAAAGTCGATGAGACTAATCAATCCATTGCGAAGGGTCAGGAAGAGAAGGAGAAGATATTAGCTAGAATGGCGGAGTTAGAAGCGAGCCTTAAGTCCAGGATTGCCGTTGCTGATGGACTAACTGTGAGAAATTTGGAATTAGAAAAAATAATCGTTGATTTGCAGAAAGAAAAGCAAAATTCTGAAAATCAGACTGATGATGCGTCAGACAAACGAATCCTCGAATTAACTAAATTACGTGAGCAATTGCAAGCTACAAATTTCTCTCTAAGCAAAGAAAACAGCGAGTTGAAGAACCAAGTTCAGCTATTGCTAGGCAAGCAAGAGGAGTTGAAGATAAAAAATGCAAATTTGGAGCAAACGTTGGAGAAAAGAGCCGAATCGCTGAAAAACTTTGGGGAGAAAGAAACGTTTTTAAACTCACTTATCCGAGATCTGAAGTCTCAGAATCAAAAGTTTGAAGAGATGAATACATCTTTATCATCAGCATTGGATAAGGCGAAGACCGAATCAGCTACGCTTTCGGAAGCACTCAAAGAAAGCCAAAAACAGCAGGAAATTCTTGAAAAAGAAGTCGAGGCTTTATCAGCTCGCCTAGCAAAAACCAAGGACAACTCTTCTCAAGCAGAAAAACAACTTATCAGTGAACTTGAGGCGGCTAAGCAACAATCTAAGGACATCGAAACATCATTTAATAATTTTATCAGAAGCGTGCTAGCACTGGCTGATATACCAGAAGAAAACGCTCCTGCAACCGAATTAGCTGAAAAGGCGCTAAGAAGTCTCCAAAAGAAGTTATCAGAGCTAAATTCTGAAAGTGAAAGCCAGAAAAAAGAGATCGAAAACCTTAACGAGCAAGTCCAATCAGCTGTGAATAAAAGAGCGGAGGTAGAGAAACAAAAAGAAGAGCTTGCGCACCAAATCTCTTCTCTTGAGATCGAAGTCGAGTGCCTTCAGGGCTACCTCAAAGACTCTGAGAAGAAAATCAAAGAGTTAAAGCAAGAGAAAGATGCCGTGGAAGAGGATCGCAATAATATCAAACAGAATCAGCTCTCTCTGAAAAAGACCATCAATAGGCTTTCCACAGAGCAGAAAGGTTTTGAGAAGGAGAAAGAGCAGCTGACTAAAGCAAACGAGAGCTTGAAGGAAGAAATTCAAGCGGTAAAAAAGAAACTCGGGTTGCTTGAGCAGCGAGGAGAGGAGTTAGCTGCTGAAAATTCTCAGTTAACGAAGGCGAACACTGAACTTAATGCTGCTGTTAACAACACAAATAAGGAGAAATCAGTGCTTGCGCGCGAGGTCGAAGAGGCGAGGGAGGCTGAGAAAGGAGCGAGAGAGAAAGCCGAGAGGATTAACCGTGAAAAGAGCGAGATTATTCAGAATCTTCAAGCAACGATCAGCAACCAGGATACATTGATCACTGAACTCAGCCAGAAGCTTGAAAATCTTAAGGAAATGGAAGAAGCAAAGTCCCAACTTCAAAAAGTGACTGAAGAACTCAGATTAGCAGAAGATAAACTGCGAGAGATCGAAATTTTGAAGGACTCAGAGCGTCAGCGACTCAGTAGTGAATTAAGCGTGCTCAAATTAGAGCTTGAGCAGGCTGAGAACAAATTAGAGCAAGAAAGACTGACGCATAATAACACATTGCAGGTCCTACAAGCCACATTTGAAAGAGAAAAGGAAGAGTTGATTCACTCTTATGACGTCGCACAGAGTAGTCTCCAAGCATCGTTGAAAGATATTGAAAGAGACCTTAAATCAGAAAAGGATGACACTGAAAAGAAGTTTGAGATCAAGATCCGTGAATTAGAAAGCGAGATCTCAGATTTGAAGCAGCTGAAAGAAAGCGCAGAAACTACGAAAAAAGAGCTTCAGGGGAAACTGGAGAGCTTGCAGAAGAGCCATGCTGTTGAAAAGCTGAATCTTGAAAATGAAGTTGCTGTGGTGAAGTCTCAAAATGAAAATTTGAAGCAGCAAGCGTCTCAGCTTGAAGCTGAGAGAGATGAGCTTACGAAAATCCAAGGCGAGCTCAAATTCAGCTCTGGGACCCTAGAAACCAAGTGCAAGCTTATCGAGGAGGAAAATAAGAGACTGAAAGCCGAGATTCAGAATATGAGAGAGCAGATGGATTTACGAAAGAGGCTTTTCGCGCAACAGGAAGCCGAGAATGAGAAATTGACGGCTGAGGTAAACAAGCTCGTGGAAGATGCGGAGAGAATGCAAAGTGAACTTGATCAGAAGACCAAGGCAATATCAGAGTTGGCGACTGAAAAGGACTCGCTAGCAAACAGCATCGTTGAATTGAGAGAGAAGCAGCAAATGGAGGTCAGTGCTTTGAAAAAACAGTTGTCGATGGCTGAAGAATCACTAGCCAACACACAGAAGAAAGGAAGCGAGTTGACGGACTCTGTCTCTTCGATTGAGAAAAAGCATGCTGAGGAACTTCAAGAGAAAAAGAATAAAATTGAGCAATTGGTAATCGCCAATCGAGACCTCGAGGCCCAAATTGCCAAGCATCAAGAAATAATTCAACAAAATGAGAGCGAAATCAAAAAGCAAACTGGTAAAATCAGTGAGTTGAGCAAACAAGTCTTAAATTTGAAAACTGACTTTGAGGAAGTTTCTCGTGAAAGGGAGGTGGCTAGGAAAGAAAATCAACGATTGGTACTCGAGAAAGAAGAGCTCTTTGAAAAATTGGCCTTAGCAGCAGAAGAACATGACAGCCAAATCAAAGACTATTCGAGTAAATTGTCAGAAGCAACAAGTTCTCAAAAAACAGCTGAGGAGAAGCTCGAAGTCCTTCAACGAGAGATTGAAAAAGCGCAGAGAGAACATGAAACTGAAATCTCAATCTACCTTAAGGAAGTCGAAAATACAAAGAAAGAGAAGGCGCAGTTGATGGAACAGATACAAGAGATTAAAACTCAAAATGATTTCCTAAATGGACTGCAGAAAGAGTCTTTGGAAGAACTTGAAGCAGTGCGAACTAAAGTTGTGGGATTAAATTCGCAAAACAGTAATCTCACGCAGCAAATTGCAAAGCTTACCGTCGAGTTGAAAGCGGCCCAGGAAAGCTCTCAAGCTAAAGTTGAGACTCTAGGAAGAGAGCACAGCATGCAACTAGAGAATCTGAAAAAGCAGCTAGAGCAGGAAAAAACAACGGGAAGCTCTCTAGAAGCTGAGATTGAAAAGCTGAGAAAAGAGTTTATCACAAGCCAGGAGGAACAGAAGAAGCTTCGAGGGAAAATAGATAGAGTGAAGAAAGGACATGAGGAGCAGGTGGCTGGATTAAACGAATTAATCGAGAATTTGAAAAACTCGAATGGGAAATTTGTGAGTGAGCTGTTTAAGAATAAGGAAACTTGCCAAGAAAACGAATCAAAGCTATTGACTTTGAACGCGCGAGTTACTGCATTGGAACTGGAGAATAAAAATCTTGAGAATGAACTCAAACAGGAGAAAACTTTGGAGGCAGAGCTAAGGAAGTTAAGAGAAGCAGATGAGTCTCAGATTGCGGCTTTGAAAGCAAGCAACAAAAACCTCGAAAACTTGCACTCTCAGAAAGACAATGAGATAAAGGACAAGGACGCTAAGTTAATTGAATTAAATCAGACCCTTCATGTCAGACAAGAAGAATTGAATGATTTGCAAAAGAAGTTAGCAGAGATCGAGGCAGAAAATAAGACATTGAAGGAGGAAAACACTCGATCCGAAGAGAACTTGAAGAAATCGCAGGAAAATTCTCGCCTAGAATTGCAGTCGTTGCAGAAAAAATCCCAAGCACAAATCGAGGCTTTAGAAAAAGAAATTGAAAGCTCTAGAGAAGCGCAGAATGAGCTGAAAGGCGAATTGAACGAATACAAAAAGCAGAACAGCCATTTAGAGCAAGTTCAAAAAGATTTATCAAAAGAACTCGAAATGCTTAAAGCGAGCTCTGCTTCTTTGACAGCCGAAAAAGATAGCTTAACGAAACAAATTTCGGGCCTTGAAGAGAGTTTAGCGCATCTCAAAGAATCCAAGGAAAGCACGAATAAATCCCTTGAGTTATCCGCCCAAGAATACGAATCCCGCATTGCTTCTCTTAATAGCGAGCTAAATGTCCTTAAGAACAAAAATACTCTTCTCTCGACGCAGATAAATGAGTTCACGTTATTGAACTTCGATCTTGAAAACTCCAGGAAAACCTCAAAGGAGGAATTAGAACTGCAGAGAGGCCAAATTACAAATTTAGTCTCAGAGAATAGTCAAATCAAGCAAGAGAATACCAAGTTGATTGCTGATCTGCAAGCAGCTAGGGACGCTCAAATCGATCTTCAGTCGTCAGTCAATGTGGCCATTGCTCAAGTTACCATGCAGCAGGAAGAATTGAATAAAGTCAAAGAAAGAAGTTGCCAAATACTGGGAGAAATGGAGTTTATGAAAAAGAGTTTAACTGTAGTTATTGAAGAAAAAGAAAAAGTCCTCAGAGAGAACAAGCTTCTGACTGAAGATTTGAAAAAGCTTGAGGAAACTAGATTGAATGAGTTGGAAACAGCGAAGAAGGAAGCTGAAGCAACCATTTCGTCTCTCAATGCTGAAGTTGCATCACTGAAAACTGCTGCTAGTAATCTCACAAACGATTTAAACACCAAAGTTGCTGAGATTGAATCTGCAAATGCGCTTAACGTTGAGAAGTCCAAAGAGGTTGAACGCTATCAGACAAAATGCTCCGAATTGGAGACTGAGATTTCGAAGCTGAAAGCTGAGAAGGAGACTCAACAAACAGAATTTGAAGAAACAAAGCACAAGATCCAAAGCGAGGCTGAGAATATACAAAAAGAATTGGAAACTCAGTTAAACGCTTTGAAGACTGACGTTGAAGTCCTTCGTGAAAGCAATACTGCTCTATCAACTAGATTGAAGGACGTAGAAGCCCAAAGAGAAGCAACTGACGCCCTTCGCAATGAATCTTTGAAAGGGCTTGAGGATCAACAAGCGAAAATTGCGGAATTGACACTTCAGAACACTCAATTGAGCCAAAGCACTGAATTATTAAAGAAGGAGCAGAAGGAGAAAGTCATAGCTTTCCAAGCTCAGCTCGAAGAAATAGAAGCAAACACAAAGACATGGATAACTGAATATCAAGATTTAAAGAGACAGAAAGAGCAGATCATTCAGCTGCAAGAAGATGCCGCTCAACAGCTCGAAACTCTAACAAATAACTTAAATTCAGCTGTTTCTGAAAATACTGCATTGAGCCAAGAAAATAAAAGTCTTCAAGAGAGTTTGAAAAACGCTCAGGATGTGCTTGCAGCAACCCAATTAGAAATCGAGTCTTTGAAGAAGGAACACGAATCTCAGCTCTCAGCCTTGAATGCCAAGATTCAAAGCTTAGAATCCATTGATGCAAAATACAAGGAATCGCTTATCCAATTAGAAAGCCTTAGAAAACAAATAGCAAATTTGACTTCAGAGAACGAACGGTTGAATAAACTTTATACTGAAATCACAGCTAAATTAGAAGCGCTGGATTGTGGTTCGATCGCGCTGGTCAAAGAGATCCAAGAGCTCAAGGATGAAAACCAAGGGATCAAAGAAGCATTCAGAATGGTTCAAGACGCCCAGATTAGCGAAAGAGCAGAAAATGAAAAACTAAAGAAAGACTTTGAGACTCAAAAAGCCAGCCTCAACGCCGAAATTGAGAGCCATATTGCGAAATTAGCCGAACTAGCAAAGCAATTAGAGGACTCAAAGGCCAAAATCGACGTTTTAGAAAACGTCCAGAGCGAATCGGCGAAGAAGATAGAAGTGTTAGAAAGCAACTCACAATCTTTGGCAGCCGAAAACGAGAGCTTAAGCCAAGAAATCAGGAAACTTAATGAAAAATTAGCGGAAACAAAATCTCAAAACGAAAAGTTAAGCTCAGAAGAAACTAACCTACGTATGGATTTAGAAAGCAAGGCACTAGCTCTAAATGAAGCAGAGAAACTTCAAGAAGGGTTGAGAGGCGAGATTGCCCAGCTGACTGAACAAGTTTCTCAAAAAGAAAGCGAAAGAGAACAACTTACTTTGAAACTAAAAGAATCAGAAGCAGCTTTAAACACCTCTCGTAAGAACATTGCTCAGCTCGAGGCACAAGTTCTTGAACTGAGCGATCAATACTCTCAAGATGAAAAGGAAATTAAGAATGAAATCGCAGGTTTAAAAGCTGAAAATTTTAATTTGAATGCAGAGATTGGAAATCTACACGAATGTAAGGCACAATTGGAACAGAAATTATCTGAAACTCTCGTGCAAAATAAGAATCTCTCTTCTGGTTTGGATGAATCGAAAGCTCAAGAGCTCAAGATCGTTGAGACCAATTCGAAATTAAGTCAAGAGCTCGCCGAATTAACCTCTAACTACACTTCGCTTATGAACGATAATGAAACTCTGGAAAAAATGATTGAGAAGACGGAAAAACAATTGCAAGAGCTCAAAGCTCAGGTTGCAGAATTGGAAAAGCTCCATAGTGATACAAAGAATGAGAAGGATGCAAAAGAGCAAGCCTTTGAGCAAGAGAAAAATGCCCTTGCTTCTATCATTGAGAGCCTTGAGAGTAGAATCAAAGAGATCTCAGATGAAAACTCGTTGTTGAAGAGCCTTCAAAACCAAGCTCAAAACACACTCGAAGTCTCTTCGCAAAAGATCAGCAAGCTTGAGGCTGAAAAAGAAGAACTAGCTAATAAAAATACTGAGGTGCTTCACAGGGCCGCTGAATTAGAGCAAGAAGTAGAAAAGGCTGTTGCAAATGAAGGTTCTCTTGTGGCTGAAATTAATCAATTGAAAGCTGAAAATGCGAAATACGCAGAGCAGGTAGAACAAGAAGCAAAGCGACAACAAGAAGAGTCTAACGATGCTAAAGAGAAGATCTTAAAGCTCAGTGAGGAAATTCGGCTTCTCAATAAACAATTGGAAGAGAAGGAAGTCCAAGTTGCTGATGCAACAGCTGCTCAGCAAACAATGTCGGCTGAAATGAACCAGCTATCTTCGAAAATAAACGAAAAGGACGAGGTTATTAGCTCGCTAGAAAAGAGGATCCAAGCCATGAGTCAATCCAATGAACAAGACTTGTTGAAGATCACTCAAAGTTCCGACCAACAATCAAATGAAATTGAAGCTCAATTAAGTGAGATGAGAGTGTCGCTTGATGCAAAGACAAACGAAATAGAGAAACTCTTGCAAGAAAACAGGGTTCTCAAGCAGGAATTTACCTCAAAGCATTCTGAACAGAAGGAAAAAGTAGTTCAATCAAAGGAGAAGGAAGTAAGTGCAGCCGCAGAGGACAAGCAGCAAGAATTGATAATCAAAGGACTTGAAGCTAAAATAAGTGTGTTGGTTGCAGAAAATGAAAAGCTTAAGAGCCTAACACAAAGCAATGAAGTCAGACAGCTCAGTCTCTCCACTCCAGCCACCGAAGAAAGCCTTATCCCTGAACAGCACATGGAAATCCAAAAAGAAGTCGATCGTTCACAATCGAAGGAATCGGAGCTCATTTCTGTCGTAAAAGCTCAAGAAAGGAGATTAGATGAGCTAATGAATGAGTCTCAAATGAAAGAACAGATTATCCACCAGAAGGACCTGAAAATCAAGGAGTTAAGCGAACTCCTGAAGGAGAGAGAATTCAAAACTCAGTTCCTTTCGACTGAAAGTCAGCAAGCTTCCGATACCGAGGAGTATAAACCAATTAAGAGTTATGATGACCTCCCAAAAGAGTTCGAGTCTCCAGAAAAAGCGCTCATTGAAACCGTTCATAAAACAACCCAAACCGAAGAAACTGAGAGAAACCTCAAGCACGATGAATTAGAAATCTGTCTCAATGAAATGAAACTGGAAAGGGAGCGTCTCTGTAATGAACTTGCTAATAAAGAAGGCCAGTATAGCATCCTCCAGCAGCAAATCAAGCAAATAGAGGAGAACTTTTCAACCGAGAGAGATTCATTAACCCAACAACTAAAGGAATATGAGAGTCAATTAGCTGAAAAAATTGAAAATATTAGCACTCAACAGCTGAAAAACAACGAACTGCAGTCCAGAATAAGCTTTCTTGAGACTGAGCTTCAAAGCGCGAATGAAAGTAATAAAGATCTGAGAGATATATTAACCGAGCGTGAAGAAGAAGCAAAAAGAATATACGTGTTAAGAGAGGACAATGCCACATTGAACCAGCAGATCCAGGAATTAGTTCAAAACATTGCGAAGCTGTCAGAAACCAATGAAAACCTAGAAAAACAGATCGTTGCCTTCCAAACGGAACAGAAACAGATGACTCAAACGATCTCGGAGCTCGAAAAAACCAAAACTGCGCTTGTATCCGAGAACCAAACTCTGTCAAATAAATTGAAAAGCAAAACAACCGACGCGCATGATTGGCAGGTGGAGTACGACAACCTCAAGATCGAGAAACTTGAGCTTCAAAAAGAACTCGAAAGCGCTCACAACAGCAGAGCTAAACTAGAAAAAGAGCACAAAGCTGAACTTCAAAAGCTCAAGAAGGAACTTCAGGACAAAGAAGCGGAATTGCTGAAATCAAAGCGAAAACTAACAAATTCCCGAAAAGAAGGTGAAAACTTAAGAAAGAGCATGCAAAACAAAATCCAAAATATTGTTTCATCGATGACAGATCTCGAAGACATGGAATCACTGAAACAGAAGATTCAAACGCTTGAGGCGGAGAATGAACAATTGCGAAGCAAACTGGCCTCAGAAAGAGTGGTTGAGGAAGAAATGACCTGGAATATGGGCTCCCAACCGAAGGTCCAAGATGACACTGAGACAGAAATCTCTTATAATAAGCGACCAAAGAGAAAAACTGAAATCGAAAAGTCGTCAAACTTCCAGGAAGGTGAAGAGAGAGCTAAACCCGAAGAAGAGGAACGAGTTGAAGAGGATTTCTGTGAAATGGGAACCTTTACTACGACTCCAACGCCAGTGTTTAGAGAAGAAACACAAGTCGGCAGAGCTAATCAGGAACAAGGAAAGCAGTCTCAGCTCTTAGAAAATGAGACGGAAATTGAAATTCCTTATAGAAGGTCAGCCCACCAGAAAACAAAAGAGCAAGAGAAACGAGTCACGCGAGCTGAGCGAATCAATGAAGAGGTTGAGGTGGATCCACAGACGGTCGAAGCAGAGAAGTCGGAGGAGTTATATCCAGGTAACAGAGTTGAAACGATTCATGCTGAAAATGTTGAAGGAGCACGTGAAGGAGACCAAGTTCGTTTAGAAAATCCTTGCTGCCAAGCGTTAAGTTTGGAAGTTGATTCTTACAAATTACGGGTTTTGGAACTAAAGCAGCAGCTTGAAGAGGCTAATAAGAAACTGGCTGAGGAGATTCAACGAGCTGAGCTTAATTCGCAAAAGAATGAGAGCGTGATCCTACAATTAGAGCAAGAGATTGCGAAATTACACGAAAAACTCGAGTTTTATCAAAAGGAGAGTGAGCGAAAAGGAAACAGAACGGAAGGCAGGTCTCCTCGTGAAGAAGATGACGAGGTTGTTATCAAAACGGAGGATCAGAT
>ENA-UOTX01001148-UOTX01001148.1-compost-metagenome-genome-assembly--contig:-NODE-1148-length-21834-cov-6.898286_pt1 | contig 21834 bp, 16 predicted proteins | sample MGYA00238143_ERZ746982 | MGnify/ENA primary metagenome ERZ746982 (study PRJEB28758, sample SAMN06268862) | compost metagenome | isolation source: single cell | place: USA: California, Emeryville, Joint... | reverse complement strand
AAGAACTGAAATTTACTGAAACATTGCTGTTGAATGGCTCCGCCGGAGTCGTTTTCGACATTCGAACCCTTCTGGTCCGGAGAGCGCTGAAAAAAGACGACGAAGGTCCCAGAGAAGTACAACTCGTCGCCCTTGCCACTTCTTTGAAAGTCGTTATTATGGTTTCTAGCCCGTCACCAACCCTTGTAGCCTCTTTTGCGATTTCTGACTATAATCAAGCAAATGGGTCTTTTCCTTATATCTCATGGGGATGGATGCAGAGCCAAGTTTATGAATTCGTTGGGCTTGCTATCGGTATCGGGAAGGTCCTCGAGGTAGTCAGGTTCGGTATCGAGGAAGAGATTACTTGGCGCCGAGTGAAATACTTTGTTTTCGAGACTCCAATTATCTCCGTTGAATTCGTAAAGCCTAATCTGCTGAGTATCATTGACAGCGAGAGCATACTGCATATACTTCACTTCAACGACTTGAAGCATGGAAACTATGCTGACCAGCACCTAAAAACACACAAGCCGAATGAGGTACTGCCTGCTCGGCACTACCGTGAGGACCTAAAAACGTATTTGCTTCAGCCTAAACCCAGAGTGTATCATAAACTGATATTTTTAAGCCATTGGACCAATGAAATTTTAATGGTCTGCAGCGATGAATTTACGAGGATTCATTTTTACAGTCCTCTGGAGTTTCTCGACCAAATCGAGCGCCAGAAAAAATACAAAAAATTGTTCACAGTGACCGTCGACCTGTTTTACGGGAATTTAAAGGAAGTCTATGAAGTCACGGAAAAAATCTCCAAAGACCACAACCCTGAGGTTCTGGCTTACTTTAAAGAGAAACTGCTTACTTGTATCTATTGCAAGCTTTTCCACTCCGATGAGGAAGGAAATCCTCAAAAACTTACTACAAACGCCAGGAAAATCAACAAGGTCGCTTCAGCGCTTATTGATTTTTGCCTTACGATTAATTTCGAAGAGTATCTTTTCACTATTGTGAAAAAATCGTTCGAGGTGCTCGGGCTTAACGAGAATTTTATCAGCGCTCTTGAGCCGTTTATCCTCACAAACCGCGTCACGTTCATCCCAGAGCCTCAGATTTACGAGATCATTAGCCACTACCATGAGAAAGGCAGCCTGATGACCTTGCAGAGACTGCTTATGAATCTCGATTTGAAAAAAGCCAATGTTAACGAACTGATTCATTTATGCTTAGAGCTCGAGCTATTTATGCCACTGGAATATCTCAGCTCTCGAGGAGGCGATTACCTTACCGCTTTCAACAAACTGGTGAATGAGTTCAATAAAACATACACAAATAAACAGTTCGATCAAGCGGAGAGGTACTGCCAAAACTTGTTTTGGTACATTCGATTATGCTTGCAGAGGAGACGCGTTTATGGATCTGAGGAGATCTCATTTGAAGCTTGGACGAGCGTTTTGAAAGAAATTGTATTGGTTATTTTCAAGAGAGACAAACTGACTCAGTTCTTCAAAACATCGCCGCATCTCCTGCTTGCAATCCTTTCGCTTTTCTTCGAACCGAAGGTCGTCGAGCCTATTGAAGCGTTTGAGGGAAACATTATACTGAACCTCTGACGAAGCAGTTTACAGTCGTACAGGAATAATGAGGAAATTGATCTCTATGTCCAGATGTATAATGCGGTCATGCATTGTCTAACAGACAAAATCGGACTGCAGAATGAAGAAAGAGAAAACGCGAATAATTGCTTTCATTTTTTCCATGCGATTATCTCTGAGCTTCAGCCCACCAAGCGGCTTTTCTCTGACAAACTTGCCTATGACTGCGTGTTGACAATAATGCAGAAACCCGAAACTCTCTCGACAGAATTGTTGGCGATTCAATACACTGTCTCAAAATCAATTTATAAAAACGCAGCGCTTGAGCAGTTCGAAAAAGAGGAGGATTTTTCACTATGGAGAAGGGACGCGTTGACGCTAAGCCTCATTAAGTACTGCAAGAAAATCATGGTAGAAGACGTGGCGCTTCAAGACGCGCTTGCTGAATTGGCTGAAAATTCTTCATTGTAAGTATTTCTGTATGTAGACCCTCTAATAGACGTTTCATTGTTTAGGACTTCAGGAAGGAGTTTTATGAGCTATCTCAAAGGCGATTATAACCGAAGTATTGAAGTCTATACTTACGGTTATGTACCGAAATGTATTCAGGTAAAAAGTTACCTTTTCAGTTTGTTAAAGCGATTTTGTCATTTTCTAAAGAAAAAAGTGTTTGGCTGGATATCACTGCTATTGCAGCAGTTTCAAGAAACTGATCCGGAAGTCTACAAGCAAATTAAACAATTCACTATCTCGCGAATCGCAGAGATTGTTGCGATAGACACTTACGAGGCTAAGCAGCTCCTTGATTCATTTTTCGAGGAAGAGAAATCGGAAGTGGCGAAACTGCTGCAAAAGACACCAGATTTGCAGCTCGATTATATCGAGCAAGTGATCGAAAGCTTCCGAGAGGTGGGGAAAAGCATCGATGACCCCAATCTGGTCGAAACATATCTCAAACTCCTTTGTACTTCAAAATCGAAATCAAGGCGCAAGCAAGTCATGAGAGAGCTTATGTACTTCGAAGATGAATATCAAATCCATGAGCTATTGAAACTCTGTAAACAGAATCACCTTAAAGAAGGAATGTCCTACCTTGAAGAAAGGTTAGGAAATATGGAAGCTGCTGTCTTATTGCGAATCTCAGTAAATTATTTTTCAAGCTCCAATTGTTCATATTTCTAAATAAAATTAAAGGTATTGCATGATATTATTCAAGAAAAGATAGCTGAAGCGAAGCCATTGACTCTTCATAGAGAGCAGAAGATAAGGAAAATATGGCAAGGGATTTTGGACAAATTGAACGAAGTTGCAGACCCAATTCCCTCTGAAGTAATGTGTTTTAATTGGAGACGCGAGTTCACTTTTTTCCAACAGAAAATATGGAATTCGTCCTTGAGCATCTACATCAAGGTGGTAAAAAATATCAGAGTGCAATGTTCGAAAAAGCCGCATTCCTCGGGTTATCTCTTCTTTTTAAGCGAGCTGCTGCAAGAATTCATCTATTGTTTTTTGCTGAAAACCAGCTCGAACAACCTGATTGAGGTAAGTAGTCCTGAAAGAAAATTGCCTTATCACCTTTTGCATTTAGATCGTGAAAACCTCGTCAGATATTATCAGCATCTCGACGCTAAAAAACCCATTTCAGTTGTTTTATTCAGGACTGCTGTTCCAAAAAGAACTATTGAAATCGAGTCTGAAGATTTATCAAGCTTACAATACAAAATTGACAGATACTCTCGCAGCTTATAGTGTACGCTATTTTCTCGTTTAATTTGAGGAGCTAAATTTATTTTCAAACGAATCAAAGAGCGTAGGGACTGAAAAGTGTTATGCTGGAAAAATGGAACCTAATGGAAAGATCAAACTACTAAATTTTCCAAAAACTGAAGCTGATAAATGTGATTTTTTCAATTTCTTTCCCATATGCAACTGAAAACGCTAATTATTCTAGGTTTGGAAGCGCTTGAGAGCGCGCAAAACAGCCAGATGACTAGAAGACATGGAAAGTCAGCTGACAAGATATTGAAGTCAGAGCCTGCGAATAGCCTTCTGGAGACATTGGACGAGTCTGCCGCACTAAACGCGAAATTAAACAACCCGCATAGAAAAATGTTGTTGAATAAGCTTCGCTTTATTGACAAAAATGAAACTTATAAAATTAATGAAGAGTTTGCGCTCGCATGGAAAGACAAATATCAGTAAAGAAAAAGCTTTCGAAAACTGGAATTTGAATGACGATTTACGAATTCATAGAGAATAAATCTCTCAAATCGCTTAGCTGTACGATAAATATATTTCTTCTGTTAGTTAGAGTAATTTAACATTTGAATTGACCCTATTGAAAAAGTAATCAAGAAATATTATTTTAAAGAAATATTTCGATTCAATCCTCTTCAAATATTGCTGTTATTAATTCAATGAAACCTCGTGAAAAATTGAAATGGCCTATTTCATCATCATTAATACCGGTATCTTATCATGCCTAGTTTAAAAAATCCGAGAGATATTGCTGAGATAGGTCATTGAGCATCAACTGATGTTTTATGGACCCGTCGTGCTATACCCAAGATTTAATTTCATTCTCTTGCGATTAATGTTGCATGATGAAATGTTTTTGAGTTAGGTGAAGAATAGTCACTAATATACATCTCATTCATCCTCTAAATTAGATAAATATTCACAGCTACCAGTTTGAGCCTTTCAAGCATCAACTGAGTCTATCTGAATTATTTATATTTCAGATAAATTATCAAAAAGCTCAGGGAGATGGCATCAAGTCCAGACAAACTTTCAGACTCAGGGCCTGCTAACGTCGCTGAAAAATGCCCAGGGCTCAAGGCGTTTTTGCTCAAATCTTGGCAACCAGTGCCTTCTTGGGGGTCAACTGTCGTTATTTTCTTTATTATTGGTAATTATAGCAAAACTGAAAAGACCATGATGGAATCCTTTGAAAACTAGGTATTGCGATGATTGTCTTCGGAGTCATACTCACCAGCGCCAACTCTGATATCGTAGAATTCACGAAACAATACGACGATTCCTGTGAAGTGAATAAAATCTGCCCAGTGGATATTTCCATCGATACGAAGATGCCAGGCCCGGTCTACTTCTACTATGCTATCGACAATTTTTATCAAAACCACAGGCGTTATATCAAATCTCGCAGTGACTCTCAGCTCGCTGGAACTTCCCTATCGGCAGATGAAGTTTCTTCATCATGCAATCCAATCGTTCGTAATAAAGACCTCGGAGCTGAGAGGACCAAAGCGCTTGATGGTGTAACTACCCTCGACCCGGATGCAGCCGCTCATCCATGTGGTTTGATTGCATGGAGCGTTTTCAATGGTAACAAGAACATATTTATTTTCTTGACACCGCATAGATACCTACACTATGTCGGGTCCTAACTCCGCTGCGATTTTCCTCAATGAAACTAATATCGCATGGCCTAAAGACAAAACAGGTCGATATAAAAACATCCAAGATTATGAAAAAAAGCAATGGATCGACGTTGAAGATGGTAAAATTTAGTATTTTTACAGAGGTTTCAAATTGCTTAAAGAGCACTTCATTGTCTGGATGAGAACCGCTGGACTGCCTAATTTCAGAAAACTTTGGGCGAGGATTGAAGGAGATCTTGATGTTGGGACTTACACGATCAATATCATCAATAGTAAAAAAAAAAAATTATCTTTCGTGAGATTGAGCTGATTAATTTATATTTAGACTATGATGTGAAGTCATATGGTGGGAAAAAATATATTATATTGTCGACGATAGGTCCTTTCGGAGGGAAAAATCAATTCCTGTCAGTCTCGTATTTCACTGTTGGAGGAATCTGCCTTTTGGTTTCGCTGTTTTTCTTGTTCAAAATGATTCAAGCCAAGAAGCAAAAGCAGAATTAAGTTTTGAAATATCGCTCTATTTCACATTTATTTGACGTCTCACTTGGTTAGAGTTTCGCAGCCTATACAAATCTGATTAAATCGGCAAACTTTTCTCGCCTGGTCTCATAACATAGTAATTTAAACGATTTATAGTGGGAAATGAGATGATTATCCTGAGTTAACTAGTTAGATATGATTTTTTTTTTTTGGAGTATACATTGGGGTCCTCTTAATTGATCATCAGGAACAATTAATCCGATTTTGAGATTTACATTTTTAAAGAAAATATTGGTATATTTCCCTATAAGTGAAAATCTTGTTTGCGAATAGGCATTCAATAAGCATGGCTCTCAAGTACAGCCAGTCTTTTAGAGAAGATCTAAGCATTGCCCTTTTTCATTATTTAGTTAGGACTAAAAATTTTTAGCTTTTCAGAGTCAGTTGAAGGTGTACTTTTCTTTCTTACTATGATATGAAATGGATGCCTTTTTTTAACTTTATTCACTTCGTTCCTTATTATGTAGTTTACGTTGTTAACTACACAAGTCCTCAAATTTTCTCTTAAGGCAACAAACAAGTAATGATTTTCTTAAACTACTGAGCTGGTTCTTCCTCAGGCTCAAGATCCAAATCGATGTCTTCAACGACTTCTTCTGGGATTTCAGGCATTTTGTTAACGCTGTCCCACTCGGCTAAGAACTCTTCTTTATTAAATTCAACAGGCACGACCTCTTCATTATCACCAGCATCGCCTTGATCTCCATCTCCATCACCGCCATCTCCATCGCCATCGGCAGCAGCATCTTTCTGCTTTTGGGCATTTATCTCAGCCTGTTTCGCAGCAGCTTCCTCTTGAGCTTTGGCCAGCGCTTCAGCTACAGCCTCTTCTCTCGCTCTTTCCCATTCAGCCTTATCTTCAATAGCTTTATTTCTAGCCTCTCTCAAGCGGGCCTTCTCGGCTCTGCGTTTTCTGATATCTTTGATTCTGAGATCGGTGAGGTTCTTCAAGAACTTGAGCAGCACTCCCAATCCCAAGTTATATTTATCAACTTCATCGATGTTCTTGTAAATCTCATCGACTCTTCTCTGGATACGGTTAATAAACGCCGTCTTCTCCACTGGATTGTGCTTTGGGCCGACCCATTCATAAGCCTTCAGTTTCTCAAATAAATCTGCATCGTCGATGTGATGTCTAGCTTCCTTCCAGTTGAGGACGTTGGTTCCTGGCAGGTCAACCTGTTCCTTTTCGTAGCCAATCAAGTAGAGAGCGTTTTGGATGATGCCTGGGAACTTGAGCACTCTGAAGTTAACCAACTCCTTTAGTTTGTTTTTGTATTCATCTTGCATGAGCAAATCTCTGAGGAATTCGACTCTTGCGGTCTGAGCGATGTATTCTCTCTCAAAGTCATCAGCTTCAGGAGGGACTTCTCTGTTGTCAGCCTCTTCCTCAAGTCTCTTTGTGTACTCTTCGACGACTTCGGTGTATTCAATGTCTTTAGTCAATTCCAATTGCTTGTTAATATCCTTGCTGAGTAATTGTTGCTCCTTCTCTTGCCAGGAATTCGCAAACAACTTCACCAACTCTTCAACATACTTGCGGTCCTCCTCTGAAATTGGTCTATCTTGTCCCAGAGTATCAATGCAGACGACAAATTCCTTTTTGGTGACGAGGAAAGGAGCCTCCACAGGAGGTTCCATGGCCTGGATTTCTTCATTATATTTATCAACCGTGGCTTGGTACTCTTCGGTTCCTTCCTCAAGTTGCGCAAGCGCCTCATCTCTTTCCTCTATTTTTTGTTTCTTTCTGCTTTCGAAATCGGCTTGGGCTTCATAGAAATTCTTTCTGCCTTCCACTCCAGCATCGAATGCTTCGGGATTTAAACAAGATTCGTAAACGAGTGGACAAGCGAGGAACGCTCCGAGTCTTGGAAGTCTGAAATAGTACATTCTATCTTCCGTAGTAACATCAGAAACATAGAGATAGTTTGGCTTTTCGACGACTTCAATAGGATTTCCATCAGCATCCACCTGCGGTTCTTCTTCCTTTTTATCGAATACCGTATAGGTGACAGTCTTTGTCTGAGCGATTTCCGACTCACGAGGAGGAAGGCTCTTTCCGATCATGAAGTGATGAGAATCAGATGCACCGATGTAATTGATTTGTTTTGGAGCAGAGAAATCTATATGAGCTAATTCGTCTTCCTGCTCGTCGGTGATCTGACGTGTTGGATGGTCGAAGTGGCCGATGTATACCCCCGAAAATCCTTTCTGTTTCTCAATAAAATTGGGAAGGGAGTGTGGAAGAAGCTCGTGGTGGTACTCATGCTCAACGATCTCCTTTCTATAATTTTCTTCGACTTTATCAGCCTCCTGTTGTTGTTGCTTCTTGATTTCTTGTTCTTTTTTGACTACTTCGGCACGCTCTTTGTATTTGGCGATCAGCTCGTTTCGTTGTTTCTCGATAATTTCTGCTTGCTCGCGGTTCTTTTGAGTCGCAGCGTAGTTGAGGAACCATTTTGCGAGGTAATCGATAGGATGAGCTGGGTTCTGTTCGTACAAAACTGAGAGCCCCTCTGAGATCACTTTACCGATCTCGTCCTTCATGAGGTATTGGATATCCGCTGAAAAATCTCCCATTGGTTAACTGAAACTTCTATCGAGGTTGATTTACAATTTCTTTATATAAAATTGCGTATTGAAATGAAACTGATTTTATCTAACTAATTTAAATTCCGAAGAATTGCACTTGAATAACTTTTACACGAAAAGGAGAGACGCAATAGAGACAAAGTGAGGTAACGCATTTCATCTGTTACATTAGATGGAGCATTTATTGCCTAATAAAGAAAGAAACTAAAGCTTTGCTTTTGCTATGTTGAACTTATGAGCAAGGTTTCCTCATTTTTCATAATGAATAGTTAATAATCTCAGATGTTGGGTTTTAGCTTTAAGGTATAGAGTTGCGCATTGCAAGCAAATCGTAGTGCTTTTCCTATTTTAACACTTCTTATGATTTGCTTGCGGAAATGGTTTTCTATTTGGTTTTTCTAAGGAAATCAAATATTTTTGAATGTTTGTTTGAATCGCATTTGTAATAGAAAATTTGGAATTTATCACGATAAAAAGTAGAATTGTAAATATTACATCTTTAAGTCGAAAAATTTTTTGTGTAGATATAACTTTCGTGGCTGCGTCAACCACGAGATAGGTGGGGTTGTACCTTTTTTGTGTCCTTCAAACAATGAGTATTCTTGGGTGGTATTGTTCAGGTGGTAGAATTTCCAATCGTAAACCATGTATGACTTCAATGCTTAATGAATAGAAATATGGATAAAGGTAATTGATAAAACTTTGATTGATGTCAGCTAAGCTCGTAAATGATAGATACATTCAGGTTTAGCAATTAAAGCCAGCTTTAACATTACGACCAATAATGTCACTTATTAATTTTACTAGCTTATTAAGATGCTATCAAAATCAAGTGATATTACCCATAATTTCCTTCAGTCGTCATTATCATCATACACTATGATAATCAGTCTCAAAAGCAAGAAGAGAGTTTAGATTAGTAATCCTTTTCAAGAAATACTTGAAAATGCTTGGTAGCAGTGTATCTTATGAATGTTCATCTACAAAGAGCTGCGGCTTATACTCAGCTTTAGTAACTCGTAGCAATGACTGTACTTGTGTGTAGTTTAATACTTAACAACTAAAAACATCCCTATTAAAGTGAGAAAAATCTGACAAAGACTAAGAAATCGAAATCAATCGAATCAATAACTCTTTTACTTTTATTTTTTTTTTTTCTCCACCATCTCGAAAATTTCCCTTAACACCCTATTTTTCGTAACCAGTTAGTTCAAAAACAACAATAAACTTGGCTGTCTCTCTTCGCTAAAATCAAACTTCAAGGAGTGAACTCTCCTAAATTAGACCTGAAAATAATAAATAATTCATACAACGCACCGAAATTCCGAAGAATGAAATAATTCCTTACCACATTGTTCTCTCATCGAAAAATTGAACCAGCCAAAACCACCAAACCCAGTTCCTACGCCTCCCTACATTTTCAACAAAAAAAAACCCTACATACATTTAATAGTTTCGAGGAGTCATAATTCTTCACCTAACCCAAACTAGCTCTTTCTATTTAACTCATCATCACAAACACTGAAACTACCTGGCCAGTCTAGTCAGCGAAGCTCAAAGCAAGAGAAATGATTTCCGAAGCACTAATAAAACGAAAGTTTTCTCTAATTATTAGAAACTCAAAATAAGAAACATTCTTATAATTCTTCGAAAAGCGTAAACTTTTTTAAGTACTCTGAGCTCTCAGTACCTTGATTATAGAAACAATATCAAACTAATAACGGCACTACTATTATTCCCAAGGAATTTGTTGCCTTCCATCTGATTCCTAAGGCCTTCAGACTATTATGTCTAGTCTTGCTTCATTCATTTACGATTGTAAGCGTTTTTTTTGTGAATAAAAATCACTTTTCATTCAGCTCACTTGCATGATTTGAGCTTTAGTAGATTTAGCGAGGGTCAAGTGAGACAAGTCATCTTGAGAGATATCTTTTAGAACTATTTTTCGATTTTTTTGAGCTTCATGGTTTTTCTTAATAACAAACTCTCAGTCATGTATTTTGTGCTTCTCGATTATTTTAGTGAGTAATGCTTCAAGGGGACTTATTCTCGAATTTTCAACAATAAAATACCCTCTCGACAAGATTTGGGGTAGGAGTCTCAGGGGGATTAGATGGAGTCAAAGCTTTCTTTTTTAACGGATGGCATTTCAGACGTCTATTCTCAAAGAACTCAGACCTTTGGATTTTGTGAAGAATTCCCATCCAACGCTTTAGAGTCTATAGGATAATTAAAGACCGAAGTGTGGCAGTAACAGAACAAAATTCTTATTTCCTAAAAATTGAGATCATAGGTGCTTCAGATTAGCTATCATCGGTTAAAAATTAATTTCGCTGCACTTCTATAATAATCTAATCTTTTATAATTAATACCTTTCAGAACCATCCACTCAGCCGGTAAGACCGACTTTCCTACACGCACTTATTGACATATAAATTAGCATCCATTCATAAGAATGAACAACCAACCCCCAAATCCGAGGTTCGATCCTTTTGCCAACATGCATGGGCAGTTTCCAAACACCCAAGGAGTCAATTCCCAACGACCAGGTTCGCTTATCTGGTTTCCATTTCTCTAATAATCATCATCGCAGCCAAACTAGACAGCATGCTGGGCAACAAGCAGAACCCCAAGACGGTATTTCAACCCTCTGACCTTTATTCTAACCGCGCTTTAGGAAATGGAGATGAATCGCGAATTCTTACAAGGTAACCCCGGCAAAAAGATCCAGTTTTTTGACTCTCTACCCTCTGAAATGTTAGATAAGAACCTCAACGCTCCTGGAGCAGATTTTTTAATGAACGCTGCCTTCAACAATCCCGGGTTCTCGGGATTTGATGCTAATTATCTCAACTATTTCCCAAATAATTTTGGAAATGGCGCGCAAAATCCTCAAGCCGGTTTCGCTGGAGGGAACCCTACCGACGGGTCCAACCTCTATCTGACCACCAATAATTCCAACCCAAGCAACTTCCTTCTGCAGAATAATTTAGGATTGGGAAATTTGGGTGCCGATCCAGCCAGCATGGGTCTCTATGAAGGACTTATGAAGTCGACAAATCCTAACGAGCTGTGGATGCAAGGAGGCGGGCAGCCTTTCTTTGGAGATAAAGCTTATATCAATGGCGCGAACTTGGGAGAATTAGGTAAATTTTCGAATTTTGCGGCGAAAGAGGGTCTCATGTGTTTCTAAATTAAAAGACAACCAGTTTTTGTTGGGCGGAGCCGACGATTTTTTGCTGAAACAAGACTTGAACCAAGTCGGGTAATATTAGAATTCGTGAGAGTGTTTGTCTGAGCGATATTTATATAGAGGCGGTTTGGGAATGCTAGGAGGCTCGAATAAAATGCTGCAAGGACTGTCGATGGGAGGTCAGCTCGGAGGACTTGGAAACATGCAGAATCCGATGCTGTTGAACAACTTTTATGGAATTGGCGACCAGAACTTGAATATGCTGATTCCTAATATCGAGGAGTTCTATCAGCTCCAAATGCAGAATTCAAACCCAAGTCAACTCGCTCAAGGTCAAATGGGCGCGGGACAAATGAATCCAGGGTTAAATAAGCAGTTAGGCCTCAATCCCATGCCGGTAACTTGCTTTTTCGTTGGATTTTGTCGTTTAATCGCTTCCATTAACATTAGGATTTGAAAATCGAGAATAATATTCCTTCGTTGACAGGTAATTTCATCGATAGATCCCTTTGTGATCTTTTTAAACTTATTAGGAGATAATTTCGGGAGAATAAGCTCGCTTGGAGGTCCTATGGGTAATTACGGTCAGAACATGAACGCAGGAGCTAATTCAGGGAATTTTCCGAATGCTGCTGGAGGACAAGGCGGAATGTCTCAGTATTTGAGTAATCTTAACAAAGGCTACTCCGGGGCTGAGTTAGGAGATGCAAATATACAAAAATACCTACATCTCTTGAATCCAGGGAGCAATAATTTCCCCGGAGGCGCGGGCAATCCGCAACAAACAAATCCAGGTGGTGGTCAAAATCTCCCTGGCAGAAACCCTGCTTCTCAGGGTAATTTTAGCAGCACTCTTCCAGGTGGAGGCAACCCAGGTGCAGGTATGCAAGATGATAAACAAGTAATTCGGTCGTGATTAATTTTCACTCTTATCATTTTTCATCTAAAAGTTGGGCCAAAACTCTCTTGCGGATTATGGAAAGCTCATGAACTATATGAAGCAAAACTCAAACCCAATGCAATCGAATCCGATGGCTCCGACCGCAGATCTTGACCCAATCAATAGAGGAATGGCTGCTGACAGCTGGCTTGGAATGCGAAAAGGTATATAACTATAGCATGCCTTGCATAATACCTAATTTTCTTCTCACACAGATCAACTGCTCTATGGTCCAGGCGCGGAAAGCTACAACAAATGGCGTGAGAGACAGAAATACGAGCGTACGCTGAAGATTGAGAAATATAAGAACAAGAAAAGAATCTGGTCCAAGAAGATCTCCTATGATTGCAGGAAAAGAGTGGCAGACACTCGTCTCCGTATCAAAGGAAGGTTCATCTCAAAGAAAGTAACTTTAGCCAGTTCTACTAGAGTATTTTAAATCCTCTTTTGTAGGATTCCGAAAAGATCAATAAGTCCGTCGACGGCAAAGAAGAGGAAGTCGTCAAAGAGAAGAGCAGCCAAAACGGTGATTACATAACGACCTGCTTCAATATGAGGAACAAAGGCGGTGAAAACAGCCTTGAAGCTATTGCAAGCCGCAGCAGCATGTCAAAAAAGGATTTGGTAAAGAAGATTGACGACATGCTTAACAACAGCAACGGCGCTATCGACACGAATAATATTTTAAATCTTCAACTCCCTCCCATGGCCAAAGCTTCACAAGTCATTGAGGCGCTTCAACAGAGCGCAAACCCACAGAACATCGATGAAAAGCTTGCGGATAAAATCGCAAAGAAGAAGAAAATATTCAAGATTTTACATAAAAAGATTCGAAAAGGCAGTCCAATGGACCCAAAACGCTCGATTCAAAAGCAAGAGTCAAAGAATGAGTTAATCCCAACGAAAAATATTGAAAGTATTGCAGCTGCTGCGATTCAAGATGGCCAACCTGTTACTGTGGTTACCACGACGGAAATTGAGAAAACAGAATTGAATAACATCAGTGTAGCCCAGATGATGCATCAATCTCACATCAAGATCGACAATCAGTTAACTGTGAACAAGCAAGCGAAGCAATCTCAAATTGAGCCTCTTGATAATGCTGGCCAAGGTGAAAATTTACCGAACGTCAATGCTGTGAGGACAGAAGCAATGCAAGTTGAACAGAACATGCAGAATGGGAAAAAGCAAAAATCTGGAGATGAAATGTCTGATGAAGATGATGAGAGAGAGGATGAAGAAGATGATATGGAAGAAGAGGAAGAGGACGAAGGAGAAGACGAAGAGGACTCGGGTATGGAAAATGAAGGAAAGGAGCAAAATAATCAAAGAATGGAGAGTCAAATAAATGTGCAACCTCAACAAAACTTGGCCAACCAGACGAACCCTTTCTCTCAACAAGGAGCCAATTTCCCTCCCGGCCAAGACCAAGCTCTCCTTGAACAGCTCCAGCAACAACAATATATGCAGCTTCAAGCATATTATTTCCAACAAATGCAAGAGCAAATGAGACTACAAGAACAGCAGCAGCAACAGCAACAGCAACAACAACAGCCAGAGCAACAGCAGCAACCTCAACAACAAGAGCAACAGACCCAACAAGACCAGCAGCTCCAACAGCAACAGCAAGAACAGCTCCAGCTTCAACAGCTCCAGCAACTACAGCAGCTTCAACAACTCCAACAGCTCCAACAGCTGCAGCAGTTACAACAGTTACAGCAACAGCAACAGACTCTAGGGCAAATACCCCAATCAATTCAACCGAACACCGCTGAAAATCCCGTTCCTCAAGAATCCGTGGCCGTTAACACTGCAGAGATACAACAAGAAAAGGCTGCAGAAGGACATCGCGAAAATGCCGGGCAAGCAGAGATAGAAGAACCCTTCGAGCTTGGCGAGGAACAAGAAGATGCTAATAAGGGCGCGCAATAGCTTTTAGGCTTAGGAATCTGGTGACTGCCCTCTCCAGATGATTTTATATTTTTTTTGGTCTCTTAACTAGTGATGGTCATGTGTCAATGATCTAAAGTTTGTATTAGCTTTCAATGAGTTAGCTTGAATGAATTATCGTAAATTTTATGCTATTTTTTCCTTCCTCTCCAGGTCCATCCAGTATAGTCCTGATAATCATAGCTTAAATTTATACTTTTGACCTTTTGTGAATGAAACAACAGCATAAAAGCTATATAATAACCTTTTTTTATTCATGTACATATAGAAATGAGCGGAAGACGAAAAAACAGCAAATAAACCGAGACGCATTTGATGTTAAACCAAATTTCTAAAAATTTTAAAGCACAAAGTAATCGCAGTTGGCTACTAATAGATAATAGAAGATGGCTGGCTACTAATAGATAATAGCTAAATTTAAGATAATTCTCTGTTTAAAGGCGCGTCTTTTTTGGAATTTTTCCCAATTTTCTTGCTCCGCTTGTTTATCTCAGGAAATTCATGAGGTGTAATTTCCTCTACATCGGAAGGGCTATCATTTTCAGCTTCAACATTTGTCGATTTCCGTTTTGAGGGCATTTTGACCCGTGCTGCCACTTGCTTATCTACGCTTGATTTTTCGTTTTTACTGGGTTTCGTGGCCTTTTTGCTACTCTTTTTCGTTTTTTTCCCCGCTCTCTTTTCCCCTTTTACAACTTCGGCAAGGAATTCGCTATCTGATGTGTCGACCTCTTCGAAAGTTGTTGTGGTCAACGTGATCAGTGTTCTTCCTGATTGGAACTCGAGTTTTTCGTTTTGAATCTCGATTGGCTCTTCCAATTTGACTAAAGTGCCGTACTTCGAGTTATTGTCGATTAGGATGAATTTCTCGTTTTGGTAGAGAATGATGGCATGCCATCTCGACACGGAAATGTCAGAGATAGCCACATCACATAAATGACCACGACCCTATGAATTTTATGATTAGACAACGTGTCTTATTGTACAACACTTACCACTCGTATTTCGGCGCCTTCGATTCCTTTGACAACGGAGAAACCTTTAGGTCCTTTGCCTTGCGAGAGTCTCTCGAGTAGAACATAAGGAGTGTTTTCTGGTCTGGGGATGCTAGCAGTCTCAGTTTCGGACTGATTGTCTAACTTAATGTTAAAAGGCAGGACTTCCTTGCAGACATCACAAGCGAAGTTTGAAAACCAGGTGTTTTCCACTTTCCCCTCTGGTTTAGGCATTGCAGCTGTGGTCTGTTGCTCATCAGAATTGGTATTTGTAGTCTGGTTTAACGAGTTCATAAGAATCGAGTCCAAGGATTCCAGTTGCTGTTGTAAAGCACTCAGAGGATTTGCGTTGCTCCCGCTAGTGAGACTAGGCGTTGACTCGGTTTCCGGAACAGGATTGTTAAGGTTTGCCATGTTAAGGGTATTTAAACGAGAGTTGAAGCTTATATTAAATGGGTTTAGAGGTCTGGCAGTCTGATTGGCAAGTCCGTCAGACGTTTGATTGAAAGTAACATATGGTGGGAATGGCAATGGGATAGGTTGGTTTGTAAGACCAATGAGATTATTCAGAAGATTGATGAGAGAGGCCTGCAAGCCGTTTGGTCCATGTGTCGAATGGGTTTTGATCTGCTGCTTTTTGCTTTTTATCCAATTTTTCAAGCAACCAAGATGCACGTACTTGCTTGTGCCTTTGCACAAACAAGGCGACAGAAACACATTATCGGTCTCATTATCATCCTTATTTTCTTCTTCCAGGCAAATCCTGCAAACTTTAGCCTCCTTTGACTCCTCTTCTATATCCATATCCTATTGTTATTGTCATTTCCGGTCAGATGTTCCCCATTCACAAAATCTACCTTTTTCAAACATAAGGAGCCATAGTCAGTTTTAACGACGCCATTTTGACCGTCTTTCATCTCTCGAACAATATATTCCACTCTCCCAACTTGTATTTTGTCTCCTACCTTCATCTCATATCCCTTTAAAACACATAATTTCCATTTTTCTATGGGAAATAAGGAGTATTACTTTCTGCTTTCCTTTTGGATTGAGACTTCGTATAACGAGCTTCAAGGGAGTCCCTAGATCAGCAGAAGAGAGGAAGAATCGGCCTGGAAAATGAGAAAAAATCTCATGGAAAAATGCCAAGACTTAGATGGGTTACCATCTTGGGTTTTCTTCAAGCAGCACAGAGGAGTCATGCCGGAAGGAAGGTCCCCTTTGCAAGGATCGTGGAAAATTATTTGATTGTCTTTTCTGGTGATAACCAGACTGTCTGTAGTGACGATATTGTTATGGGACAAGTTGGAGCACTCGTAGTCAAATAATTTATTCGAGTCCTTCGTCCAAGTGTACGTCTTGATTTCCACGCTAAGGCAATTAGGAAAAGGAATCATATTAAAGAGCTTTACCCTTTCATTGACAGTGATGATAAAGAGTAAGTGCAAGGGTTTTTATTGTGTAATTAAACAGAGTGCGTAGAAAATAGAAGTGTGATTCAAACCTTAGGAAACCGGAACAAATTTATTTTTCGGTAAAATTTTGTCAAGAAGATTTGAGAACAAATTCAGTTTAGTTCTCTCTAAGTAACAAGGTGGAAATACTAAAAGGTTTTTTTGTTTGATTTCATAATTGGATATAAGCAGTTGCGTTTTGAAAAGTTGAGTTTGCGCCATTGTTGATTAATGGGAAAAAAATTAATTTAAAATGGTGAAGAAGGATGTAATAAGAGGAGGGAAGAGTGTTGTTGTGGTCTGATGCTTTCTACGCTCGTTGTCTTGTTTACTAAAGGAATGATACAGTGCGTAACAATTCAGACTAAATCAGAAAAACGCATAACAAATAGAATGTGTCATATGTTCGATCTAATAATTTCTTAAATCTGTTTAATTAGCGATGCTTTGAGTGGTAGTTCGATTTACGGAAAGAGTAATATATCGTTGAAAAAGTACTCAATACTTGAAAAATGAAATCGCTCACTTCTGCTCTAAACTTGAAAATTTTCAAAGAAAACCATTAACATTCATAAAAATATTTTGTCGTTTCATCAACTGTACTATACAAGAACGCGGAATATATAATCAAAATTAGAAAATACAATATTCAATAACCCTAGAAGAACTGAAGCCGGACATTTTCTGTTTTTCGTTTTTTGAATTTTATTTGTCACTGTTCAGTTGACTCTGAAAAAAAATTTTAATATTCAATAAAAATCTCTTGAGACGCGTTAACAAGGTTCTAAATCGTATTGTTTATAATGCTTAGTTTAACGCGTAAAGTTAAATCATATTGCCCCTCGTTAGTGAATTAACCCGTTATTGAGTAATTGGTTTTCATGGAATTCTCTATGACTACCCTTGCGATTTAAAGCAGTAAGCGATCTACCACAAAGTTCTCTATGCGGATAAAAAGAGAATTGATATTTTTAAATTTTTTTTTTATGAAATGATTTAGCTGTGTATATTGATTGCTATTCAAACTATGAAACTTTCTGACTGTAAATTCTAAGTCAACTGAATTTTCAATCTGTCAATGTAAAGAAAAAAGATATATGAGAAATAAGCGAAGCTCTAACCTTTTAGTAAATTAACAATCAAAAAACAATATTCATTAAACTTCTGCCAACTCTAAATATCTAGTCTCTATCTTAGCAGATGTATCCCCTTTCACAAAGTTGAGACTGGTGATATTCGAAATATCAATTCCGCTAGTACTTTCGTCAATTCCTTTCAAGACTTTACCCGCGAATTTTGTTAGCTGCTTGAAGTCTAAGGCATCAAATTCTATCGACACCAGTCTAAGCGAATTCGAAATTGTTAGTACCACTAAGCTTGAAATTGCCATTGCCCAGCATGCATGGCTTGGGGCGAGCTCGTAGCCGAAAAGGAGTTTAATTAATCCCATTGCCGAGGGAATCAAGACAATATTATAACAGAACGCAAAGAAAAGACTCAAATTTTTCATTCTTTCACTCCATTTGCTGAGAATTAAAAGGTTTCCGAGCTTGGAAATATCATTGTCAAGCAAAATAACGTCAGCAGCTACCAAATTCTTCTCTGATTTGTAATTGATCGCTACACTGAGGTCAGCAGCTTGGAAAGCAAGTAGATCATTGAGACCGTCACCGACCATCATTACACGGTTGCCTTTCTGTTGCAATTCGAGCACAAACTGTCTCTTCTGTTCAGGATCACATTCATATTTAACAGCCTCAGGTCCAAGTCCTATCTGCCTCGCGCTCTCCAAGGCAGCTTCCTTAGTATCGCCCGTTACGATATAAACAGCTTTTCGCTGACGTCTGTAATATTCTATCAGTCCAGGGACGTTATCTCTGATGCTGCAGGTTTGCTGAACGTTCATTTTGAGTCCTGGTTTTCCTCCGATGTATAGCCAAATTGTCGAGCTGTGCTGAAGAGAGAAGCTCTCTGATCTCGCGGAATCGCAGTCTTTGGAAGGACTTTCTGGGGCATCCAGCCCAGCATTCATGATTAGAGTGCTATTTCCGAGAAGAATGTCAACTTCTTCTCCATCAATTTGTATTTTTTTCCCGATTATCCCTTCAGCTGGCTGATATGTAAGACTGTCCTTCGAAAGTGAGAAGCTCTTCCCTTTCATTTCCATACGATTCAGCTTGTTTACGGCCTCCTGATAGAGAAAAGCTGCGATTGGATGAAGAAGAAACTCTTTTTCGATCGCCTTCACGACCTGCCATAAAAGACCCTCATCGTAGTTGCCAAAACTTTCATAACTTTGCATATTGAACTTGCCTGTAATCGTCCCCGTTTTATCTAACAGCAAACAATCGATTTTATTAGCCATGAGCAAAAAATTTCCGTCTTTTATAAGGATTCCTTTCTTTAGAGCCATATTGAGCCCCACAGAAAAAACGATAGGAATCGCGAGTCCCAAAGCGCAAGGGCACGAAGCCACCAGCACTGACAACGCTCGTTCAAAGGAATAAACAGGCGTGAGACCTCCCTCTGAAACTAGCCCTGCTTCAATGAAGACAAACCAGCCTATCAGTGTGAAGAGCGAGGCAACCAAAACAAAAGGAATAAAATATTTTATAAGATTATTAAGGAGACTCGACTGATGCTCTTCTGGATGAACTCGGGCTGTGGATTCTTGAATTTGCGAGTAGAGCTTAAACAACAAGCTTTTTTCTAATGTCTGATTGACTTGCATGATGGCCTCGCCAAAAACAACCTCGCTTCCGCTGGCAATCAAATCTCCAAGGCCCTTGGTCTCCTTGGTGTCTCTTCCGAATTTGATATTTTCTATTATCTGAATTTCTCCTTTCACGATAACCCCATCAAAGGGAATCAAGCTGCCCGCTTGGACCCGAATCAAATCGTCTCTTTCGATGAGAGAAGGATGGAGCTTTTGTATCTTCAAAGAGTCGAACTTCTTGTTCTTTGGAACGTAGAGCTCGACCTCTCTCAGGTGGTCCTCCATCCTAGGTTCAAGGGTTTTGATTTCTCGGTTAATTGCTCTTTTCGCTCTGTCTTCAAGGTATTTACCGAACATAACTGCAGCTAAGATGGTCCCAGCGGTCTGCATCATCTCGTTAATGCAGTACATATCCATCAAGAGCATTTCCTTCTGTATTTGTTGGGACGTCGAGTTGCTTATAACACCTTTGATGATGTTATACACAGCAAATGAATAGGCTGAAATGACTCCCAACGCGATCAAAGTAAACATATTGAGGATTCTGTGCCTTATATAATTAGTAAAAGCAGTCTTGACGATCTTAATCCCATAGCGAAATACCAAAAATGAAGACATGCCGGTCACTGTGAGACAATAATAGCTTAACACCCCAAAAGACTTTGGATAAATCAGCAAATTTTCGTCAACAAGACTAGGCAGCCCAAACACAAGGAAAGTTATCAAAATGTTCAAGCAGAAACTGATTGCTGTGTCTCTCAAGCTAAAGGACTCAGTAAAGTCACCAACTTTTTTTGTTAAGAGCTCCTTGACGATAATCTCATACCCGATGTTTTTTTCGCTCAGTTGTTTGAGAATGTCTTCTCCTCGGAAGAAAAGAGTGTCGTATGTAATTTCCAAAACGTTGTCTTGGAATGCCAAGTGATGACTGGTTGACTGAAAGGTCTTTTCAATTTCGGATCTATGCTGTAAAGAGTAATAAAGAGCAAGGGTTCGCTGATTTTCAGGAGTGTTGAGACGGTGAGTCTTTTGGTAGGTGATAACGTACTTGAGACTGTTAAAGAACTCGATAGCTTTCTCGAGGACTGAGGGATCGTGAGCGACGAAGCTTACTTTATCTGAGATGATATTTATTGAGATGTCTTCGATTCCTTCGATAGATTGAAGTCCAGTGCGGACTTTCCCAGCGCAGTTTACGCACATCATACCTTTGACACCGAGCTCGTAGCGAGTTGACATGAGAAAGAAGGAGTGATTGAGTAATAATAATGAAAATTTGTATGATAAAAAATTCAATATTTTTAAAACCAGAGACTCTCTACTCAGAATTGCTAAGTTCGTAACAAATTATCAATCAGAACAGCTCAAGTTCTGAAAAAAGGTTTTTTTTGGTTGGGCTTTGTAAAATCTTTTCTTCTGATTTGTCAGAAATCTTAGGTGGAGTTCAGTTAAGCAGATACTAGGGAAAAGGAAAAAAACAAAGGATATTCAGGATAAATAATAGATTGTGGTTCCAAATAAAATTTTCATGAGAAATTATAGGCATTTACTGATAAAGTGCCTAAGTATTGGCAAAACCGGATTCAATTTTCTCAATTTCCTCTTAGCACAGTGAGAAAGGTTCGAAATAGTAAATTAAAAATGCCGGCAACCAATGGAAAACCAAATGATTTAACTAATGTAATTATGACTTTTTCTATTTTTGTCTATGAAGTTTTGAGACTCTACTGCTGCTGCTTGCTGCTGTTAAAAATTCTAAAGTAAGTCAATCTTTCAAGGGTTTCCAATAAAATCCATAAGAGAGAGAGGAAAAAAAAAAATCTATTCGCTATCAACTGAATAATTTTTTTGTTCGCAAAATTTGACTCTAAACATTATAACTTAACTTAGACTCCATTAACCATGATTTTCTCATACAAGTACTGATATTATCTCACCGTAGTGAAAACATCATTTCTCCTTGCAGCAACATGAATACTTCTTATTGATAAATCCAAAATTCAATAGTACGGTTCATAATGATTGCTTATTATAGTGAAATTAGTGACAATTTCTCCAATTTAATTATCATTCATATCTTGATTGCTTCCTGAATTGCCAAAACTTTGATTCAAATTAATCATGCTTTCAGATGCCGTCACGTTTCCTCCATCCTGGTTTGACACACTGCTTAGCAACATGTTAAATATGTAATTAAACGAGCTGTCCTGCCCCGCTGAAGGCCGGTTTGGCAGTCCCGTTCCCATCTCATTTACAGTCGTAGAATCACGCTGCATACTCGTACGGATGAACGTTTGCAGCAATTGGTTATCCAGGCTCTCCTGAGGCAAGTTCCTCTGTTGTCTGAACCCTGCCATCCGTGAGGAAGCTATTGGATCTTGCTTAATCGCCTCTTTTAACATATTCATCCCTTCAAAAGTTATTACTCTAGATTCCATCACGCGATATACCTTTATATGGAGCTGTTTTTCCTTCA
>ENA-UOTX01001145-UOTX01001145.1-compost-metagenome-genome-assembly--contig:-NODE-1145-length-21872-cov-46.661620_pt1 | contig 21872 bp, 14 predicted proteins | sample MGYA00238143_ERZ746982 | MGnify/ENA primary metagenome ERZ746982 (study PRJEB28758, sample SAMN06268862) | compost metagenome | isolation source: single cell | place: USA: California, Emeryville, Joint... | reverse complement strand
CGGATTTGGAGGTGTTAATGTGATTTAGGGCCATATAACTAGCTAGAGAAACATGATACGACCTTATTATTCAAAGATGAGTTTAGGTTAAGGTAAGGGTGTGCCAAAGAGAATATGAAACTTTTGGAGATGATCTATGTAATTTGACCAATTATTTGTTTTGTATAAGAAAGTGAGCATTTTAAGAAGACTAATTGAATAGATTGAGAGAAATGGATTTTAAATTTCGTGAAATAAGCTCCAGAATGGCATTGTTTGAAGTCTGTAATGATGAATTACCTGAAGATGTACCTCGAGGTTCATTGAGTCCACCATGCCTGAAAAAACTCATCAAATCACGCTGAAGTTATCGCACAAAGCTTAACAAGAGGAGTGGTTCACGTTTTTGTTGAGGGGTTGATTTGCAGATTTTGGTTTTTCGCGGGAGTAATAACATTACAGATTGCGAGGGAAATTTCAGCGGGTTTATAGTTTTTTTAGAAGATGTAGTGCATCACTAAATTAACGACTCAGACATAGTAATTTGCGTCGTTTTTAATGAAATGATATATTATGTGGTCTACTATAGACGATCATTCTCTGAAAGTATTTTTACACATAATATTCTAGTTAGACAGACAACTAAGCTATTATTGAGTAGTCATCATTTGTTTTTATCTGAAACATTCAATTTTAGTATATCTTGTTTGAACGTTACTACGATTTCGTAATTTCGCAATTTGATGAGCTAATTTGATTGTTTGCAGGGATTTACGTATTTATTTTTTTGAAGCTCACTTTTCATTTAAACAAGCACAAGCACAATTTAACATCATTAATTTTACCCTCTTCTAAATCTTTTCAAATATTACTCTATATTTTTCACCATCTCTCTTTTCAATTATTCCCATTACATATGATATAATAGCTTTGCTCAACCAAATAATCGGTTTCTCTAACAATTACCAATTATAATTTTGCAGATTCTGAAAACCAAAAATACCGATACTCAAAAGTCCATCTTTGCAAAAAGAAATACCGGCGATACTGTTTAGACCTTAAATGTAAGTTGCATCTACAATAAAATTCAATTTGATTTGAATAACTACCATTACTGATTTTTTTCCTCTGATTTTTTAATTAATTATAAAGACCAGCGACTATTTGAATTTGACAGTAAATCAAATTGACTAACTATGAATAAAAACGTGCTAGTCTCAGAGAATTAGCAGAACAAAAAGTATGTAATACTCGATTGATTCGCAATATCTTAGCTTCTTCCTTTCGAAGATAGAAAATCAATCGGCAATGTAAAATCAATCAATTAGCTTGGATATAATGATATTAATCTTAGTTCTCATTGCGTATAGAAGAAATATATAGACATTTCAAATCGATGCAACTATGAAATTTAATAAAGTATACCTATTAGATACGAAAAAATGGAAAATCGGTAACTCTATACTTTTTTTAACAGAAAATATCCAGTTGGTTAAATAATTATTATTTAAATGGAGGTAGTACTTTAGTCCTCAATTTGGAAAAATCATATTTGTAAGCTTGACCAGCCTGACCCAGCGCCATGAAGTCGGGTCCCGAGTGTTGGTTTTCTGGATGATAGAACATCAATTCTCGTGCACTCTCTTTCCGATCCTTTAGATTCAACGTCATTTCTACCATACTTTCGGATTTTTCTTTCTCCTTTTCCTTATCTTTTTCTATCAATTCCACTTATTATCTACAACCACACCAGTGAAATTTACTCTTTTTCATTGGTTCAAAAACCTGGCGGTTTCCATAAATGCTCATCACCTTTTCCTATTGATTCCCAATTATGATAAAACAGAATTCTCTCAGAATTACTTTCATCATTTGATAATTTCTATTGACAACAAGGGCCCTTTTCCTACTTGGAGAAGCAGAAGCAGTCTTCAAATTCAGAGTTGAGTTTTCCTTTCCGACTTCAGCAGGGTCAAGCTGCTCTTTCATGTCGGAGGCTTCTTCAATAGGGTCCAGAAAGCGATTCTCATGTAACGCGGACTGAGGATTGGGCTTGTTTACATCTCATTAACTTTTTCAAACATCACATCAATTACCTTTTTCCTTGGGGCAATCTTCGGGAACTGTAACCCATGATTTGCTGTCACCGGTTTATTTGCAGCGTTCTCACTCTTTACTCTAAACGCCTCATCTTGCTTCGAAGTCTCTGAAAACTTCCTCTCATAATCGTCTTCTTGATCCAAACTCTTGAAGTAAGTTCCAGTTTTGTTTAATCTCAGCTTTTTATCCGACGAATGCTGGTCTTTATGAGATATAGTAAAGCTGCCAGTAGCATGATCACCTATTGAGTCCATTGATGCTCTGTATGTCTTTCGTTCAGTTATCATATTCCTAAAGCGTTCCTTCGCTGTGAGTCGAAATTCAGTATTAGCAGCTTGCTCTTTTTTCTTCTCATTCATTCGCTTTTGAAGAGACTCTTTCAATCTTTCGAAATCTGATTCCTTTGCCCGTCTCATTTGGAGTATTTTATTTTTCTCCCATTCTTCAACGGTTCTCAGGATTTCCTTCTTTCGGTTCTCTTTGAACTCTTCTTCTTGTTTTTTCTGAATCTCTTCCTCCATCTTCTTTTTGCGGAGCTCCATTAGCTGGTTTCTTCGAAACTCTTCTTTTTTGCGCAAAAGTTCCTCCATTTTCTGCTTTCTTTTTTCCTCCTCTTCTTGGTACCGCTGCTTTGCATCTTCCTAAATGACAATTTACATCTCGTTCTGAGAGTAAGATAGGCTACGCTATTTCTTCGAGCGATTTCTTCCTGCTGCCTTCGCTTCTCCTCGACTCTTTTTAAGAAATCCTCTTCAGCTTTTTTTCTCTTCTCTTCCATAGCTCTTTTGCGCTCTTCCTCAGCTTTTTTCTGCTCCAAGTATTGCTAGATTAAAAAGATCATTAGATGCCAAAAAGTTGCGTCTATTATGAACCTGCTCTCGCTTCTCTTCCTCTTCCTTTTCTCGTTTCATTATCCATTGTTTTTGCTTAATGACTTTGTCTTCGATGTCCTCGATCATCTGTTTGATGGGATAATTTTTCAGATTGAGCAGGACCCTGTGCGCGAAAATTAGGATATTTGAATAAAGATAGCTGCATACATTGGTATCTGAATAGTATTGTCAATGTTGCAAATATAAAGATCCTCTTTATCACCCACTTCAATGCCTTTATTGATAGTAAGTTATTATATAAAGCAGGCTGCTGGGGGCAGTTTACTTGAAAGAACTTTGGGTGACGTCATTGAAGAGTTAAACAGAAATTGCAACGATTTGTTCAATTTTTGGTTGTTTTTTGTCCCTCCGACAGCTACATCCTTATCTGTCAGTTGCAAGTCTTCTTTTATTTTGAGGCAAACGCTTTGTTGAAACTCCCAGTCCATTATATCTAGATTATAAAAGCAGTTGTTTCTTGGAATTTTTTGAAGTTCTTCGTCAACCGCTTTGCGAGATATGGCGAAAAGAGCCATTAAGCCACCTTTTTTATATCATACGTGAGTTAGGCATTTATCATGAATCATAATAATTTACCCTGAGTAATAAAGAAAGATCTCACTTTCTCGTAGTCTCTAGTCTCTCCTGGTATATAGTTTCTGCGGTTATACTTCCCTGCAAACGCACAAAGACAATTGATAACCAGCGTCATTAGCGCTGGATCAAAATCTTTGGCTTTCACTTCATCGCAAGCAGTAAGCGCAATAGTCACCAAACAGTGTATGATCTTATCGCAAACGACTTTTTTCATCTGGTTATGGTGTTGGAGAAGGCTGTTTATCGCATTAATCTTGAAATGATGAGGATTAGACATTAAATAATTGGTAAATAAGCGTACCACAGTGATTTGTATGTCTATTGGAATGTCCTGTGAGTAGAGGAAATTAATCATCTGCGTCACAATAGTCGGAGACGCTAGGATTCCTTTTATCCTTGAGTCAGCAAGGAGTGCGAGTGCTTTGCAAGCTGTAGTGATATCTTTATCAGAAAGCAGCTCCCAATTAGCAAGTTGACTGAAAATACGAGAAACTGGTGTCATGAAATGCTCAACGCTATTGAATCCATTTCCTTCAAGCATGTTTTTCACAATTTTGTAGATATCATCGATGTTGTTTTTGGGAGGATTCAAACTCGAGATCGGATTACTAACATTATTACTTTTTTCCCCATTTTGTATCTCCATCGTTGTATTCGTTTCCAACTCTTTTTCTTCGTTTTGGAGGCTTTGACTGTTCCTTAAATGCGTAGTAGCCTGTCTTACTCGAGGACTCGGGTTTGGGATGGTTTTCTTGTGGGCTGCAATCATCTGATTGAACCGAAAAGCAGTTTCATTAATCTCTTTTTTTGGCACTCCGCTGTCAGGCTCACTATGTCCACGGTTTCCAGAATTCATTTTGTCCAGATAGAGATGAAGTCCGAACTGCCGGCTAGGTTTTGGCTGAGGAGCTAGTGCTGCCACTGGATAGATGTTTTCTTGAAATCCTGAGCGGACATTTAGTGGTCCATTATGATACGTAGATCCATGCTCGCAGTAGAGCAGCTCGAACCCGTTCTCTCCGGTACCTAATTATCACGTGTGTATAAGTTAAACAGCAGTTTCTATGCTTACTTTTCATTTCTTTTGTTGGAAGATGTGTTGGATCGAGCACTATCGTCAGCATATCGTCTACCATTTTGGTCAAAAGTTTTTTAGCAAAATCATTCGCGTATCCAAAATACGGGTTCGTATTAACCTGATACAGTATACTATTATTCTCCCTATTCTATATTGGAAAATTACTTCAAGAAGCCACGTGCGGAAATCTTCATCAATGAGGAAATCATATCCAAACAGTTCAAAACAGTTCTTTCTTCGCTTCGGATTCAAACTCTTTTTCACACTCAGAAATGTATCGATAATAAAGTCCTTCATCCTGGGTACTAGATGCTTCTCTACACTGATACCGTACTCTGAATATTTTTCATCAAAATATTTTTGCAATTTGTCAAGGCCCAGTGTATTGCCTTCCTCATGCTTCCCATAGTTGTCTCCATGTTTTTGGAGACAGTTATTTGTGAGATGTACATAATTGTTCGGATCACTCAGCGAATATTCATTTGAAGAGGTTCTTATATACCCATGCTTGTAGATGAACACCTCGTTTTTGCTCGTAACTAATGCCCAGACGCGGATATCAAACTTCCTTCCATAATAAAGCAGCGGTTTTTCTACGTATTTCTGAGCGACCCAGTAGGAGTTTGCTGGTTGCATGGTGAGAAATGCATGTATCTTTTCAAGACTCTTAAAGATCTCTATTCCTCTTCCTTGATTAAGATTTGCAGGTTTGAGTAACCAGAGGTTCTCTTGACAATGTTTTTCAGGAAGATGTTCTTTCTGGAAAAATCCTTTTCCAATGTCTCGGAATCTTGTTTCAAAGCTAGCATATTCAGAGTTTTCTACATGAGCGGTCAGCAAAAAGGTTGTAGGAGTGGTCTCCCAGACAGTGTATCTGGCAATGCCTGCGTAATATTAGGAATGGGTCAATGTGCGAAATGAGATATAGATACATGCTTGCTCGTTAGTACAGTAATATTGTCGTAAGGACCGTATAAGACCTGTTTTTGTACATAAATTGCGGTTGTCTTCGAAATGATTAAGGATCTAAACTGGAAATCAAAAACGAATGATAGAGTGGCTACTGACCAGGCGAGAGTCACGTGCGAGTTGGTCCAATTTTGCGTATCCCTATTTGAGTGATGAGAATGATGCATTGGTTGAAAGGGTACTCTAATTGATAGGTTGACTGGCATCCAGACGAAATCTGCGTTTTGATAATCTTCTTGATTCTCCAACTAGCATAGATGATTAGGTAAATAACCAAGATAGAGTGTTCCAAAAGGTACTTCTTCCCAGTTTCCGCGTTCGGCTAAGGCTTTGCGTATGACTGTTGGGTTATTTCCGCCTCCAACGATAAATTTTCTCATCAGCCACTTTACAGTTTGTCGGTCAATAAAATAAAATCGCGAATGAAAACTTATAAACTTAAGAGGTATCAATCAGAAAAACCTCGATTACAAGAGCACTTATTAAAAGTGATAATTCTTATTTGAATTGTAGAGAGTCGATATTTGGCATTCCAGGTCTCTTCTCTCTCAACTATGATTGTATGCTCTAAGATAATTCTCAGTTTATGAGCTCTAACATTACCTTCTTTTGATATTATGGGTTGCTCTTGAGTCTCTTTTTTTGTTGTGGTCAACGCTTTGTGTTTCACAACATTCACAATTTGTAGATGTAATTCATGAAGACGTCCATGGTTTCAAGTAGCAAAAGAACATAATACAACCAATGCCTTACATTCTATATGCTATAGCTCAAACTAGAAATTAAAAAAAGCTTCTAAACTAAACAAACGTGATATGAAGACTACAGCTGAGATCGAGAAAGAAAGCTCTCATATAAAGGAAAAGATTTTTTATCTTGGAGTGACAAAACATACACCCACTCTTCAGTTAACCCAACTCTTATTTTAATTAAACTGGCAGCTTTTAGTTTATTGACTGAATTAACACACAAACTTAAGCAATATTATTGATAGAATTTCGATGTTGGTAAAGAAGTTAGATAGGCTATGATCGGAGTGATACCCCTCAGATTAGTTGAGAGGAGGGCAACGAAAATTCAATTTTTTCAAAAATCAGTTTCGATTTCTCTAATTAGATCACACTTCCCGATCGTTCAAGGTCTTCGCGGTTACCTCTACTACTCTCGTGATAGATGAAGGATATTACCTTCAATTAAGATAGAATCAGATTTAAAGAAGCCTGTTTTTTTTCCAATATCATTTTTCTTGCGTCTGAGCCAGTTCAGACTTTAATTATTCGATCGAGTTAACTCAAGAAAAGAGATTGAGGAAATGGTTCCAATTAGAACATAAAATTACCCTTTCTTAAACCCTTCAAAGGCAAGTTCGTTCTAATTCAAAATGGAAGCCTCTAGGCATCTAGTTAGAGAAATACTCAAGAGATGCTGGAAAGAATCATATCTTCAGTCATACACAAATGCACCTCGAGATAGCAACCTCTCTGGGAAGTGGAATTTTTAGTGGAACTGCTCTTCATGATCCAAATTTTCAATTCAATAACAATTCTCATATGACCTACTCGGCAGATAGCAGTTTAGTATAGAAGTAACTTTAATTAAATTAGCTGTGTGAATAGTTGTAGCTGCATAGTGTTAGCAAAGGGTAACCTCAAAAAAACTTGAAAATAAGCAACAAGTTAGAGAAGAGTGATCTAATATCATTCGCTAAGAACCTCAATAAAGCACCTTCCAATGAACCCAAAATATGAGATGGATGGAGAATGAAATTTCAAACTTCAAAAGTCTCAGATGAGACAACAATAGGCATGGCTAGTTGTTGTATTTTTGTTAGAACCTCATTAACACAATTCCGATCTTTCTAGATATTTTAAATCATTGAATCGATTTCAGCTCTTGAGCACTAGGAGTTACACCTTTCGACTGAGTCCAGCATCTACCAAGCCCAATTCCTCCTCATTTTAAACAGTTTCGGCTTTTCAATTTCAGAAAGTTTTGAAGTTATAATTCAAACTAACAAAACTACGTTGCGCACACGTCAAATTAAATACTGAGTATGAAAAACACGTCAGACGGAAATACAATTGAATGCACTCATTTAAAATTTTATTTCGGAGTACTTAAGGAGTCGGATCGCTCCTTGAAAAATAATTCGATTTTTAAATTTCAGCTCAAATCAGAATTTCCACATGGCACTTAAGAGAATCCAAAAGGTACGCTTATTTCTCGTCTTTCCAGCTCACTGACACGCTCTTCCTCCATAGGAACTCATCGACCTCGGAAAAGACCCCCCGGCAAACTGCTCTGCTGGTCCTACCGACGAAAAGGACCAATTCCACTGGCAAGCAACTATTATGGGACCTGTAACTTCCTGGCTCACCGTTCTTGACGAATAACCTCATTTTTATAGGATGACAGTCCTTATGCCGGTGGCGTCTTCTTTTTGAACATTCATTTCCCAACAGATTATCCTTTTAAACCACCAAAAATAAACTTTGTGACACGTATTTACCATCCAAATATAAACTCCAACGGTAGCATCTGCCTCGATATCCTCAAGGACCAATGGAGCCCTGCACTTACCGTCTCAAAAGGTAAATCATTAGATTTTGAGTACTTTAGACTAATTCTTCCATTGGATAGTTCTTCTCTCTATCAGCTCTCTGTTGACTGATCCAAACCCTGATGATCCACTTGTCCCTGAGATTGCCCACATTTACAAAACAGATAAGACCAAGTACGAGGCTACTGCGAGAGAATGGACTCGTAAATATGCCATGTGAGAGAAACTGCGGGTAAAAGATGCTGTTTCTATCGAATTACAAAGGCGTATTGGGCTGAAAACAGCGTGATACTGATCGTGTTCACTAATAAAACAAATAATCTGAAGATGCGATTGAAGACGAAACACTAGCTTTTTATGTTAATACATATTTCGGCTAAAAGAGACATTTTCTTCCTCATCAAAAATTCGTATTGCGTCTTCTTAATCATTTGATTCAAATCATCAAAATAAATTCTTTAGAATAAGATGTAGGGTAGGGAAGTTAAACTGGGGTAGAGAAGTTGTTGAATAGTTGAAAAAAAAACTCATTGACCAAAGAGTATAGGCAATTTTGGTCAGCACTAGCAGTTCAAGTTACGTGAGCTATTCCTCTCACCCTATGCTTTATATTGGCTCAGACTGTTGGCTCATGGCCAAGCCTGAGAATAATCTCAATAGTCGATAGATAAATGCAATGCACCAAATCACTTAAAGAAAATTAAGTTTTGTCTAAATGAATGTATTACATCATATAGAAAGTTGTTCAGTGTTTGAGATTGATTTTCGAAATGACTGATTTGTTTCTTATAATGGGCATGTTTTTAATTTTATGAAGCGATCTAATGAATTCTCTTAGACTTTTTTTTTCTTCATTAATGTGGCTTTTGTTTTCAAATGATGTCTCAATCACAGAGAATGTTATTTTTCCTTGTCTTTCTTCATTCATGTTTTTGATAGATGAAATGAAACGTATGCAATGAAATTATTTCAGGTAATTGTGTTGACTAATGCCTTTACTCACATTTATTATCAACAATCATGATTCCATATCATTGGAAGATTACTTTCTCATGCTTTCAATGATATTGCGCGTCCATATATTTCTGTTCAGCACTTCCAGTTTTCTTCCACTCTTATCAAACCACCACCTCTTATAACCTTGAAGCATTCCGTTGATGTCTCCATTGACAATCGCTCTCGACGTTTGAGGGAAAACTCCGAAAGCACTGCCGGTGTTATATGAGTAATCAACGAGTAACATCTTTTGCTTCTCGCTTAGAGTGTCGTAGTTCTTTCCCATGGCGGCAACATTCTTTCTCAGCACGGCTTCAATTTGTAAAATTTTGTTGCGGAGGGCTTGATCAATTTCAGCTTGGGTATAACCTCCTGCCTTGTATGGGAGCTTAAGGCCTGGTCCATAGTCTGTTGTGCCTCCTCGTTCAGGAGCAGCATTTCCAACCCATCTTTGTGTCCTCGGGTTCCATCCAACTTTTGATGCATTTTCTAACTGCCAAAGTTGTTTGATATAGTTTTGATCATCAGCGATACTGCCAGGATAGGCTTTTTGGGTTGTACCTGGCTGAGTTGGTGGGGGTGCAGGCTTAGTGGGTTGAACTGCAGGTTTCTTAGGTTGGACTGTTGCTTTCGTAGGCTGAGCTACGGGTTTCGTGGCAGTAGGTTTATTTACTGGTGTTGTGACCTTATGAGTTGGAGTAGCAGCATGAGGGTTAGTTGCTGGCGCTGGTTTATGGGTGGTGACCGGACCTGAAGCTGGCTTAGGATTGAACACTGGCACGGGTTTAGGATAGGTTGTCGGCTTCGGGGTGTGAGTGGATGGTCTGTGGATTATTGTTCCTGGATTGGAGTAGCTTCTTGTTGAGGTCGGGTAGTAGTTGTTTGTTGATGCAGTAGGCCAGTCGATTGGCGTTGAAGGCCAGTCCATTGTTGCAGTTGATATATCATTTGAAGGAAGATCTGGTCTCACAACTGGTGGAATTGTACGAGTAGATGCAGGTCTGACTGACGTGTAAGGTTGGTAGGTCGAAGGAGAATAAGATCCTCTAATAGTTGCTGTTGTCGTTATTATTGCAGTTGTGGTTGCTGTGGCTGTTGTAGTTGTCGTTACTGTTATTGTTGGCCAAGGTGTATTGCATGTCGTTGTTTCAGGTTTGTTGCTTGAGGTAGAAGTCTTCTTTGGTAATGGTCGATAATGCACTCCAATTGGAGTTTTTCCAGAGACAGAAGAGCTGTTCTGAGGCTCAGAAGAGTTATTTTGAGGAACAACAGAACTATTGTGGGAGCCATTTAGCGTTCCGTTTCCAGAAGCAGCAGAGCTATTTCGGATATTAGTTTCAGCAGTCGCATCGATAAGTTCAAGCAATTCAGTAACGAATTCGTCAAAATCTTGAAGATCGGATTCGTCGACTCGAAAACTAGGACTGATATCATGAAGAGATGGAAGTTTGCCTAAGTCACTGACCAATTGAATGTCAGAGTCCAGGTCTGCAGCGACGGTGAACACTGCTAAACAGATGATAGCGAATTTCCAAAATTTCATCTTTTGTGTTAGGATAATAAAATCTGATTCTAATGTTTGAGTAAGTACATTTAGAATGGCTCAGGATCGTTTCATACTGGGAACATCTTTTCATTTTTTTGCTCCAAAATCCGAGTTCTTTAATAGGTCTGAGTCATTTTGTATGGTGTAAGCAACTACTCGAATCATGAAAACTATCCGAATTAGAATCGAATGAGTTTTACACCAGAAATGTGAGTTTATTATCAATATTCCACAATTAGCTTCCGATCTACAGCAAAGCAGAAGGAGGAGGAAGAGGAAGGGTTAATTTCCCATTCAATTCTACTATTTATTTTTCAAATTGGCACCTAAAAAAAAAAGACGCTAGGTTATTTTTTTTTTTGGTCTTTCTTAACTCTCTTTTGATACTCATTTTTTGATAGACAACACGAAAATTATGATGCGGACATACCTCAAATTAACGTATTTCGTAAATTACTTTGATAATCTCTTTATTGAATAAACTTCATAATGACAATCATCATATTTTAATAGTTGGAGTCTTACTTCCCGAAGCTATCAATGACGGACTTGGTCCATTGGTTTCTTCCCAGCACTTCTCTTCTTTGTCCGCTCTGATCAACCCAGTATCTCTTATATTCAGCATTCATGGCCTGGATATCAACGTTAACAATCGCTCTAGACATCTTAGGGAACACTCCGAATGCGTTTCCGGTGTTATACGAATAATCCACAAGGAGCATCTTTTGAGCTTCACAAAGAGTGTCGTAGTTCTTTCCTAGAGAAGCAACATTCTTTCTCAATATAGCTTCAATGTCGTGGATCTTGTTGGTGAGAGCTTGGTCAATTTCAGCTTGAGTATAACCTCCTGCCTTGTATGGGAGCTTGAGACCTGGCCCATAGTCGATTTTGCCTCCTTGTTCAGGAGCAGCATTTCCAATCCACTTTTGTGTCTTTGGGTCCCATCCAACTCTTGCTGCATTTTCTAGCTGCCAAAGTTGTTTGATGTAGTACTGGTCATCAGCCATACTTCCAGGATAGGGTGTTTGGGTACCAATAAGCTCAACTGTCTCGTCAAACAAATCAAGCTCGGTGTTGGATCCTTTTCTTGATCCAAGAGCTCCACGGAGTGACTGGAGTTTGGGTAAGTCACGGAGTAATTCAATGCTGGCGTCCATGTCTGCAGACACGGTGAATATCACCAAGCATACAATGGTCAGTTTCCAAAGACTCATCTTCTGATTTCCGAAATTAATTCGATTATAACTTTATTGTTGGTGAATAAGCAGAATACCTCAGATTTTTTCTTCAAAAATACTTCATTAATTTCTCATCAGAATCACAGCTAGTCAGTTCTATTTCAAGTTTTTTTTTTTTAAGATACTTCCAAGCGAAAACAATGAATGAGCTTTAACAAAGCTGATTTTACCTTATCGTTACCAAAGTCCCTATGAAAATACTGTTTCAAAGCGTATTCATAGCATTTTTTCTATGACCAGAACGGAGCCAAATATTGAAGGTTCAAGTAAATTGGTAGCTTTGGTCGATTGCTTTCAGCATAGGATTAGGAAATTGGAAATCTAATGCTATCCGAAGATGAAATAGCTTACTCCTTAGAGAGTTATGCTTTTAAACCTTCGTCTGGGTATTTTAATGGAATTATTACGGTATAAATAGCTCAGAGAGGAGTCAACTGCCAGCCAGATCATCTCTCACTATATTTGAATAACTCCTGTAATTCTTTACTCAATTAGCAACTAACAAAAGGAAGAGCTTCATTCAGTTCTATTATCGTTCTTAATTCTTGTTGGATGCACTGCTTTATAGACTGATGAAACAATATCATGTGAAATATATCCCAATTTCTTATTTTTCGTAAAAGTGGATCACTGTATATTTGCTTTGATACTCATAATGACAGATATTTCATCTTATTCTATCATCAAAACTCACAACGATCTTACATGCTATCAATGATTGATCTGGTCCATTGATTTCTGTTCAGCACTTCTCTTCTTTGTCCGCTCCTATCGACCCAGTATCTCTTGTATTCAGCGAGCATGCCCTGTTTGTCTTTATTGACAATCGCTCTTGACATCTTTGGGAACACTCCGAAAGCACTACCGGTGTTGTAGGAGTAGTCAACGAGTAACATTCTCTGCTTCTCACTAAGGGCATCGAAGTTCTTTCCCATGGAAGCAACATTCTTTCTCAAGGTGTTTTCGATATCATGGATCTTTTCAACGAGAGCCTTGTCAATTTCAGCTTGGGTGTAACCTCCTTGTTTGTATGGAAGCTTGAGACCTGGTCCATAGTCGATTTTGCCTCCTTGTTCAGGAGCAGCGTTTCCAACCCATCTTTGTGTCTTTGGGTTCCATCCTTCTCTTGCAGCATTTTCCATTTGCCAAAGCTGTTTGATGTAGTATTCATTATTGGCCATGCTGCTGGCTGACACGGTGAGCACCAGCAAGCATACGATAGCGAATGTCCAAGCGTTCATCTTGTTAAGTAGGATTTTATTTTTGATTATAACTTTTCGATTGGAGGAGTGCTATAAGAATGCCTCAGGATCGTTTTTATTTTAATTAAAAAAATTCATAAACCCTCCATCGGAAATATTCGCTAATCGATCTAACCTGAAGTCTTTTTGACCCTATGGAGCAAGCACTCAGTGAATTTGACCATGATCATGCTGTTTTTAGTTGAGAAAGAATAGAACTTCCAAAGAAACGCAAGTTTTTCAGAAAAATTTATTGCCTATTAAGAGGAGAAGGTACAAAGTTGGTATATTTATCATATATTGAATTCTGAAAAGACGTACTTTCTCAAAGGGATTAGGAGCTTGATTCAATTTGTTCGTAGATAGAGTTTGAATTTTTTCATCGAATGATGAAATTGTAAATCTACTAAGATGCAAAAGGGGAAAATTCAAGAAGTTATTATTTTAAGACTCAATCAGAGCGTTTCTAATACAACACAACTAGTTAGGAGAGAAGTCAATTCTTTGAGAATTACTGATTGCAAACTCCTAATTCGCCTAGATGTGTATCGCCTTCACAGATACTAAAGGGATCAGCAGAATTCCTTGTTTAAATGCTTTCGCAGAAGAGAAAATTGTTATTAACTAACCTATGTGCTATTGCCATATTGAAATCAAGGTGACCAATTTTTCTATAATGCGAATAAAAAAAAAAGGAAGACTGCTTGTTCAATTTTGATTATTATTCTTAATGGATACACGGTCCGATCCTGCACGAAAATTAATTGATGAAACAATTTAGTACTAACGTTTTTCGTGAATGACAATTAAAATCTCCTTTTCAATAAATTTTATATTGACGGTGTCCATATATTTTCATACTTGAAGCATTACTTTCCAATGCTATCAATGACGGACTTTGTCCATTGGTTTCTTCCCAATACTTCTCTTCTTTGTCCGCTCTTATCAACCCAGTATCTCTTGTAGTCAGCATTCATTGCATTGACATCTCCATTGACAATCGCTTTTGACATCTTTGGGAACACTCCGAAAGCACTACCGGTGTTGTAGGAGTAGTCAACGAGTAACTTCTTTTGAGCTTCACTGAGGTTGTCGTAGTTCTTTCCCATGGCAGCAACATTCTTTCTCAAGTTGCTTTCGATTCCGGAGATCTTGTCCTTAACAGCCTTGTCAATTTCAGCTTGAGTGTAGCCTCCTGCCTTGTATGGGAGCTTGAGACCTGGGCCGTAGTCGACTTTGCCTCCTTTTTCAGGAGCAGCATTTCCGGTCCACATTCCAGTTTTTGAGTTATATCCGACCTTGCTTCCATTTTCGAGCTGCCAAAGTTGCTTGATGTAGTTTTGGTTATCAGCCATGCTCCCTTTGGAGCTTTGTTGTGGGGCAGGGCTTGGTTTGGTGGTAGGTTGAGGGGTGCTTGGTTTAGTGGAAGGGTTAGCCACAGGCTTTGTTGTTGGATTGGTAGCTGGTTTGGTGGAATGTTGTGTCACTGGCTTAGTTGGGGTAGCAACTGGCTTAGTAGGAGTAACTGGCTTGGTGTTGACTGGCTTAGTAGGATGAGTGACTGGCTTGGTAGGATGGGTGACTGGCTTAGTAGGGTGGGTCACAGGCTTAGTAGAAGGCTTTGGAGTAACAGGCTTAGTGGAAGGCTTTGGAGTAACAGGTTTTGGAGTAACAGGCTTAGTGGAAGGCTTTGGAGTAACAGGCTTTGGAGTGGCAGGTTTATGGGTCACTGGTTTTGAAGATGGAGTCGCTGGCTTTGAGGTTGGAGGTTTCGTATGCGATGTGGAAGGCTTGGTCATTGGTTTGCTAGTTGATGGTTTGCTAACCGATGGCTTGCTGAATGATGGCTTGCTAAATGAAGAAGATTTACTTCCTCCCATAGAACCACCTCTAGAGCCTCCTCCCATCGACCCACCTCGGGAACCTCCGCTGCTTGCACCAATAAGTTCAACTGTCTCGTCATCGAACAATTCAAGTTCGGTTTCGGCACCTCCGAAACCAGAGCTGCCGCCTCTTCGAGATTCAATGGCTCCACGAAGAGAATGAAGTTTGGCTAAGTCACTGATCAATTCAATGTCGGCGTCCAGGTCTGCAGACACGGTGAACACCGCCAAGCATACAATTGCGAGTTTCCAAAAGCTCATATTTTTGAGTTAGGAATTTTAATCCGATTATATTTCTTCTGATTGCAGTAGGATAAATGCCATAAGAATGGCTCAAGATCGTTTTTATATTTTTAATTAAACGACTTCGTAAACTTTTTTATCAGAATCTTGGCTAATCTATTCCACGCGGAGCTTTTTCTTGATAATGGCAAGAAGAACTCAATGTCGGTCTTATTCGTGCTTATGTAGGTTGAGAATGAGTAGAGTTTCCAAAAGAATTGTGAGCTTTCCAGGAAATGTAATTTCTTATTAGGAGAAATATATCTGAATATGAAGTATCGCACCTTCTCAAAGCTGTTGGTAACTTCGATTGAAAAGCTCAAGGCGTAACAGGTTAGGGTTTGGAGACTTGGATATTTCATATGACCTGATTCACTCTATTTTTCCAAAATTCCGAATTGCATTCTTATGGGTTAGTTTAGATGTGTCTCGTCTTCGCTCTTACTGAAGCTGTTCCATTTTCAGCGTCCGCAAGATACCTAGTTTCGCTGAATATACTCTCGTTATTAACTTACCTGCTTGCTATCGTCACATAAGAAATCCAAATGACAATTTTTTCTGCTCTAAGAAGCAAAAAAAAAAAAGAGGGATTGACTAGTGGATTTCTTTGAACTTACTTGATTTCTCTTAATTATTAGTGGATACACTGTTTATAGAGTACACGAAAATTATATGATGAAACTATTGAATGGCAAGCGTTTTCCGTGAATTGTAATGATAATGTTTTTCTTAATTAATTTCTTAATGACAGTGTCCATGATAGTATCTCCATACTTAGAGAATTACTTTCCGAAGCTATCAATGACTGACTTGGTCCATTGATTTCTTTGCTGGATTTCTTTTCTTTGACCACTCTTATCAGTGTAATATCTCTTGTAGTCAGCATTCATTCCCTTGACATCTCCATTCACAATTGCTTTTGACATCTTAGGGAACTTTCCGAATGCGTCTCCAGTGTTGTAAGAGTAGTCAACGAGCAACTTCTTCTGATTTTCACTAAGGTTGTCGTAGTTCTTTCCCATGGAAGCGACATTCTTTCTCAATGTGCCTTCAATTGAAGTAATCTTGTTCTTGAGAGCACTGTCAATTTCAGATTGGGTGTAACCTCCTGCCTTGTATGGGAGCTTGAGACCTGGGCCGTAGTCCACTTTGCCTCCTTTTTCTGGAGCAGCGTTTCCGGTCCACTTTCCTGTCTTTGAGTTAAATCCGACTTTGTTTCCATTCTCTTGTTGCCAAAGCTGCTTGATGTAGTTTTGGTCATTAGCCACACTACCTTTGTAGCTGTTTTGTGAGGAGCCACTTGGCTTAGTAGATTGAGGGTTGCTTTGTTTAGTGGAAGGGTTAGTTGTAGATTTCTTTGTTGGATTGGTAGCTTGCTTAGTGGACTGTTGAGTCGCTGCCTTGGTTGGGTTGGAAGCGGATTTAGTAGGAGTGACTTGCTTAGAAGTTGTCGAAGGTTTGTTGTTGGATGATGAAGCAGGCTTGCTGTTGGATGATGAGGCAGGCTTGCTGTTGGATGATGAGGCAGGCTTGCTGCCAGATGATGAAACAGGCTTGCTGCCGGATGATGAAGCAGGCTTGCTGCCGGATGATGAAGCAGGCTTACTGCCGGATGATGAAGCAGGCTTGCTGCCGGATGATGAAGCAGGCTTGCTAGATGAGGCAGGCTTGCTAGATGAAGCAGGCTTGCTAGATGAAGCAGACTTGCTAATTGAAGCAGATTTGCTTGCTCCCATAGAAGCACCTCGAGAGCCTGCACTGCTTGCACCAATAAGTTCAACGATCTCGTCATCTAACAATTCAAGTTCGGTTTCAGCTCCTCCGAAACCAGGCTTGGCGGCGCCGTTGCCACTAGCTCCCTTCCTAGATGCAATAGCTCCACGAAGGGATTGGAGCTTGGCTAAGTCACCGATTAATTCGATGTCGGCGTCCAGGTCTGCAGACACTGTGAACACCACCAAACATACAAGGGCGAGTTTCCAAAAGCTCATTTTTCTGAGTTAGGAATTTAAATTCGATTATATTTTTTTAATGGTCTTAACTTAAGTACTGTAGCAATGCCTCAAGATCGGTTTAAATTTTTAAACGATTTCGTTAATCTGCCTCGGGATCTTGGCTCATCGATGATCAGACTCGGAACCTGACTTTGATACTAGAGAGAAAGAACTCAGCGAATAGAGAGACCTGGTTGTGCTTCTTTTGACTGAGATGAGAGTGAGTCGAGTTTCCAAATAATTAGTGACTTTGATTCGACTTTTAGCATCGAACAATTCAATATTTGCAGAATCGGATTATGAGATTACAAATCCAAAACTATCCAATGCGAAAAAGCTCAAGATGTGCAAGTTTTAAGGTACTGAGACTTAATCTGGATATTTCGTGTGAACTCGTGCGCTCATTTATTAGAAAATTTCCACAAATTCTCTCAATTAGTTTATATTTGAATTACCTTGGCTCTTATTGAAGGTGTTCTTTCATCAGAGTCCGCAGAGCTACTGCAGGATACTCCTTATTAACTAATCTATGTGCCCACCCTTTTTTTGCTCTAAGGAGAAAAAAAAGAGATATGTAGCAGATAGTAGATTTCTATAGGCTTTCTAAGTTCTAGATAATGGATTTGTTATCTTATAGAATGTACGAAAATAAGACGATGAAGATATTTAGTGCAAGCTCTTTTTGTGAGTGGCAACGATAATATCTGTTTTTTATTCTTTCTCAATGCAGCTTCAATTCGGTTAATTTTGTCATTAAAAGCCTTGCCAATTTCAGCGTAGGTGTAATCTTCTGGCATATATAGGAGCTTGAGGCCCGGTTCATAGTCAATTGTCCTCCTTTTTCAGGAGCAGCGTTACTGACTCTCCTGTCTTTTTGTTAACACCTTCTTTTCTAACGGGTCTAGTAGAAGTGACTTGTGTTGACTAGCTTGGTAGAATGATTTCCAGGCTTTGTGGAATCAGGTTTAGTGAAAGGTTTTGGAGTAACAGGCTTAGTGGAAGGCATTGGAGTTGCAAGCTTAGGAGAATGTCAAGTTGTTGGCTTTAACAATAGAGTCACCGATTTTGAGGTTGCAGGTTTGCTAACTGAAGCGAGCTTACTAACCGAAGCAGATTCACTTCCTTCCATCGAACCACCTAGAGAGCCTCCACTCCTACACCAGCATTTTCAACTGTCTCGTCGTTGAACAATTCAAATTCAGTGCGCCATAAGAACGGCTCAGGATCGTTTTGAAATTTGAATTAAATGACTTCGTAAACTTTTTTCGGAATCTTAGTTAATCTATCCCACACGGAGCTTTTTGTTGATAATAGCAACGAAGTACTCAATATGGGTCTTGATCGTGTCGATGGAGCTCGAGAATCAGCAACCTCTCAAAAACGAATCTCGAGCATTCCAGAAAATATAATTTTTATTAACAAGAATACATCAGAACATGAAGTGTACTCAAAGCAATTAGCAACTTCGATTCGGGAACTCAAGATGTAGCAAGGTTTGAGACTTGAATATTTCATGCGAACTAATTCACTCAACTATTTCAATGCGTTCTTCTAATTTGTTTATATGTGCATCTATCGCCCTCACTCTTGCCGAAGGTGTCAATTATAAGCATCCGTAGGATCCCTAGTTTAGTTTAGTTTCGTAAGCTATGCTGTTGTTATTAGCTAGCCTGCTAGCCATTGTCACATAGGAAATCCAACTGACCATTTTTTCTACCTTACAAAAAAAAAGTTTAAGAAGAGGGTTAGTAGATTCCTGTGATCTTTCTTAATTTCTTCCTTAATTATTAATGAAGACACTGCTTATAGAGTACACGAAAATTACGATAAAACTATTGAGTCTCCCGCTTTTTCGTGAATTAAAATAATAATATCTCATTTTTTTTAATTAATTTCTTAATGGCAGTGTCCATGATAGTATCTCCATACTTAGAGAATTACTTTCCGAAGCTATCAATGATTGACTTGGTCCATTGATTTCTTTGCTGGATTTCTTTTCTTTGACCACTCTTATCGGTGTAATATCTCTTGTAGTCAGCATTCATTCCGTTGACATCTCCATTCACAATTGCTTTTGACATCTTAGGGAACTTTGCGAATGCGTCTCCGGTGTTGTAAGAGTAGTCAACGAGTAACTTCTTTTGATTTTCACTAAGGTTGTCGTAGTTCTTTCCCATGGAAGCGACATTCTTTCTCAATTGGCCTTCAATTCCAGTAATCTTGGACTTGAGAGCACTGTCAATTTCAGATTGGGTGTAACCTCCTGCCTTGTATGGGAGCTTGAGACCTGGGCCATAGTCGACTTTGCCTCCTTTTTCAGGAGCAGCGTTTCCAACCCACTTTCCTGTTTTTGAGTTAAATCCGACCTTGTTCCCATTCTCTTGTTGCCAAAGATCCTTGATGTAATTTTGGTCATTAGCCATGCTGCCTGTATAAGGTTTGTTAGAACCAACTGAGCTGGAAGTTGTCGGCTTCGCAAACGATGTGGAGGGGTTGGTCGCTTGTTTGGTGGATGAAATTGGTGTTTTTCTTGCTGTTCCAGTGATAGAGCCAGTTTGAGAACCTCCTCCCAACTGACTGCTTTGACCTCCCGAGAAGCCATTTCGTGAGCCTCCTCCCAGCATACTGCCGAGACCTCCGCTCGAGGGACCACCTCGTGAACTTCCCGAGGAACTGCTTCGAGAGCTTCCTCCCAACAAACTGCTAAGGCCTGAGGAGCTACTTCGAGAGCTTCCCGAGGAACCGCTTCGAGAGCTTCCCGAGGAACTGCTTCGAGAGCCTCCTCCCAGTAAACTACTTAGGCCTCCTCCTGAGGAACCACTCCGAGAGCTTCCCGAGGAACCGCTTCGAGAGCTTCCTCCCAACAAACTGCTGAGGCCTGAGGAGCTACTTCGAGAGCTTCCCGAGGATCCGCTTCGAGAGCCTCCTCCCAGTAAACTACTTAGGCCTCCTCCTGAGGAACTGCTTCGAGAGCTTCCTCCCAATAAACTGCCGAGACCTCCTCCCGAGGAACTGCTTCGAGAACTTCCTCCCAATAAACTGCCGAGACCTCCTCCCGAGGAACTGCTTCGAGAGCTTCCTCCCAATAAACTGCCGAGACCTCCTCCCGAGGAACTGCTTCGAGAGCTTCCTCCCAATAAACTGCCGAGACCTCCTCCCGAGGAGCTACTTCGAGAACTTCCTCCCAACAAACCAAGTTCAACTGTCTCGTCGTCGAACAATTCAAGTTCTCTACCTCGAGATGCACTACGAAGGGCCTGAACCGCTGGTAGGGCACTGGCTAATTCGATGTCGGCGTCCAGGTCTGCAGACACTGTGAACACCACCAAACATACAAGAGCGAGTTTCCAAAAGCTCATTTTTCTGAGTTAGGAATTTAAATTCGATTATATTTTTTTAATGGTCTTAACTTAAGTACTGTAGCAATGCCTCAAGATCGGTTTAAATTTTTAAACGATTTCGTTAATCTGGCTCGGGATCTTTGGCTCATTTATGATCCGACTCGGACCCTCGTTTAGGCGCCAGCGAGAAAGAACTCAACGAATATGCCTTGATTTTTGACCTTTTTTTGACCAAGAAGGAGTCAAGTTTCTCATAAAACCGCCAGCTTTTCCAGAAAAACGTAATTACAGAGTACCAGGCGAGAATAATATATTGTGACATGGGCTATAGCACTTTCAAAGCAATTAGTGACTTTGATTCCACTTTTAGCAGAGAACAATTCAATATTTGCAGGATAAGATTATGAGATTACAAATCCAAGAGTATCCAAAGCGAAAAAGCTCAGGATGTAACTGTTAAGGTATTGAGACTTGACCAAGATATTTCACGTGAACTCGTGCACTCACTCATCCAAAAATTTCCACAAAATCTCCTAATTAGTGTAAATATGTATCATCCTCACCTTTAATGAAGTAGCTCCTTCATCAGAATCCGCAAAGCTACTATAGAACTGCAGGATATTCCTTATTAACTCACCTATATGCCTCTGTCTTATAGGAAATCAAAAAATTACCTCTTTTTTTTTGGCTCTAAGAAAAAAAGAAGATTGATCGTAGATTTCTATGGTATTTCTTAATTAGATATAATGGATACGTTGTCTTATAGACTACACGAAAATAAGGCGAAGAAGTTATTGAGTGCAAGCACTTTTCGTGAGTGACAATGATAATTTCTTTTTCTCATAAATTTAATAACGACAATCATCATATTTTTAATAGTTGGAGTATTACTTTCCAAAGCTATCAATGACGGACTTGGTCCATTGGTTTCTCCCCAGCACTTCTCTTCTTTTTCCGCTCTTATCGACCCAATATCTCTTGTATTCAGCGTTCATTGCCTTGGCATCTCCATTAACGATTGCTTTTGACATCTTTGGGAACACTCCAAAAGCATTTCCAGTGTTATATGAGTAGTCAACAAGTAACATCTTCTGTTTCTCACTGAGGTTGTCGTAGTTCTTTCCCATGGCAGCAACATTCTTTCTCAACGTAGCTTCAATTCCGTTAATTTTGTCCTTCACAGCCTTATCAATTTC
>ENA-UOTX01001144-UOTX01001144.1-compost-metagenome-genome-assembly--contig:-NODE-1144-length-21875-cov-6.007065_pt1 | contig 21875 bp, 18 predicted proteins | sample MGYA00238143_ERZ746982 | MGnify/ENA primary metagenome ERZ746982 (study PRJEB28758, sample SAMN06268862) | compost metagenome | isolation source: single cell | place: USA: California, Emeryville, Joint... | reverse complement strand
AAGAAAAATTTCGAATAATTCAAAAAATTATATTCAGAAAGACACTCCAAAGGAAGCACCCATCAAGAGACAATTAACCGCTGGCACGCGAGACTTAATTAAAAAGACGAAAGATTTCCTTGATAAGAAGACTTCTTTACAAGGCAAATTAGATGAAATTCTAACAAACCAGCTTCAAACCGCACCAAAAAGACTCGAAATCCTATTACCTACAAAATTGAGACATCTTCTTGAGAACCAATTTCTGCTAAGCGATCCAGAGCAGCAAAACTCACAGGCACCTTCTTTCGCATCAGCCAAACTTAAATTGGTGTCCGAACTCATTCTGACAAAGAATAGAGACACCAGTAAATGGTTGAGTGATCTGGCCACTGTTGCAGACCAAATAAGAGCCCAGAGTACAAAGTACTTGGAAGTTGTTCGAGAGATGAAGAAGAGAACGCAACGAGGAATCTTGCTACTAAATCAATGTTTTTTTGGTTCGTTGGCTTTGATAATGAGACGCTGTGTGACCAATAAAAAAGCAGCTAAATCCATTGATATTCAAACCTTCTTGCAGCTGCTTCTTTTTTTGAATCATTTGAAATGCTTTACCTGTCCTCAGAAAAAATATCTGATTAATCAATACTTGAAATATTGCTGGCTAAATGACCTGCGCCCAAATGAGTCATTGCTAGCGATAATGCAAGAGAAAAAGCGGACTTCTTATCCAGAAGATCTGCGAGAGTTTATAAATCAAAGCGACAGAGTGAAGCTAGATGTGGATGATTCGTTCGTGGACGATGATACCGTCGAGATAATCTTAACTGATGAATGGTATGAGAACTTTGAATCGGAACTAGACGCGATGAAGGAGCAAATTCTATGCAGAATGGATGAAAAGAAAATTTGCATGGAAAAGTCTTTTTCCAATAATAGTTCAAACTCAGAGTTAACGAAGCGTGAAGCATGTGTAATGTGTAAGAATGAGAGAAGAGCGGTGCTATTTATGCCTTGTACTCATTTCTTAACATGTGAAGGTTGTGCGAATTTGTTGGATCAATGTCTGGTTTGCAAGCAAGGAATAGCTGAGGGTTTGCTTGTTTATTGGTCATAAGCAATGAATTTTGTTGTTTGAACGGCAAAATGATTATTTGTTCGTTAGTAAAGTTGAGTAACTCAAATATTTTTATGCTTGCTAAAGAAAAATAATTCTTAATTGGGTACAAAACCTTGAAAGTCATACCTCTCATATCTACATGCTATTTTCATTTAAGGATTTGGCTATTGAAACTTTTGAAAGCTCAAAAGCACCATGAAAAATAGAAGAGTTTTCAGATCGTCTTATTAATCTCGTATTCTTTCAATAAAGCATATCCTTCTTGTAATTTGCAATTTTCTTTATTAATCAAACTTATAGGACGATTTCAGGTTCGAGTGATTTCAATTAAAATTTTATTTGTGACTGACAGCATTTGCACCCTCTCAAAATTCAGAAAATCTGATTGTGGTTTGTTCTGTCTAACACGTTAATTCCTCTTGCTCTCTCTTTCAGAATGGCAAATTTGTATTGGAGTCATCCGGCGTTGCAATTTTCAGTATATACTCTTAGCAAGCTCCTCGAAGAATTGAATACGAGACGATGGATGTGGAGGATTGAGTCCTTTGAGAAGCAGGCTCAAATTAAGAGTGATCTATCTAAAATTGAGTTGAACCAGAATGACTTTGCATTTTAAAGATTTGTCAGCCAATTATCATCATTGTTTCAATTCTATTCTCTCAAATTATTGATTGCTTTTACATTGATGCCTTTTTGGCGCTTTGTGTTGGGCAATCGAGATGCTAATTTCTCAAAACCAGATTAAAAAACATCGATTTAACTGAACTTAGTACCGACAATACCAAGCCGAATTTCCTACTCCAAAACACCTTCTACAGAATAAAAAAACTGAGAGAATGGCATTAGAGTAAGCCCTAACAACATCTAGTGGTTCCTTAGCATTAAAATTGCCATTATCCAGCTGATCTAGCTAAGAATAAATTCTTTCTTCATTGATTCCTTGGCTAGGCTAATAATAGCTAATTTAAAATATTAATTTCCAGAAGAAAACAGAAACTCTTCTTTGTTTCTCAAGGGAATTTTTGCTGGCATTTGGCAACCCAGAAATTGCTGACACATGGTAATGACGCAGAACTACGACCAAAATAATAATAACTCGACCTCTGACCTCAACAACTCCAATAGCGGAATGGTTTGCCGAATTTGCCTTGGAACTGATACTGGCTCTGAATCAGGTCGATTCCTGCAACCTTGCAACTGTAAGGGTAGCATTCAGCAAGTCCACTCCAATTGCCTCAAAAAGAGTATTCTTTTAAGCACAAGGGGTATGGAGGAAGCAATAAAATGTGACCTCTGTCAAGAAAAATTTAAAATGGTCCTGAAGTTCAGAAGAAATAAAAAATGTACAAAAATCGCTCGAAGAGGGCTTGGGGTTTTTATTTCAATAACGAGCCTTATTTCAGTCTGGATGATTGTGCAAGTATTACTAACTATTTATATTATCTTCGCTTTGGAGGCAAATCTCGACCAATCGAAAGAATATGAGTATACAGCAGATCATCTTTGGAACAATCTCGTCCGAAACATTCGATTCCTATGCATTTTCATCGCGATGACTGTTGCAGCTTTCCGGACACTGTCCGTGAAAAACGATTGTCTCGACGTATGTTGGAATATTTATAATAAAACTCAAGATGTGCCTAAGGATAAGAAGCTCCTGAGCAAATTAGAACTACTGAAAATGGCTGGTTATCCCATTTGAAGTGTAACTTTAGCACCAATTTTTAAGTTTGTTGTTATTCTTGTCTAGAGCTGTTTTCAATCTTGATACAATATGTAATTTATAAGAAATCGATTACAAACTCCAAAATGATATGCCTGCAAACTGATTATTTATTTGCGATTAAGAGGACAGAAGAGGTACTCTTCCAATGAAAAGGAGAGTAAGTTTTTCATAGGTTGCTAGGGTAGCCGAGTATATATAGTTACAGTTATCAATCTGCTGATACCTTCCTGATCTCACGAAAATAACAAAAATGGCAATGTCTTTTCTCCTTCTCTAAATGATCGTCCTAATTTGTTATCTATAACAATTTGAAGTTAATACTTTCCAGAATAGACTAAAAATATTTCTTAGAAGTTTATATTGAATCCGTCGTCGAAATTAAATGTTTCGTCTTTCAGTAAATGATTTGGGACTTTCAGGAAAAAATACACATTATGAAAGGTTCTTCTGTATTTATAAGGTGATCGTAGCTCTATGGTAGCAGATATACTTTTGTCCACACTCCAATTTTCCAAAAACGACAGAAATATCAAAAAGGACACCTTCTCACGTGTTTTGGATTCAAAGAGATAAGGAAGAAGGAAGCAACAATGATGCTGCTTCTCATTCATCAGAAGGGCTTTCATTCAAAATAAATAAGAATTAATGAAACCATCCATCATATTATGGAAGTTATTTTTTTCTTATATTTTCTTTAATTCTTTGATGAAGGGGAGCTTGGCTCTTGATCCTTGTGGATTCTAATGAAGGAAGGACAATCTAGAGCAGGAAACCTTAGTTGATCAGTATTTTTGCTATGTTACAATTTAACAGAGGAACTATTTTATTCCATTGTATGGAATAATCAATCAAGCCGAGCTGACATCGGAATAAGTTTTTAGAATTTGTTGGATTAGACAATTCAAATAAAATTGATTGGCATTTGGAACACCTTTGGGGTTTCCGACGTTCAATCTCTTTGAGTACTCCGCTTATAATACATTTCTTGCTCACTCTATCATGGAAAAAAAAATTTTTCTATTTAAGTTTAAGGATGGTGAATAGAATAAGTGAGCCGAGTAAACTTACCCTGAGTGAGATACACAACTCGATGGAAATATCGGCAATAATATGTTATTGGAGCACCTTCATGAAGAAAACTTTGAAAAGTAATCGGAATTATTTGAGATTCTTGGAACAACAAAAAAAAAAAGAGTATGAGAAAGAGAAATGCAATATTTTACATTATTGGAAGACCCAGCTTAAAAAAAAAACTGACAAGGAGGAGGCAGATGTGGCCTCTTGGATGCTCAATCCTTTTTTTTTTTTGGCAGCGAAATAATTCCCATTGAAAAATGTGTTTTTAATTTTTGATGAAACCATTTTTCAATTTCCGTTTCCTGGCTAAGCTGAGAACATAGTTAATTTAAAAAAAAAATATCGGGTAGTCATCCAATTAGGTACGTCTGAATAAAAGCTCTACGTAACAAAAAAAACAAAATGCCGCAAAACTCGGACGCCTTTTTCGATCATCTCAGCTCGAACAATGCACCTGCTTGTCGAATATGCCTCGTAAGTGAATCAAACTCTCAAACTGGAAAACTTCTGCAACCTTGCAACTGTAAAGGCAGTGTTAAATACGTTCATGCTAACTGTCTGAAAAAAAGCATTCTTTATAGCAAAAAACGAGGGGAAGACGTCATTAAATGCGAGCTCTGCCTAGAGACATATAAAATGACCCTCACGCTCGGAAGAAAGAATAATGATATGCCAAACCTCCGAAAAGGACTAATATTTTTTATTTCAATCCTAAGCCTCTTCTCGATATGGGTTCTTTGGAAAATAGTGCGAACAATTGAAATTCTTTGCACAATGGAAGAAGATCCTTTCGGAGATTATGACTATGATCAGGAGTTTCTTGGGGAGAAGGTACACCGTGGCGTTAAAATTTTGGGGTTTTCGGCTTCAGTTATACTTGTGTGTCTCAAAGCCATCCGCTACATGAAAAAGAATTCAGAGACTCGCTGGAATATTTACAATAAAAATGAGGAAGTTCCCCGAGATATGAAACTCTTGACGAAATTGCAAACGTTGAGGAAGCTCGAACGTCCTCAGAAGAAGTTGTAAATTCCGAAACGTCAGTAATAATTCACTTTTCATTATATGCAAATCGAATAGTAAAAGTTTGCTATTATTTCAAAATTGATTTTTCGCAATCTAAACTAATTCGTGTCTCATCAAATCGATGTATTAATTCTGTATCCTATAACTAACTATCTGCTTTCAATGAGAACACGAATGATAATTTCTGAATATACTCTCAACGCACCTGCAATTCTTCTCACTATTGTTTTTTAATCAACGTTGATCTCTTCGATTATTCTTTGGGGGTAGTAAAAACTCCAAAGAATTAAGGATAACATAAATATCGCTTCTCCAGTTTTAGTTGCATTATTTGGCGATTATGTGAATAAGATTAATAAATTTGAACAATTAAGGTTAATTGAGGCTAATTAATTGAGGTTACTTGAGGTGAATAGCTGAATACAGAATAATTCCACTTTAGAGTACAAATGAAAATAGAGTTCGTAACAGTCATCACAATACCATATCACAGGACCAAGGCACCTCGTTCTTATCAAAATATTTTACTTTTTCTAAACGAAACATTGAAAAGCAAACTACATTGTATTTAGAGATTTTCTTGAAAAAAAATATTCAAGATCTACCGTCAGTCTAGTCGATGGGTCAGCAGACATAATACCAAACAAAAAATCGTCTTTTAGAAAAATTTTCCGTTTTGTTAAGATTAACCAAAATATCAAATAATTAAAATAATATCAAGACAAATGACAATTAGTGATATGAAATTGAAGGTTCAAACGTATGTTGAGGTAAATCCTCCCATTCAGAATTCAAAGATACTGAAATATAAAAGAAAACTATCCGATAAATTCATTATTTTATGGAATTAACTGTCTAACAAACCATGCACCCACAATTTCTACTTTATTTCAATCATTTCAATTATTAAAAATGAGCACTTTTTCGCTGTCCAATAACCATTTCAACATCTAAAGCAGGTGTTTGAGATTTTATCGGGCTAATACTGATGGCGAAGAAATTTTTGGACACCGTCCACAATAATGAAGAAAAAATCCTGAGTTAATAGCCATTTTAAAAGCTTCATACAAATAAGAGGGTAGATTTAATAAAATTTTACTGCAAGCGATTAAAATTGGGCAGCTGTCCTGTAAATGAAGAAAAAAGCTGAGAGATATATCAAACCTGATAAACGCCGCCACAGCAATCCCACAGCACCTGTATTAAAAATAAACAACGAGGAAATTAAGTTATTGCAAGAAGCAACTGAGACCAGTAAAAATTTGGAGAATAGCAGAACAATTGGAGAACAGAGCTCCGTAATCTCCGAGCAGAGCGACCTTTCTTCTGAATCACAGGAATCTCATATCGGAGAACATATGGAGCTGCATCGAGCCGGGAATGTACTCACTCCGAGCCTCTTCCGACAAGTTTCAGCGCCTCTCTATACCATTAACACTGGATTCAGAAGGACAATTTCTCACCCTACTTCCAGCTCGCCTTCTAGTAGTATTAAAAGAGAGTCTATCCAAGGTAGGCAGCGGATGTCGACTATTGATCCTTCTACCATCAGGCGCCTTAAATCTATTAAAGTGGATGCTCTCAAAGAAGAAGATCAGATTGAAGTCAGAAACTTTCATTATTGGCGAAATTTTGATTAAAACATGTGTTTAGCTTGCGGTGTTGATATTACAGAAGCAGTCTGAAGAGCGGACGTCCACTGATATCGATTTTCTTGTGAGATGCACGCAAAATGTTGCCTTTTTTAAAAAATATGACGAAGATACGCACAGGCAGTGCATGACAAAAGTTTATCATATACATTTGAAACAGGGGGATACCTGCGTTAATCATGGTAATTTAATTCTAATTCACTTCATGTATTGTTGATACTGATTGATTATTATCTATAATCTATGGCTGAATGGTTTCTGAGTTTTATTTGATTAAAGGCGAGTTTGGAGAAACGTTTTGGATTACACTGAAGGGGAAAGTTGGAATTCTTATTCCGAAAGAAAGAGAAATTAAAACGAAGCAAGGAGAAGTGCGCAAAGAAAAGGTTCCTCTAAAGATTAGTGTAGAAGGCGCTGGCTATGCGTTTGGGGAGCTGGCTCTGCTGGAGAGGAAGCCAAGAGCTGCGACTGTTGTTTGTGAAGAAGATTCGGACTTTGCCTTGCTTGACAAAGAGCATTTTCAACAGATTCTGCGTATAATCGTTTCATCATCTTCGGTCTTATCTTTTCACAATAGGCGAAAAGGAAGAGAACAGGCTGTTCAATGAAGTTAATTTTTTAAAATCTTTGAAGATATTTTCACATTGGGCATACAACTCTCTCCGAAGCCTCTTTATGTATTGCAAAGTGAAAGAAGTTATTCGCAATCAGATCGTTTTTAATCAAAATGAGGCTCCTGAGTACATGTACATCATCAAAACAGGCGAATTCAAGGTAGCAATTAAACTTTTTAGAATTTCATCTCCTGAATTTTTCAAATAAAGCTTTCTGAAAGAGTCTATTTTGACGATGAAAATGAAAGTGACAATGACACGACTGTGGAAAAATATTTGAGAAGAAAATTGCCTGCTCGAGATGTTGAGGTAAAATTATGTTCTTTCTCTCAGTAAATAGAGTTAACCCGACATATAGCTCTCGATTCTGGGTCCTGGGGAGATATTCGGTGCAGAAGATATTATACAAGACAAGAATAGAACGACTTCTGTCGTGTGTATTTCTCAAACAGGTCAGTTCATTGAGATCAATAAAAAGGTAATGCAACATTTTGATTATTTCGGAATCTCAATTAAATTTTGAGCAGGAAATGAAAAATTTGATACTTACTGATTATTCTGCGAGCAGATGGTTGAAGAGTTACTTGAGTGCTAGAGAGAAAATTCACAAAAAGCGCAGAGAAGAAATCGTTTCTTGCACGAAAACCGTTCAAAATTTACTAATGCGCACAACGACTTCTTTGAGTCCAAAAAAAGACCCTGCAACCTACTTACCTAACATCGTTAATGAAACTCCTGAGCAAGCCGCAAAAATGGAAGAGCTGCATTTATACTACCGAAATCGGAACCCTGAGAATTTACTTAATCAGACTTCTGAAGTGGCAGCAGAGTCTGATAGATTAGCATCACCTAGAGAGACAATTAAAGCCCTGGAATTAAAATCACGAGAGACTTCAAATCAAAAACGAAGTTACACTAACAACCATCATTCTAATAACCGAAACCTCCATTCACCCCTACGAGCCTCAGATTCAACCTCTCAGAAGCTGAATACGCAAAGTCCGATGAGAAGTAAGGATCTTTATACAATACTTCTTATATTAATACCACATAATTATCAGCTGGACTTCCTATGAGACTGAGTATAAGTCTCCAAAAGAAAGAGAAACCTAAGTTCATGAAGGACGCCAAATTATCTCTCACTCAAACTAGAAGCAGATTTCGAGAGACAGAAACCAAGACCGAAGAAACTGATTCAGATTATTCAGCTAAATTGCGTCAGAATACGAAAACAACACGTGAAGAAACTGAGTCAGGCAATTACCTCCCCTCCACTTGGTCGCCAACGATTCACAAAGTTGAGAGTCCATTGCTAACAAAAATTAACTCCAACCCAGAAAGACGTGTCGACCCTTTGAAGCTACAGTTCATTTCTTCCCTTGATAACTTCGAGCCCTCTTCCTTACCAACAACAGTGCCGCTGACAAACCGCGAATCGCTCCCTAAAGAACTCACTGAAAGCTATCAGAAATCAGCATCTCCTGAAACAAAACGTGAAGAAACATTTGCCATGAAACTCATGGAGAAGCAAAGTCCAGATGGACGAAATGCGATGAGAAGCCAATTAACATTGAATTTGAATGGGATCTCCAAGCTTGCTGACTTAGGAAAACTGAAAACTTCTCAGCAAATGCTTTATAACCAGACATTCATGTCTGGTTTTCTTTCTGCAAGAGAGTCTAAATCGTTCCCCGAAAAACCGAGTCTTCCAATCACGGTTACCCTAAAAAAACGCCTTAATGAATTAAATACATCTCCAGGAACCAAGATCGAACTCTCCAAGCCAGTCCAGCTTCCTTTTATGCAAAAACAATCATCTTCAGAGACAAAAGCAACGAAAGTGTCTACTACAGCAGAGTCCAATTTTCAATTTATTGTCGAAAGCGGCCGAGCGTCACCTCAGCGTAAAATTAGTGATGTTCAAAACGATTTGAAAAGTCAACCGATATCAATGCAGAAAAAGCTTAATAATCGAATCAAATCGCTGCAATTAAGAATGGACACCAACGATTCATTCTCGAGAACCTCTCAAATACTACCTCCAAAGATGAGTTGGAGCGAGTCTGATAATAATTGTGATTTGACGATAAAATCCGTGAGATCTATTCAAAATAATTCACCACAATTGTCGCCTGGGCTTAAATCACCTCAGTTATCGACAGTAAAGAGTCAACATCAGAAAACGAGCAGTTTTAGCACAAAGAGTCCTGAGACAAATAAATATTTCAAATTTTAGTGTAACTTTTAACGAATGAGTAAAAAGATAAAATTTTTTTCCCTCCATCCTGAGAAATTTTTTGAAATGAAAATCATACACTGACTATTCTAGATTAATTCCCTGCAAAATCGTGAAGAATCATCATAGATCATTTTCATTTTGTTTCAAAACCTCGAAGACTATATTGTTAGGGTCTCTCAATCTTCAATTGAGGATTAAGTGGTTCAACAATAAAATATCGAAGTTTTTAATCCAGATAGAATTACAAACTTGACTGATGAAGAAAAATGTTATATAGCTACATTGAGAGTGATTTCCAAGGAAATGAGCCTGAAGATTTACAGCTCAAAGTAGTTTCGATAGACATGAAAGGAATCCAATGGCATGATATCTCCGCGAATCGATCAATTCAAGTGATATCTCACCTAAAAGATTCAATTTACGGTGAGCAGCTTCTGAGTATTCATTATGTTTATTTCTTTTGCAGGAGACACCAGACTAATCGAGTATATTCCAAATTCAGATTTGCTCTTAACATCCTGCTATCGGCATTTTCACAATTTATCGGAATATGAAATTATTGATTGTGTCAAATGGAGGACAGTGTATTCATCTGGATGTTCTCATGGATGTAAATGAACTCTATGATCATTTCATCACTAGAATTAATCTCCCTGAAATAGTTTTGTCTGATATAGCAATCAACACTGAGAGGAATATTAGGGCATTATTTTCATCAGAAAATGATTCAGCATTTCATTATTTTGATATCGATAACCTCAAACTGCTCAAGAAAGTCTCTTGGAACCCAAACCAACAAAGTTTAACGAATTTTCAACACATTTTTCTAACCATTTTCCTGTTAGAGGCAATAACTGGACTCACCTTCCAGCCGCTGGGAGAAAAGATTGCTACTATCGATTTCAAAGGGAATTTTGCGATAAATGATATTAATACAAGCAATCTGCTTGTCTCTATGCAATTGTTGCCGTACGATACAAAACGTATCAAATATCAATTCATGTCTTCCCTCATTGTTATCAAGTTTCTAAAAACAAATGCCGATGGAATCCAAACAAACAAATTCCATTGATTGCTGCAATCGCTCAAAATATATTGACATTCATCAACGCTGAAAAACACCTCTCAAACTTTTTATCTGAAAACACTCTCGACAATAAACGTATCAAATGCTCTTCCATGGTATTTGATAATGGTTCAATGATAGGGACTGATTCTATTGATTGGCATCAGAATGGGAGTTTATTGGCGTCAGCTGGGAGCGACGGAGATATCAAAATTTTCGACTTGAGAGAGAATAGGATAATAAAGGTTGTAGATTTGCCAGAGAGCAGAGGTAAACCTGAAAGAAAAAATTGGAAAAACGTGATTGATTTTTGATAATAGATGGATTGAGTATGACAGTTAGATGGAGTAAAGATGGCAATTGTATTGGCATAAATTTCGGAGGAGTGACGAAGATCATTGAATTTTCGACTTCAAAAACAGTATATCCAAAGGAGACACCAAAAATATTATATCAGATGTCAAGAGGATCTTTCTGCTTCATGTGATCACATTTCGTTTCAATAATTTATGAAAAATACATTATAGATGTGTTATAATAGCTTATCTTTGCAAATGAATTACAAAACTAGGTTTCCCAAGCCAATTAACATCATTGATACTGACAAACTACGATCTTGAGTATCTGTACACAGCAATATTGCTGTTCACTAGCAGTCTACGTTTTTCTATGTGCTTCAATCAATGATAATTTGAGAATGTAAACGAGGCAGCAGCTAGAATAGTCGACTCAGACCACGATGTGATGATCTAAGAGTGCTCATTAAATAGATTTCTTCTTTTGGGATTTTGTGACATTTACATGCAGAGAATTAGTAAGCTTTCACTGATGTCTTATCAAGTAAAGAAATACTAGCGAAGTGTATGAGTATTGCTAGCATCCAAAGTGGTTTTTCGAAGAAAATTTCATCATAAGGCTTAAACTTAACCAATATCACTCTTTCCGGAAAAATCTTTGAAGACTTAACATTGACTACCATCTCATGCCTTTCAAGGGTCGTCAGTAGTATTGGCGAGCAGTATTACTCAACCAAATAGCTCACTTTCAGTCACTATGAGGTGGCGTCCTTTCATTTAAAATTAGGCTATTTTATACACAGACAAACTGTTAGGACTTCCAACAGAAAAATTTATTGGACGATTAGAAGGACATCCATCCAAGAGCTATTAATTATATTCTCAATATAAACACCTTTCTCTTATTTTATGCCAATTTCATTATTATACTCCATTATATAAGATTATCACTCTAAATTATAACTATCTTCTCGATTTCGCTGCCATTCGAGCCTATTTTTGAAAATAATTCAAACTTTTGAATGTTATCTGAAAACCGCAAAATTAGTTTTTTGATACTTGTTATTTAAGATGATGTTGGTTTTGATTTTGTTGGAAGGAAACAACGTGTGCTTAACCATGTCTGTTCGAAAATTCTGCATTGATTCTGATTGGAGCCCGACCATTTCCGAGATGCTCTGATATCAATTTCCTCTATTTCTGCTCGGGAATCGATTGGTCAGATTTCTGTTAATTTTAGGGTGATATAAAGCCCAAATTGATCAAAATTTTAAAAAATCTATTCCTATTCAAAAATTACTCAAACCAAAGATGGAAATACCTCTTCCTAAGCAACTCATTTCAAGAACTGGTTCTGTTGATCTCGAGGAATTTAAATCTGCCCGCACCAAAGCTTTATACTTCGGAGGAAAATGGGACCCTGCTTGCCGCAGATTCAACCGATTACTTTCTGACTTCTATCACCGAGTGAACAAGGAAAACAAAGAGATTGAGGTCGTTTTCGTTTCTTCAGACAACTCTCTAGAAGATTTCGAAGACAATAAAAAAGATATGCCTTGGCTGAGTGTTAGTTACCAATCAACCGAAACTATAGAAAAATTGAGATCTCTCTATGGCGTACAAGGGGTTCCCTCAGTGGTGATTGTAGATGATGATGGCAAAGTTTTGAGTCGAGAGGCTGAAGCAGACATAGAAAACTTGTCTGATGATCCTTTACTGCTACTTAGATCTTGGAAGAGTCAGCCTTAATTGACCTATTATAATAATGAATATGTCTTTATATTTTGTTGTTTCATAACATTACATATTCAAGTGGTGATGGTTATTAAAAAGCGACCTCCAGCAAATAGCTCCTTAGTTTTGGGAGCTCAAGAAGTCTGGGAAGCGAGATTGTAGAGATATTTTTTATTCAATTTGTTTTTCCTAAACGGTTTCTTGTAGTTGAAGTATAAGAGAGCAAATAATTTCGAAAGCTTCGATTAGAGCTGGCAATGGGAATATATGTTCCTTTCTCAGAGGGTATTTTTCTGAATTAGTTTGGAGAAAGGAGAGGTTCATGATCAGAATTGTAACTGTGAAACTCCAAATTAAGACTCATAACATTTTAAATCTTGCACAGAATTTTTTTTTTTATTTCAATCAGAAATTAAGGTATTCGACCAGAAATGCGAAAAATGTTGTCGTGATGCGAATTTTCGCCTCAGGTTGACTTGATTTAGCTGCTTAGTTGAAAAGAAAGTCGTATGTGCTTCTTTTGAGTGAGCGGTATTGACTTTGGTGAAATTTTTACGAATCGCCAATGCTACAAAATACTAAAATTAATAACTCCTTCATGATACTATTATAAAGAGACTGAATAACAAACTGAGGGTCCTTCAAGATTAAGTCATATTGCTATGATCCATTACTTTTGGCTTCACATTTAATGAAGTCACAGACAATCTTGAGGATGCTTAAGTGAAACGATTACAAGGCTGGAACACTTTCAGAACACAATATGACCGTCTCTAAAGAAATGAATGAAAAATGTCTCTTTCTCTTTATAATTTGCTTGTTTTGAAATATATTTAGCAAATTGTTGAACATTTTTAATCTGGGTGCGCTCATGCCTATGTGAGCTTTATGAGTTCTATAGTTGCAATTTTGTTCTGGATTTCGAAATGTTGTTACTAACATATAATGTCATGGAGTGAGCCAATGAATCAATTTGAAACGCTTGGTTGTACTCTCAAAATAAATTTACAAAGTTAAATAATAAAACTCCTCATTTATTAGTCAAGGCAGACATGATCGACCCTTATATATTATAACTCTCCTTCTTATTTTTCAAGGGAATTTGCATTAATGCCAATCCTGTGAATTACCAAAATATGCAATCAGAACAACTTGCCAGCCAGATATCTTATTAAATCAAGCAAGAAAATCTCTGCAAACATATTATTAATAAAAAGCAGAAAAAACATTCGCACACACATTTTGATACTAATAACCATTCTGTTTGAAAAATGCATTTTGAGGTTGTGTTTTTCAAATTAAGAATAATAATTTGGTCCGTATGTCAATTGTTCATTGTTTTCACTCTGTTGTATATTTAGCGGAACTAGCTCTTGATTCGGATGTTTGCTGTGAGCTAACGAAACTATGAAAAAAGAAAGAAATAACTATTAGTATCAAATAAAGCAGTAATGGTTACATAATTCATGTGCTGGTTGATCCGGATGATACCCTTTAGGAGCCTGGTTCATATAGATCTGAACATTATTCTCCGACGGTTGCATGATAGGATTATGATAGTAGTTTTGTCTTGGAATCTCAGAAGTTATTTGCAGATTCAGATACTTCAACTTGCCGTAGCCACCGACTGACCAGTTGAGCCCTCTGCTGTTCCAAACTTGTGAATTTTCTAGATTAAGAAAGCGCTCCAAATTCCTGTTCATCGCCACTTTATTGACAATGAGAATAACAGCCCCAATGAAGACTGGAATGCACAGTATAAAACTAATAGAAGTTTCGTTGGAGGCGAAATCTATGATCACCATTACCCCGATGAGGAGAATCATGATAGCCAAACCAAATATTTCGATTTTTCTGTTGCCTTTCAGCGCAAATCGTAACCGCAGACAAAATTGATTGTATTCATCCTGTGTAATACGATGCTGAGCATTTATTGGATTGATTTCCTGTGGATCTTTGAAGAATTGAGCATAGGGGAGTTTGATGCCCGTATCTTGGTACTGGATCATTGATTTTGGGGTGGAATCAGAATCTTCAGTTAAATTCAGAATTATACATATATCGTAATTTGCATTAATGATAGTGGTCGCAAATGAAATTAAATGAAAAAAGTAAATGCTGCAAATTCCCAGGTTTATGTAAACTTTTTTGTATTGGGAAATTAGGAAGAATCAGAACAGTCCTCGCGATGACAAAGTCTGTAATTGAAATGAAAGAATAAAAATTGTTTTTTTAAAACTACAAAGATAGATTACGATAGAAGAATGACTTTGTTTCGAGATGCAATCTAAAAGAGGTTCATCGAAGTATATATTGCTGGTTAACCGCGTGCAAACAAGGATTAGCTCATTCTTGAAGCAACTTTCAGGGCGGTCGGCTTTGGTAGATTAATCATAATTATAATAATCTGGTCCATAGACCCATTGTGGTTTATTTTCATTTAATTGATCATTTAGCGGAGCCCATTCTTCATTCGAATGTTGACTATAACCATCCAAAGAAGCTAAGGAATAAATTCAAAGATAAACTAAATTCAAAGGCGAGAGTTACTTGATTCCTGTTCTGGTTGTACTGGATAGCATCCATGGGAAGACTGCATCGAATGGCTCAAGGTCTTATTCGAACTTCGAATTGTTGGATCACGGTAACATATATGGCTCTGAATATCAGAGGAAATCTGAAGTCTCAAATACTTGTGTTTCGTTCCGCTAGTGCCAACAACTAACCAGTTTAGACCTCTACTGTTCCAATATTGTGTGTTCTCTCTAGAAATAAATTCCTCTAGATTGCTATTCATTGCCATTCGATTCTTTATGAGCAAAATTATAACAATATAAAAAAACAGAACTATTGTCTTGGCCAGAGAAGCGTCTTGCAAAAGTAAACCTATCACTGGGAACGTCAGTACTATGGCGGTGATGATTATGATTGCTGTAGTGAGTGATCGTGCATTTTTATTGTCTTTCATTGCAAACTGTAACCGCTGACAAAATTGGTTGTAGTCATATTGTGTGATACGATGCTGAACGTTGATTGGGTTGATTTCCTGTGGAGGTTTGAAGAACTGGTCATAAGGCAGCGTAATGTTGGTATCTTTATATTGTTTCATTGCTTTTCGAACTGAACCTCAGTAAATAATTTACATAGGCTGTGATAAAAACGGTAAGATAAGCTCATGAAAACACATTTATGTAAATTCATGGATTCTAACTTATAGTCTTGTGGTTCAGAAGGATAATCTTTCAGTATGTTGTCATGACGTTACAGTGTAATAAGGGCACAAACCACATAATAAAAGGGAAACTAAGCTTATAAATTCATGGAGAGAGGCTGATATTCTCAGTCTATCTTATTCTCTGTCATCAAAGGAAATATTATTTTTATCTTGCACCTCATTATTGTTATTCTAGCTCTGAACGATATTCAACCATTGCCCACTGAGACATTACTTTCACTAAAGAGTTTGGACTTTATGAATTTCTTCAATAGAATTGTGAACTACAAAAGTTCTCAGAACTTTCGCAATGTGGTGGAATCTGCAGATGAATAATTCTATTATTTCACATCAGAGGGATTGATATTCGTAAACTTTCCTAATTTCCTTTTTCTTAAGTAAGAAACTGTGAAAATTGAGCCTAATACCATTGATTTGGGTTCCAAACCTCCAGACTTCTCGTTTACATTGGCGATGTGTTTCATCATCAAAAGATCAAAGGACATTGTAACAGAAAAGGATGTACATTTGCATTTTTGTTTTCTCCTAATCGAATGCAATTAATCAGAGTGCTGAACTTCCTCACCGAGTAAATTCGAATATTTCGGCTATTTCTCTTTTTTATAAACTTCAAGGAACAACCATATATGATGATTTACACTCAATCATATGAAAAGCTAAGCGCCATAATACATTGGAGTTATTGTGATTTCAGCGTTATCTCCTGCTCTCCAGCCTTCACCTTTCCCTGCAAGATAGGCTTCTGCTGCAGTGAAGTACCCCCCATCAGGCCTCCTGAAATTGAAATTTTTACCCAAACCAATGGAAAATATGAGCTTGTCAGGGCTAAATCCAAGCTCATCTTGTGCCATTGTGGCAATTGCTTCGAAAGATTCGTCTGCCTCAACTTCTATTTGAATCTGTCTGTTTATACTGGGAAATCTTAAGGTAAACGGGATTTGTTTATTCTGCATTCCTCTCTTTAAACTCTAGCTTTGCTTTATTTGACTTTTTTTTATTAATTGGGATAGTTCACAAGAGTATATTGAAATTTTTGCCACTGCTCTCACTTATTAATGTAAAATTCTTGAGTTTCGAAATATTTTTTTAAGGGAAGACTCTTAATGATAAGTTATTCTGACAAAATTGTGTTGCTGTCTCAGCTCTGTACTGCTGCTGTATCAATAAATTTGAAGCAAGAATAAAGTTTCAAGCCACCATTAATAATGAATTGAAAAAGGTTTTTCATCAGTTTATATCCTCGTAAAAAGTCGAGTGACTTTGTCTGAACTCGCTTTGATCGTGATGAGATTGATTTTTAGCTTCTTCTATATGAAAATGGTTCAAATTCAATTATATTATGTATATTTTTCCGAGTACGTTCATCTGATAGAGAGCATGCGACCAAATCTATAAATTATTAGTGATGTTATTGAGATTATATATATTAGATGCTTACTGTCCTCAATGAGTGTATTTTCAATTTCAATCATGCGTGAAAGGAAATTTAATTAACAATTCACAATTAAAGAAAAAAACTTTCAGCTCAATAAATATCTTATTTGATTGATCCGTGAGTTCTTCATTATTAGTTAATATCCTTCATCTTCAGCAATTCTAAGCTCTTATCCCACAGTCTCTTACCAACTGCTTCGTCCCGACCATGAGAATGCATTTTCGCAACCACGCAATCACTGTAGTAAGCACCTCCTTCCAGCTGATCATGATCTAAAAGGGCACAATGGAGAGTTGTCTGGGCGCCTTGTTTAGCATTTTTAACAATCAGCAGCAGAAGCGGGTAAAGGAAAGCAATGAGCACCTTAAAAATCAATTTTTTATATGCTCTTCCAATTTCGGTTCTCACAGAGCCTGGATGTAATGAAACCGCTTTTACTCCTTTCGATTCAAATCTTCGATTAAATTCATTTGCGAATATCACATTTGCCAGTTTACTCTGTGCGTATGCTTTCCACATCGTATATCCCTTTTCCAGCATCAAATCGTCCCAATGGATGTTTCCACTGAGAGATGCTAGAGAAGACACATTGATGACTCGACTAGGAGCCGACTTGACGAGATAGTCTTGGAGAAGCAGCGTCAGCATGAAATGGCCGAGGTGATTAGCAGCAAATGTGGTCTCTATGCCTTCAGGGGTAACGGTTCTTGTTTCCGAGAGAAGTCCAGCGTTATTGATCAATATGTCGAGTCTATCGTATTTTGATTTGAAAGCATCCACAAATGCTTTGATAGAACTAGTGCTTGTTAGATCTATCCTGATGAACTCGACCTGGGCGTTTTTTACTTCCTTCTTGATTTTTTCAAGCGCGATATTAGCTCTAGTTGGGTCTCGGCAGGCCAGAACGACACGAGCTCCAAGCTCCGCTAGTCGTAGGGCGGTATAGTAGCCGATTCCGCAGTTTGACCCAGTGACGATTGCAACTTTGTATTGCAAGTTGGGAGACAAGCGGCAAGTGCCTCCATTCATGTACTTTTTGAATAGGCTGAGGAAAATGACAGCTCCTATTCCGAAGACAATCCAGAATTGCCAGCTCATATGTTTGATTTCGCTTAGAAAAATTATATCAAAGTTTCTAACAAGAATATTTGTTTGGATGCTTAGAAATTATTCAAAATAATGAATTACTTATTACTTGTTCAAAGAAAGTATCTCTACTGAACAGAGTCCAAATACTTTCAGTCTAATTTTTCCAGACTGGTCCAAAGACCGGATGATGATATTCTGGCTATAGAAGAGGATTGTGGTACCTGCCTGATGGATAAGATGTCCTTGTTGCACAAGCGGCTGATTTTTCATTTTTGCTGGCAGAATTCTGATTTTGAGATTGGCTATGGAATAATTCCATACCTTCTACGATATTAAATTTTTAAGTAAAGCTCTACGGTTGCTTAGACAGATATTTATAATTGAAATCGAATTTAAGGATCACTGATCTTCGAAGAATCACCCAAGAAGTCAAGTCAAGGTAACAATGGGGGTGAATCTCTCGGTTCATGAATCCCGTTTGAAGCTTTGGTCAATGCAATCACAATACTGAAGATGATTTCCCTAATTCGAGAATCACATCACACCATTCTTCTATTTAAAGCTGATTGATTTTAATCTTGCATTAATTTTGAATCTATTTCGAGAAAAATGGAAACATCATCCAAGATTGTTATTGTAACTGGATCCAACAAGGGTATTGGCTATGCCCTAATGCAGCGACTCGTGAAACATGCTCCTCGCTTGACTCTTGTCCTCACTTCGAGAGATGAATCACTTGGCAAAGAGGCCGTCAACAATCTAATTAAGGAAGAACCGAAATGCAAAGACTCTCTCCATTATCACCCCATAGACATCACAAACAAAGTCTCAAGAGACAAGTTCAAAGAATGGGTTCAGCAGACTTTCGGAAAATTTGATGTCTTGGTGAATAATGCTGGAGCCCTGGTCTCAGGCGAGCTCTACAATCCTGAATATATCGCCACAACTGATGATGTTGAAAAGGTTATTGGCACAAACTACCAGAGCACTCGAGCTCTTACTGAGACACTACTTCCTTTATTAGCTTCTGATGGGAAGATCATTAGTGTCTCTAGTGCGGTTGCTGCTTGGAATCGGCAAGGAGAGCCTCTATTGAAAATTTTCACAAAACCTGACTTTGAAGACAAAAAACCTTGAGGAAATCTACACTCTCTTCAAGGAAGCCGTCGCAGCGAAAGATTACAAAGAGAAAGGTTTTGTGAAATCGCCATATATGTTGTCAAAAGCGCTACTCAACGCATGGACATATTACGTGCTACAAAGAAGCTTGAGTGGAGATCAGCAAGCTTTTACGATGACACCAGGCCATTGCCGAACCGATATGGGAGGAGATAAAGCGTTGAGAAGTGCTGATGATGGTGCTGATACGATCGAATATTTAATTGTTGATGTTCCATTCAAGTTTGATAAGGAGATCAGCGGTAAATTTTTTGCTGAAAGAAAAGTAGTTGACTTTGTTGAAGGAATAAATCTTTGAGCAATTAATAGTATGCATTGTTTCCAAACTGAAGGGCATTAGCTAGATCCTGTTTTTATGATATTTCTTTTATGAGTTATGTCAAAGCGTATTCGGTGAGTTCTTTCGAAATGTTATGAATTTGTGAAAAACACTAAAACCAAGAAATGCAATGTAGCTATCAGTATGGCACTTCTGTGTAGTAAAATTATATCGATAAAATAGGTCTGCTAGGAGGATTTTTGGGTTTTGCTATTTTTGCAAAGCAGGCTTTATTTGTGCATTGTTGTATTGTAAGCCCTCTGAGTAAAGATGACAACCTGAAATCCAAAAATATTGAGTCGCCAGTGTGAAATTCTGAAAAAAACAAAGCGAAAATTTGCTTTAATTATTTGTGGTGTAAGCCCGTTTTGAATTCTTAATTGGATCAGGACTTTAAACGTAGTGACGATAGTGCATAACATGATTCAACTTAAAAAGTAAACATAATCTGCAAGAGCTTCATAACATGCTAACTATTTTAATTTTCTTCAATAATTAATGCCTTTCATTTCGAGTAGTTCTAAACTCTTATCCCACAGACTTTTCCCATATTCTTCATTCTTTCCATCAGGATTCATTTTGACTGGAACACAATCAGAGTAATAAGCACCTCCTTCTAGTTTGTCATGATCCATGAGTGCGCACTGTAGAGCCGTCTGAGCGCCTTGCTCAGAACTCTTGGTAAACAGTAAGATCAATGGATAAAATATGGTAGCCAATATTGCTGGAATAGTCCTTTTCAAGGCTGATCTCCATATTTCCGTTCTCACAACTCCTGGATGTAAAGAAACTGACTTTACTCCCTTGGATTCAAATCTCCTATTGAATTCGTTTGCGAATATCACATTTGCCAGTTTACTCTGTGCGTATGCTTTCCACATCGTATATCCCTTTTCCAGCATCAAATCGTCCCAATGGATGTTCCCTTGGAAGGAACTGGCAGAAGCGACATTCACGACTCTGCTCGGACCTGATTTGATGAGATAGTCTGTTAGCAGCAGAGTTAGCATGAAATGACCGAGATGATTCGTAGCAAAGGTCATTTCTAGTCCTTTGGCAGTTAATTGTCTGTTTTTTGACCCAAGACCAGCATTATTCACCAATATGTCTAGTCTATTGTATTTTGTCTGAAAGACGTCAACAAATTCTTTAATGGAGCTTGGATTTGCAAGATCCAACTTAATAAACTCAACTTGAGCATCATAGGTGGTCTTCTTGATTTCTTCGAGCGCCTCATAAGCTCGATTAGGGTCTCGACAAGCCAGAACAACTTTCGCCCCGAGTTTAGCAAGTTTTAAGGCGGTATAGTATCCCATTCCACAATTCGCGCCTGTAACTATGGCGACTTTGCCTCGAAGGTTAGGAGACAAACGGCAAGTACCTCCATTCATGTACTTTTTAATTAGAAAGAGAGTAATGGAAGCTGCTACAGCAACAATAAAATATGACTGCCACTTCATGGATGTTTTCTTTTTTGAAAATTCTGAGGATTATATGATTATTCTGCTTTCCTTAGATAAATGATGATCATGATACATCATAGTGAGAAACTGACCTTGAAAGAAAAAAAAGTTAATTTATTTTTTTTTTTACTGATTAAAAACTGATTTTTCAGTCTAAAATTCTGATATGGAAAGTTATGTTATATGAATAGAAAGCTTAAGAGAAATCAAATTTCACTGCTACTCAGTGCTATTCAGATGAAGATTAGATGAAAATACATAGTTTGAGTACTCTACTTCTTTTTCTCCCAAACTTCGTGTATTTTATTTATTTATATTTATCAAGCAAGAAAAATTTTTTTTAATGTTTTATAGGATCCGATTTTCCTAAAATCTGATTATCTTAACGAAAGAGGGAGAAATTTTTCAGTCAAGAATGAAGAGGCATTATTATTATATGACTCAATTCCATTAAAGTATGCACTAACCTTCTCCCTTACAGCAAACAAAGTTAATTAACGTCCTTCATCTTGAGTAATTCTAAACTCTTATCCCACAGCCTTTTTCCATATTCTTCATTCTTACCATCAGGATTCATTTTGGCTGGCACACAATCAGTGTAGTAAGCACCTCCTTTCAGTTTATCA
>ENA-UOTX01001143-UOTX01001143.1-compost-metagenome-genome-assembly--contig:-NODE-1143-length-21881-cov-13.648459_pt1 | contig 21881 bp, 21 predicted proteins | sample MGYA00238143_ERZ746982 | MGnify/ENA primary metagenome ERZ746982 (study PRJEB28758, sample SAMN06268862) | compost metagenome | isolation source: single cell | place: USA: California, Emeryville, Joint... | reverse complement strand
AGGTCGTGAAGATAATAATATGGTTGGTTCATGTGAATAAAGTAGGATAAAACGCTCAGCAGAAACAAATGCAAGAAATCGCTGAAAACGAGGACTTGAACGAGAAAGAATCGAATGTCTCCTCTCAGTTTATCGGAAATATCAGTAAAGTATCTGGCTTCTCTCACTCAGGTGCACAAAACGAGAGGGAAGTCACTTTTGTCCCGAAAATCCATAAGAAATCACGAAAACTGAAGCGAGAGCAGAATATTGATAATATCTTGTATAACGACGCGATTCGCAGACAAAAAAAGCCTGCGGCCCTTGGGACAAAGGGGAAAGAGAAAGAACAAGAAAACGCGGCGAAGCTCTCAGAGGCCTCGAAGAAGGCCTTTGGATCGAGGTTTATTCGTGAATTTGATCTCGCGATTATGGATTTCCTGGCCCCAGAAAAGGAATCTAAGCTCGATTACATGCAAATTAATGTTTTCTTGCACCGACTGTCTTTCCTAAAGGACTCAGAAACCATCGATCTTCCCCACTTTACGCCGGAAAGGACTCTTTTGCATGAGATGTGGACATCGCTTCGCGGAGAGGAGAATCAAGGAGTGCATAGGAGGAACTTGCTGGTGTTTTTGCTCGCTGTGATGGGATTGGCGTATCAAATTACGAAGATTCATCCTGAGCATGAAGAGAACGAAGACCAAGCGAACCAATCTCAGGCTCAGCAAGAGCAAGAGCAGGAGAAGGAGCTTGACCAGATAGAGGAGGAGGAGAAAGCTAAGGAAAGCCAAGAACAATCAAAAGTCACGACCAAGAACCAAATAATTTCCAAGCCGAGCTCGAAACTCGATATTGAGGGTGGATCTATGACTAAAGGGTTCGAACAACACACTGAAAAATCCGCTGATGCTTCCAAATTAACGCCTCATCAAGAGTCAAAGCCAATCGGCACGTTCGACGCCGACGGAAATTACGAACTTACTCCTGAAGAAGTGAACAAAATCAAACATCACTACACTGTCTGGTTCGTCAATAGAATGAATGCTCGTGATAACATCGGCCAAATGATCTCGAGTAAAAGAATTGAAGAGCACCCCTATCACCCAGACATCAACGAATACTCAAGAAATATCGCACATCTTCATCGCGAGAAGATTCTCGAGAGCACCACCGAGCTGATCCAAGCGAACAAAATCCCAGCACCAAAGGACGGAAAGCTCACTCATGCTGATCTCCTCATGTATTCCAAGAGAGTAAGAAAGGAGAAAGTCGATCAGAGAAAGCTCATTATCCAGAACGAGGAGCTTGAGGGATGTACATTTAGACCCAAGATTAATGATCCAGCGCAAACGAGTCGTGTTCTCGGCAAAAGCGGCACACGAAGTCAGCTGGACGATACTTCAGGACCTGTAGATAGGTGCCTTGAATTGTATTCGCTTCGAAAGTCTCGCCTTGATAAAACGGACAGAGACCCTCATGATATTGAATATGAAAAGAACTGTGATGAGTGCACCTTCCAGCCGGATCTGTCGATAACAAAATTACAGACGTTCAATGCCGGGAACGTGAATATCATGGCCAAGAATATCGAAAAGACGATCGAGAGGCTTCGAGCGGCGCAGGCGGTCCGAGAGCAGAAGATTATTCAATCACAGCGAGGGTTTAATCCGACTCTTGAGGAGGAGCCATTTAAGTTTGGGTTGGATAGACTGGACAGATCGAACGCAAGTAACTTGAATGCTTCGAGACAAGCGAAGATGGCGAATTCTTCCCGCGCTTATGAGCAGAAGAGCCAGTTTGGAAATAAGAGCCATCGGCTAGGCTCTGAACAGCATACAGAGTCTTCAAGATTCGCAAGAACACAAGATTATGATCAAGGAACTAGCGACGAAGGAGAAGATGGCTACGGTAATTATTTTTCCTCATATTAAGGAGATGAATCTGAAATATCTAATAGGTAGCTCCGACAGAAGAGCTCCCGAGCAACTTGGCGCCCATGATGGCGACGATGAGCCAGGGGATGATGAGAAAGTCCCTCTATTGTTCGTAGATGTCAATCTGGGCCAAGGAAAAACTGAAAGGATCGTCGTTTACGAGGGAGATAAGAGCGAGGCTCTAGCCCAGAGATTTTCTGAAGAGCATGGTAAAGTGGCTATTTATTATGGTTATTTGAATTATTTTGATTAGGATTGGATGAGAATATGACCGTGAAGCTCAAAGAGCTTTTAGATTCGCAGATTGCTGGGCTGTTGACGAGAATTGATGAAGAATTGAACTCTTTGCAATCTGAGAACGATAAGGTGTCTCAGCGCGGAGGAATGGAAGGATATGGAGCTGATGATCAGATTCGAGAGGCAGATGAAGAAGACGACTCTCGCAGAGAATCCACTTGAACAATTTTACAGAATGAAAGCATATTTTAAAAACAGTATTAAGTTTATCTTCATGCATACTTGAAAATCAAGCACGAATCGTGATTTTTTTTTAGCGAAATTATTTGAATTTACATGCATTTTCATCAATCTAAAATATGCAGCCAATCACTTTCAAAAATCCGCTATTTCTAGAATTAGACGAGAGATCGCTTGAAAAACGCAATACGACTAGTGGTAACATTATTGGTAATTTGGAAATAGCATTGACATTGAAGGAGAGACAAAGGACCTTCAAAAATAGAGTAGAGGAATACAAATACCATGTATCATAATTTTATTTTCATATCTTTAACATCTTCTGGATAAACTCCTTTGCTCGCGAGTTCTAGCTTCACTCGATTAAAATACGTCGGATCAGGGTAGCCATAGTATGTGGGCCCTAGAATGTACCATGTTAGCATATAAATCTTCCATAGTTATCGAATATTACCTCCTGAAGTGTTCGTTTTATGATGTACCCCATTCCAGACTACAGTATTCGTTTGTCCCGTTGTCACCGACGTCCCGATGGTGAATGTCAATCTCCTATCAAAAGCAAGTTTCAAGAGCTTTAACACCTCCACTCCTTCCTCAGTATTCGGTAGATACGCCGCCCGAGACGTCCCTGAATATCTTTTCCCGTTTTTTAGTTTCCCGCTCGGAAAATCGTATTCAATGCAGATTGTCCCTTCTTTGTAACCACTGCAATGTAATTTTTTTTCTAAATAAAATGACATCGTTCCATCTGGCTGATCGCCTAAATACAAAAAGTTATGCCCTTCAAAGCAGTAATGAATCAGCTACCCATCATAATTCCATAGATGATACAGCAGTTGGGACACTTGAGATGATCTTTGGACTCTTGAGAATTGATATAATTTCGCAAGCATCCAACATGGAAATAATGGCCCTCGCATTTATCCATTCTAACAACGTCGTTTTCATCGTCTTTTTCAAGGTTTTCTAGAATAGCTTTGAGGGTAATATCTGAACTCGCTTCAAACAGCTCACAGCGACAGATCGAGCATATCTCTTCTTCTTTGGAGATGTAGAGCTGCTGCACGTCATGATGTTCGAGGTAGTATTCGAGCATAGTAAAAACAATTGAATGGCCGATCTTAGCGAGAAAATCTGCTGGTCTTTTGTGCTTTTCTAGCACAAGTTTCTCCAAGTCTTTCTTCTTTGCAATAATTTCCTGAGCGGTCTTCTCTGGATGGGCTCTATCTAGCAAATAGAATCGATCATTGATATTGAAATTGCTCGTTTTAACGATTTCTGGAGAAAAATGTGAGATAAAATCCATTATTATTTGGTTTATAATGAAATATTGCATTCCGTTCTCTTTGCTGTTCTCCTGTTTTTCAACCTCCATTAGATTAAGGTGGAATATGGGATAGATTTTGAAATATGTTTTTATGCGAATATTTTTATTAGTTGTTTAAATATTCAGGTTAAGAGGTAGTAGGGAGTAGCAACTATTATAACAGGACTAGAGATTCTCAGGAAAGAGAACCCTGATTCCGAAAACGAATTCAAGGTCCAGTGAATTATTGTTCTAGTTTGCATGTATTGTAATTTGAGGTTTCTAGGTAAGAAATGGTGGGAAAGGAAGGAAGCAACGAAATGAAAGTTTTTCACTTTGCTTGAATTATGACATGTGACTAATTTAAAAAGAAAGGGAAATTTCTCTTAGTTACATTGCTTTCTACGAATTGTTTCAAAGAAAACACGAGGAAAAGTGAATTCCAACTGAAATTTGTTTGATAATTCATTCACAACTTTCATAATTTGAATTTTGAGCTTTAATGAATGGATAAGCTCTGTGTACAGAGTTCTACCTCTGCCAAGTTCAATAGTTGTATTATTAGTGATCCATGCTCTCTAACACCGAACTAACCACAGCGCTGAGTTTATGATTTATCAATTGGAATAATAATGTAATTTCGATATTCTGAGTACAATTTTGATTAGCGGATCTCCAATTGACCTAGATCTCAGATATGTTTGGAAGCAATCCCCGACATTCCGCAATGCGTAGAGTAAACGGCTTTGTGCTGATCGTAGCCGCTGGTTGTCTGCATTACGTAAAAAAAAGTAAAAGCTTCACCTATTATTTGTAAGACAATCCCATTCTAGTGAACAAGCAATTCAACCTCGAAACCATTAAAGACCTTGCCAAGGAAGATTCCCCTGTCATTCCACAATCACTGCGTCAACTATTCCAAGAGCCAGCCTCCATATATTCCCAAAACACAATCATTACAAGATTTCTCAAGCACGAAGAAAGTAACCAATTAATGAGCGAGCTCAGAAAAATCAAAGCAGAATCAGAGCAGGAAAAAGCGGAGTATCTTCGTGTCCAGCAAAAGGAAACGCTGGCTTATTTAAAGTTTTTAAAGGTAATTTTCACATTTTCTCCACATTATTTGATCACTATGCCTAGTCCCTCCAAAACAACGACTGATCGTAGCTAAAACGCCTTATATCCTCACTGTTTAAAAGAAAATGTGTCGTTTTTGTACATTTATCATCTACAAACCATTGTAATTATTAGGCTTATTAGTAGTTTTCTTCCATTGAACTTTCGTTATTACAACTGCACCGTTTTTTGAATCCTTTAAAAAAAAAACTTTGAAACTCGACTGAACGCTTAAAATAATCACAATAACAACTTCTAAGTCACCATGATGGCAACGAGTGATCCTCAAACACAATTTTTCAAAAGCCTGAACACTGAGACTGTCGGTATCTAATGCTTTGCCCTTCTGACTATTCAACAATACCGAGCTAGATCCCAATGAGATTGATAAAGCATCAAAAGCGGTGCTCGCGTTCTATAAATCCTCTCCAGACAAGCTGAACGCTGAGGTAAACGGTTTTTGCAAAAAGGTCGCTGGTTGGATCAAAGAGCACAGTAACTCTAAATTGCTGCCATATGCGTTCAAGATCGTTATCAATCTCTATGAGCTGCTTGGTTTCTATCTCGAATTTGATCTGAATGGTAACTATAGAAGCACTAGTCGTCGTTATTTCATTATGCATCAATTATGTTAAGATTACTATAAAACGTCCGAGAAGGAAGATGAGAAAGATCCAAAAACACTTGAAAAATCGATGTTGGAAGGCTTTGAGGATGATAAAGAGAATTTTATTGACAACCCACTTCTGAATTTTGATATGATTCATATCACGCTGTCTTTCCTGGACAATATGATGAGCAAAAAGATGCATCTAACGCACAAATCACTACTTACACTTATCCTCCCGATCATTTCAATTTACTCAGTGGACCGAAAAATTCAAGCCATTATCAGAAAAAAGAAGTTCTTAAAAGTGCTGCTGAAAATTTTCAAGGATATTTTGCAATCACCAGGAGAACTCAGCGAACTCGAGATTCAGATTTGCTGTCATATTCTCCATTCCACCGCTAAACTGACCTATGAAAATCGTAATAAAGCTCCTTGATCTAGCGCATCAATTGGAAATATAGGCAAAAATCAGGATTATCTTATCAAGAAAAAAGGCTACGAGTATCTCAAAGGTGTGATAATCACTTCAACTGATATGTCTCTCTTACAAGGAGCAGTATGTACCTTCGCGAATTTATGTGATACAGGTAAGTATACGAGCTATTTGTGGATTATAGTGGGCGATTTTAGTTGATCAGAGGCTGATTTTGTGGTGTGCAGGAAACCTCCCAGTGCTAACTCAAAGGCTAAAAGCGGGAATAGCTGGCCTGAAAAAGAGCCTTGAAACAAAGAAAGTTACTGTGGTTCAGAAAAATTTCAAAGATATCGAATTGACTCTGGTTGCAATCTGGAAATTTTGCATCAGCACAAGTATTTGCGTTTGTTTCTAAGCATTAACATCTAATTTGACGGAATTTAGATGAGGTTATTGATGATTGCTTGCGAAACACTGACTTAGTGAAAAACCTGACTGAAATTTTTGAGTTAATGAAGAAGATTGGTCCTAGTGAGGGTTATTACAACGATTACCTCAGGGCGCTAGGGCTAGTAGTGGCTGTGCTCCGTCGATTTGCTGTCAACCCGACCTACCGAACTCAGACAATCCAGCTCTTCTACCAATATGTCATTCAGATTCCAAATGTCTATAGCAATGATTTAGTGAATTCAAAAACCAGCAGTCAACTATCTTTTCTTTTTAAAGAGCTCTCTGGACTGATGGGCGTCTTATCGCTCGATGGTAATTGATGCAGACCTGCATGTCCTCATTGCTAATGCCTTGTTACAGCAAAAATCTCGTCGGATCTCGTGACTAATGGGTTCTTGCAGAGCTTGATTAAGATCGCGGTGGCATATTTCGAGAATCCAAAGCTTATTAAAACTATCCTTGGATGCCTTACTAATATTTGCACCACTGGTAATTTCCATTGCAATTCGGTCTCTTGATGCAAGGATTTGATTAGATCAAGCGAGAGACACGCTCTGCCATGAGAAAGAGCTCTATGTGCTAATGTTTAACGTGTTAGACAAATACGATTATATCAGCTTCATTATCGATTACGCCTTGAAGCTGATTTTAAATACCACGCCAAACGGTAAAATAACCCATGGAAATGTTTCAAATAACCCCCTTTTTCATATTAGACACTTTCTACAAGAATTACGCATCGATCACTTTCCTTGAAAAACTAATTTATTTACTTCATTGCTATCAATTCGAAGAAACTATTTCACGCAATCTGATAAAAATTCTCAGAATTATCTGTTCAAGAAGTAACAAATTTCTGTTGCGAGTAGCTGAGGCTAACATGTTTGAAATTGATGAACAGTCAAAGCACTCGAGAACTTCGAAAAGGCTCTGAAAAACTACGAAAGCGCAAATAAAGGCTTTAATTTGGTGACATTCCTGGGCGAGAATATGAACGCGAATACTGATGACCCTGAGGCAGTGGCTGGAGTCCTCTTATTCCTGTCAAATATTTCTCAGAACTGTAAATAATACTCATCAGAGCTTTGTCAACTGACATATATCTTCTTCTAGCCCTGACGATTCGTAATATGATCAGGGATAACCAGCAATTTTCAACATTCCTCAAATCATACATTAACCAGATAAAGGTAGAGAAAAATCTATTATTTAGCAATCTTTAATACACGACATAGGATGATCCGCAAGCATTCAAGATTGTGTCTACTAGTATCGCCTATTTACCACTTGAAGAAATCGGCGAGTTCTTCTAAAACACAAGAAATTGGCTATGGAATTGAACTATTCAAAGCTTGATATTGGTCTTAAATCTATGTTTCTAAATTCATGTATACGTATGATAAGACTCAATTAGCTGTCAATGGCTCTCAATTGCTTAAAAGTTACTTCGCAGTAATTGTTTGCATCGATCAAAAAGGCTTTGGTTTTTCATTGACTGCTATTAAATAGCTTTTTATCATGGTTGAATGGAGCTGGAGGCCCATCTTTAAGGCGTTGGTTCTCCCAAGTAAATGTTGTGATTAAGACAATTGTTATCGGCTATCTAAATATGCTTTTGTATCTCTAACTGATTTCTTTAATAAATATCGAGATTATAGAAGTTACAGTCAAAAAAGGGAGCAAACCTAATTTTACTTAAAGAACGACATGATATTGCCTGCCTGCTTCGATATAAAATTTTTCTTCTTCTTCGAATCGTAATTCCTCGAGAAATAATTATGATAGTTATCAAAAATCTCATCGTCATATGGTGACACCTCCTGGAAAGAGGAACCACCTCTGAACATCCTTTTTGATGGGACAATCATCCTAGCAGGCTGCTCTGGTAACTCATAATTTCCTCGCGTCTTGCTCTTTCTCCCTGGCGAATGTTCCCAAGCGATGCTTTCAAGATACTCTCTTGAGTATTTATCATTGTAGAAATTTTCCCAAGCTGAAAACTGTTCATCTTTTTCCTCAAGGTTAATGAACGTATCGAACTTAGTTGCGAAATAAATAGCATCCCTTTCACTATCAATCTCTGGAAGCTCTTCAGACATCGTTTGATTTGGTTCTGACGTAGCTCTCTCAAGCTGGTGAGTCGTATTTACCTCTCCAAGCTTCTCTCCAAGCTTCGGTGGCATTGAATTTCGCACAAGCCCGGCTGAAATCAGGCCTGCATTTAATTTGATTGGAACCGACTGTGTCATCATATTTCCTGCACTATCCTCCATTGCGAAGAAATCCTTACTGCTGAACTCAGGCGGTCGCTCACCAAAGTGAGTTGAGAGCTTCTTCCCTCCGAATTCCAGCATTTTCTTTTGAATTTCTTGGGCTTTGGTCGAGTCTATTGTAGTCGACTCTTGTTCAGAAGCTGCTTTCTTCTCAAGCGTTTGAATGTACGAGTTGATACTCGAGAGGACCTCAGCGTCACGTTTCTAGAGCAAATTAGGAGGAACTAAGTGCATTGATTACTGGATTAATAAAATCAGTGATGGAGATGGACTGAAAGCCTTTGATAAACTGGTGATTGCGAGTGAACGAGATAATCATCTCGGTTGTTTTCAAATATTCTTGATAAATTTGCAAGCATTCCTTTGCTAGCTCAATGGAACTCTGAAATACCAGATCTAACCAATACATGAGAAGAAATTTGTAATCACGTCCTGGAGAGAGCGAGAGAATTATTACCTAGCATACGAACGACTCCGAGGTACTCAGATGTGAATACCCTGATCAAAAAGTCCATCAGGAGCAAAAACAAATGATGTGATAGCCTGAACTTCAGATGTCCTTTGCTGCCTGTTTCGATAATCTGAAAAAAAAAAACAAAAACAAAAAAGCTCAGAGAATCGCTCATACAATCAAAAATTTACTTCATTGATCGTTTCGACTAGATGATTCAACTCTCGAATTTCTTGAATCAAGTCTGGGAGAGGTATTTCATTGAAGTATTTCTGCTTGTCAGTGCGGGGAACGCTAAGAGAAGTATTTTTTGAGAAAAATGCTGCTTTTTCTTTGATGTATTTATAATATCTTCTCACAAGCAAATCTACACCGAGTAAATCTGGTTAAAATGAATTTTAGTAGTAGCTCAGAGGGTGCTTGTACTGTCTTTTGCATCTTTGTCAGAGAAATTCTCAACAAAATCTATCTTCAATTTCGCGATGTCATAGACAAATAATCCCTCATCAATCGCGCGATCGAGAATGATCAGATTTTTGATTATATAATTCCATTTGTTACGGCTGTCACTGGTTTGCATTTTCGTAATTATCGTCGTAAATGCCGTTGATGCGCGGGTTTCAGCGTCATTTCCTGCGAGGCAGCTGAGAACGACTAAAGATTGTCATGCATAAGATTTCAAACGAGTTAGATGATCATACTGACGATGTCCTTCTCGCTCGGTGGATCTGTATCACGGTGGGAAGTAGCCCGGATCCTGCACTTTTCAATTTATTTATTTTATTTGTGACCAAAACTCGAATACCGTTTCAAATTCACTGCTTGCCAGCAGAGAGGCCATGCCTCTAGTCAATCCTTTAAACATCTTTTAATGCTATCAGCGTTATTTTCTTCTCGATTTCGTTTTTATTTCTGCGGATGCGTTGGATAGGTTCTCACACCCAATAAAATTTACTGTATGACACCCTTTGCAATTAATTAGAAAAAGTATCAAGGATATATACACTACAAAGTATCCTAGGGAACTGGAGGATCATTAAGGCACTCCACGGACTTCAATTCTATAAGAGCTCGTAAATTGATGGAAATAAATATCTTTATGGTAGTTTCTAAATGTTTTTTCCTCATGCTGGTCAGCAAATGAGAGCGACCATTTATAGCACAATAAATGAAATTTTAACTTACTTACAGACCTGAAAGTTATTGCATTCAGATTCTAATCCTCGTTGTCTCCTGCAGTCTGTATTCATGCGGTACTTGCGATTTAAAGTTGGATTCAACGTAAGGTTGTTTGAGCTTTAATCAGAATTTAAATAAAACACATTTTAAATAACCCGACACACGATGATCTCACTTGACCAAAACGTACCTTACCAACATGCTCCTACTTCAACCGCTGGGTATATTCCAGAGCAAGCATACAGATTCTTCCCCTCAGGTAGACGCTACTGATTTTTTTTGTTCTTTACCAATAGTGCGTTAATCTATGAAAATAGCTCTCGATCAAAAGACGCCAGACGGCATTCGTAGAATTTTTGAAGGCGGCCTTGTCATCTTTGATCATCATGAGACGAAAGCAATCGCTGACTTCAAAAACTATTGTATGAAGCATCATTACACCCTGGAGCCTATGTAATGCATCGCATTCTTGTCAAAACGTAAATCTCTTAGCTGGAAAGATCATAGAATCGTCAGATTCTTACAAGCAAATCAATGGAAAAACGAAAAAACATTGCATTCTGTAAAACAACATGATACTTGGAGAAACAGCAGTCTTCCACCAAAATTTACAAACTACGTTCAGGAATTTTTAGTAAAAGATGTAGCTTAGAAGGCGTTTTCCTTACTGTTTTGGCTAGTCAAAAGGCATCATGTATTATTCTGGAAGAGATTGCAAGTTTAGACCGATTATCGTATTTAATGCTTGGATGCTCGACCCTAAAAACGTATTTTTATTGGCACGCTTTTCCCAGTTCTTATCCTCTTACAGATAGATATTGAATCGGTTATCGAAGCGTTAACTTACTTATTCGAGTTTATTATGCGTGAAATCATGCTTCCTGGACAAGTGGAAAGCTGGATATTTATTCTTGACCTTAATAAGAAAGGAATCTTCTCTTTACCAACAGCAGTAACTATCTCAACAGTGGAAACAAATTCTTATAGACTTCTGATAGCCGTTGAAGAAGATGATTGGCTTCTTGCAGAGCAACTACAGAGGCCACTTATGGGTGATGCATGTGGTGAATAGCCCATCTTCCATCATGGTTCCGTGGTCAATTATCAAAGGATTTATGGACGAAACTACTGTAAAAAAGATTCAGTTTTCGAAAACAAGCGTGCCAAAAACTCTTTTTGAAATCGCTAATCCAGACCAAATTGAAAAGAAATACGGAGGTAACGCGCAAAATATCACATCCTTTTGGTATACCGTTGCTCGTTTATTGAAAATGATTTGTCTTGTTTAGGCCCCCAGTTGTACAGTCAAACAATTACTTGCTCCCAAGTCAAGACCCAGCTGAAGTTTTAATTTCGCCTGAGGAGTATTATCGAAGATATAAAGCAGGACAGCTTGCAGATTTACGCATCAATCAGGATCTAATCAACCAATATGAGCAGATGAAACAGAAGAAGGAGCAAGAGGAAAGAGAAATCGCCTTGAAGGCAGAAGAAAACGCCAAAAAGAAGAGTATGCATATCTTAATTATGGCTGCTAATGAACTCATAATACATATAAAAAAGATGGTCAAGATAGTGAGAATCAGAATGAATTGAAGATAATGATGAGAGATGACAATACAACCAAATCAGGATTTAGTCATGAGGTGCCAATTGAGACCGATTTTTTGGGTGAATTGATGGACGAGTCTATCCCAACTAAGGTTCAGCCAACAAGAAATCAAGCTTTCATCGATGCGATGAAGAGAAATGTATTATTAAAAACGGCAAACGCGTTTAAACCGCGAGACAGAGTACAGTTTTAGTTCTATCTAGGCTATGGCGCTTATGAAATATTCTTTTAAAAAAAAAAATATGGTGCTTGATTATTCAATGCTCGAGTTTGGATAAGGAAAGCCCATATTTTGTAGTAACTTTTTTTTTGAAGCAAAGCAATTGAATGTTAAAAAAAATTTGAAGAAATTCCGCTCGTAAGTTTTCAATTCCATATTTGATAATAAAATCGTGATTATCAATCACAAACCTTAAATATTTGAACAGATCATAAGAAGGAGATAAGAGAAAGCTTTTTTTCTTCGTTTTGTAATTTGTATCGAAGAAGGAAATATGAGGGTTTTCTTTAAGAAAGCAATTGAGGCAGGAGATATTTCATGGAATCGCATGATGTTTGGAAAGCCCGTCTAGCTCAGTCGGTAGAGCGCAAGGCTCTTAACCTTGTGGTCGTGGGTTCGAGCCCCACGGTGGGCGTTCTTTTTTAGTTTTTTTTCTAAACTTCTTGTAAAAGTGGAAAGTCTTATTTCCATTGTTAATCTTTTTTGTATGAGATTTTTTCCATGGAGAGTCCAAAAAAGAGGAGCCATTTAGTCTAAATATGTTAACGTTGGACACATTTGTTTCAAGAAAAATCATTTCCTTTTTAAAAAGAAAAAAGTAAAAAAAGAACGCCCACCGTGGGGCTCGAACCCACGACCACAAGGTTAAGAGCCTTGCGCTCTACCGACTGAGCTAGACGGGCTTTCCGGTATTATGAGCTTTGAAATTTATTTTCAGATTTAGCTTTCTTGCAAGTTAAAGGGTATTCCTAAGTCCAAATAGGTAGGTTGTCAAAGCAAATGAAACCAACTCAGATCAAGTACTCTTTTGTATTCCCTTCTCGCAATTCTCTACCCTAAGCCTCTTAGAAAACAAGAGTAGTGCAAAACAAGAGTGGTATTGAAAATCATGTTATCATTTCTCAACTGTTAATCAGTATGTAGATTACACAGATATATGAAGTAGGGAAATGGATTAATGATTAATATTTTCTTCCGGAAAGAAGAGTATAATAGTGAGATCCTGTAAATTCTCCTCCCCTCTCTCCTTGACCATAACCTGATATTCCAGTTCCAGTTCCAGTTCCAGATCCAGATCCATATCCATATCCAACTGCCACCCGAGTAACCGGCTTGTCAACGATGCTCTCAAACGCCCCTATGACCTTAGGTTGAATTGGACCTTTCGGTCTTTCTCTCTTTATCCGGATGAACTCAGTATCTCTAAGCACAGGGAATCTGTTATTGATAAACTCCGACAAATATGCTGGGTCTTTGAAGAGCTTTAGCATCTCCTCATAATTAATCTGGTTCTTCTTCTCCGGATCCATGAAGTGTTGCAAGGTCTCGACCTCATTAATTTCTATTCCACAGGTTTCGTGCAGAATATACGCAAAGGTGATACTACTTACAACCCCTATTAACTCCGATTAGATACATACGAAACATTCATTTTCATTACCTTTCTTTGTTTTGTCATTATTTTTAAACAACTTCTCAAGTTCCTCTGTCCTTGCGATATAGTGCTTCTTTATCTTCGATAACGTTATCTCTAAAATCGCGTAAGAAATCCAACTGATGTCAGCAAACATACCCAATTGAAGCCGGCACTGCATTCGGAAAATTGGACTATCAAAAACTTTTTCCGCTAAACTACCTTGTACTCGGGCCTTAGCTGGGTCAACTGCTTCAGCAACGGGATGTCCAAAGAAATGTCTGAGCCTTGCCAAGATCGTCTTATCTGGGAATTCTTCCGTATATCCTTGGACTGGAGAGAGATTATAATGCGGTCAAGAGAGATATTGTATTACAGCTCAATGGGATATTTATCCGATTGTTTTTCTCGCAGCTGCCATTGACGTTTTCATCATTAAGAACCTCTCCACAGAAAAAGCACACTAGTTGGGTGTCTTTTATGAGTTCGGAACAGCGATCAGCTATCCTATAAAAGAAAATTCAGTTTAGCAAAGAGCGACCCTCAACAAAGAGCATACTTCAGCCATCCGTCGATCTCGGTCTTTGTGCGAGCTTCGATGTCTGCTTTGAGCTTGTCGTAATTTTCCTTTAATTCTTTCTTTAGTTGATCGTATTTGTCTTCCTTATTGACGATCAATTGCGTGATGACATTATCCTTGAAATCAATGATCTCTTGCGCTATTTTCATCTTTTCGAGATTTTCTCTCTGCACTTCGAGGTCCATGGGCAGATCTGGAGTGACATCGATTTCCTTTTTGATCGGCCGTGCGCTCGTGAGTTCGATTTCATCAGCGACTTGTCTCATGCGGATAAGCAAGTCAGTTGGATCGATGTTTTCTTTCGTAAGTTGTAGCACCAACGCGGTTAAATCGTCGATTTTATCAACTTCTTTCTGATAATCTGAAATGCTATGCAATAAAATCGCGGTTTTCGCGCCCTCTGCCATGCGGAGCTTATCAAGGGTAGCGGCAAACTCTGCCTTGATATCCTTTTCGATCATATTCTTCACGTACTTAATTTTCTCGATGCGATTATCGATCCTTTGCATCTGTGCGATCAGTTCTTGTCGTTTGGGAATCAGCCTCGTTTCCACCACTCGTTTCAGCGCTTCTGCCCTTGGAGTGAAAGCTGCATTCATGCCGTTGATGCGATGTAGCTGAACATTGTGATCAGAATTAATACGCTAGTTGGATATACCTGATTGTTATGAGGACCAAGCAAGATGCACTTATCACAGATCGGCTCCTCGCAAGTTTCGCAGAAATAAACGAGCTTTTGTCCATGTAAAAAGCACACTTTTTCTCTGGATTGTTCTTCTATTTGGTGCAAGACAAGTTCAGAGACGGCTGCTCCCAACAGCCCTCGTTTAGTTTTTGGACTGCTTTCACCTGTTTCCCGTTTAGTTCTTGGACTACCTTCACCTGCTTCCTCATTCTCGCCTTCAGCATCGGCTTTTTTCTTCTTTTTTGCTTCTTTTTTGTCCTCCTTCTTATCATCTTTATCTTTTTTGTCCTTATCTTTTGGCTCCTTCTTTTTCTTCTTCTCCTTCTCTTCCTCTTTGGTTTCTTTCTTTTCTTCGATCGGTTTGGCTAAAAAATTTCAAAGGAATCAGATGCTAGGACACAAAGATGCCGTGTACTTGACATTATCGGTAGGTTAACGGACTCTAGATTGAATATATATTTATTTATTAATTGAATTTGGCAGATATAAATCTTTTATATCCTATCCAAATATATGTTAAACCAATAGGTCGACTATATATTCGACTCTATACTCTTACATTAGCATCTTATTCAAGCTAATCTTAGGAAGAAAACGAAAGTTTTTTAGGAATTCAGCGAAAATTTTCAATGGTCGCAGTAAATTACACGAAGATTAATGGTAAATAAACAAAGCAAAATTTCTAAATGATTCAAAAATCAGACTTAGAATCTTTCTCCTCTAATTCTTCTAGCGAGGGCCAAATCCTTAGACATGATAGTGACTCTCTTAGCGTGGATGGCGCAAAGGTTGGTGTCTTCGAAGAGAGCGACCAAGTATGATTCAGCAGCTTCTTGAAGAGCCAAGACAGCAGAGGATTGGAATCTGAGTTCCTTTTGGAATTCGTGAGCGATTTCTCTGACGAGTCTTTGGAAAGGAAGCTTTCTGATGAGGAGATCAGTGGATTTTTGGTATTTTCTAATTTCTCTGAGAGCGACGGTACCAGGTCTGTATCTGTGTGGCTTCTTAACACCACCAGTAGCTGGGGCGCTCTTTCTTGCGGCCTTGGAGGCGAGTTGCTTTCTTGGGGCTTTAGCACCAGTGGATTTTCTTGCAGTTTGTTTGGTTCTTGCCATTTTTACGAGTTAATGTAAATGTGTGTGTTGGTGTTTTGGTTTCAAATTTGTTTTTTGTATATATCTCCGGATTCATTTGGCTATTTGATTTCGGATTAATCCCAAGATTTCGAAATTTGAAATCTGATTGGATAATTCAAAAGATATCTACCAATAAAATTAAAGATTACGAATAACTTGGATTCAAAGCAAACTATTATTTAGAGGTGAAGACTTGCAAGCTTATAAACATAAACTCAAAAAATCGCAAAATCGCAAATGGTAGGACAAGGAAAAGGTGGTAAGGGTGTCGGTAAGGTCGGCGCCAAGAGACACGCAAGAAAGACTAACAAGCCAAGCATTGAAGGTATCACTAAGCCTGCAATCAGAAGATTGGCCAGAAGAGGTGGTGTCAAGCGTATTTCTACATACATCTACGATGACTCCAGAGCTGTTTTGAAGAGCTTCTTGGAAAACGTTGTTAGAGACGCAACCACTTACACTGAGCACGCCAAGAGAAAGACTGTTACTGCTCTCGACGTTGTTTATGCCCTCAAGAGACAAGGCAGAACCCTCTACGGTTTCGGTGGCTAAAATTTCTTCCATAGCTAGGCTCCTATTCGTGTTTTCATGATTTCTAAGTGCTTTTAGAGTTTTGAAACAATTAATTTCGATGATAGGAGCAATTTTCTGCAAGTTTGTTTGCATTGCATAGATATTATGTACTATAATTGAAGCATTTCCCCAATTTTGAAATCTGGTCTCATCTAATCTTTTCAGATGTAGTTGCTTTGCTCTTAAAGTTGTTTGATTAGAATTTCTCAAATTTACGAGTTATAAGTTTGTCTCAGAGGATATCCCTAGAAAATAAGGAGTAAGCATGCTGAGATTTGTGATAGGCGCGTAGCCAAGCTGAAGAAACAGCTGTTTAGTTATACAAACACGTTCGAATAGTTTCACGCGGTAATTAATAAATTTTAATGTGATTTGAAATCTATCGCATTTCTGTAGATATTATGCAGCTTTACATTGATGACTTAACAACTCATTATATATTAAGTTCTTAAGTAATGGTGATTAACATCATTCTGAGGTCAAGCGAAGGAAAACTACGATTTGGTTGGGATCCCTTAAATTGATTTATAGAATTGGTGTGGAATTTTCTTGATATTATTAGTTTGAAAAATACAATGCAAAGACTTGAACTTATAGATTAGACTGCTAATAAAAGAGCGGTTTTGATTATGGATCGGCTATGTGAGATATTCCCTCTATAAACCCTCGATTACCTTAGTAGCCTTACAGATAATTTTCACATACTTACTTATTATGCTGGCATCGGACGAAGTTCCTCGCCAAGCTGTTCCTCTCCAACAAATGGGACATGTTGAGCAAACTTTCTCCTCACAAAGTCACGGCCATATTTCTTGACAACGAACAAGGCTGCTGCTAACGCTAGATTTAGCACAATTAACCCCCAAACCCCTCCACCTGAAGTCGCAGCCTTTATCTTTACCGTAGGATCACTAGAATAATCATACTGCTTGTAAGGAGCGCTCTGTAGCATAATATTGCCACACAGAGACTGGTATTGGGATGCTGTGACAATATAAGGTGAAATAAGACTCTGGAAGTTATCAAAGGTGCACCGTTTTCCACCACAAGGAGTCAGTTCAGCCCCGTTATAGAGGACTATCACGTACCATTTATCTGATTTGTCGGTTACCAGTTCCAATTCAATATGAGAGGAAAACTCCGGCAATCCAGTACAATTATTATCGCTCGATTGGTTATTGAAGTAGTAGGTCGAGACGCATGAAGTGTTGGTCACTCCCAGCATTGCCAAAAAGCCTGATAGCGTTTCATCATGAGCTAGGTAGATAGCTCCTTCCAAATCAGTCTTATCTTTCTTCGCAGCACTTAAATTTGAGGAGATTTCTGTGAGTAGAGGACTGAGCTCAGTCTGCAACAACTGCGTGCTGCCATGGTTTACATGAAGATCATAGAACTGCGCGAGGAAGGAAATCGTTCTAAACAACTCAGAGGTTTGGTTGATGCCTGTGTCGATACCGTTCTGGTGACTCGCTGCAAGGTTATCGTAAAATTTGTACATATCTTCAAGTGTATCTAGACTCACGCTGCTAGAGATATTCGTTGTATTTCTAATTTGTTCTGCTGTTGTAGCCACTAACGCTGAGATATTTTGATAAGTAGTAGTGCTGTTTGTGTGTGTCACGTTGCTGTGATTTTGACTGAGATTTGGGCAGGTTTCTTTAGAAAAAGCTCTGAGGAGGAAATCCACACTTGGGCTTGTCGAATGAATTGCAACAGGTTGATAATTGCCCAAAGCGGCAGCAGATCCTAAGCTAGAAGCATTCACACTAAGCTGCATAGGCGGTACAAGCGCTGTAGAGACTGATCCTGTGACGTTTGGCCCAGTGCCAAATGGGAAAAGACCCAGCAGCAGACTCTGAGCGCTATTGAGGTTGCGATCCATGTCTGAGCTTCTTACGTATATTTTCTCTGGTTCGTAGCTTTTCTTGAGAAAGTCTTTATAGTAAGTTCTGTATCTCTGCGCGTAATAAGTACCAAGCATGTACTGCTGACGCATTCCTGGTGGAGTGAGTGTTGGTTGGCTCTCTGTGCCGGTTTTTAGATCCATAGTTGGGCTACGGATTCCATTTCTCACAATACTGACGAAGAAATGAAGCTCATCTGCTTGAATTGCCGTGAAAAATGTGAGAAAAGCAAATACAATTGCTAACATATGATTGTTGGATTTCATGTTGTGAGATTCTTTTAAATAAATTCGAATTTACTTAAAGATATCATAATTCGAGACAAATGGGTAGCGAAACGAAGATTTATTGATACTGATACTCGAAGACTATGATGCTTACCAAAGAGATCAGCTGCTCTATGACAAAAGCTCTCAGAAAATTTTCCTAAATAACATGCAATAAGTGCTCTCTGACATTATTGAATCTCTTTTTTTTTGGAAAAGGGCTTTGTAATGAAATCCTTTAAAATGGAACTAAATGAGAAATAAAGGCTCACCACCACCATGCTTGTAATGATAAGATTTTGACGAAAAATGTGTATTGACTTTCGCGTAAGCTTTTAACCTTGGATTTGACTAATTTCAATAAAACTTAGTATCTGAGTTGAATTCCAAAAAAAGATTAGATGGCAGAAGTCGAAGGCAGAAAAGACAGAGCAGTCAGAAAGTACACCTACAGAGGTCTTCAGCTCGAGGACCTTATGGCTTTGAAGAACGAAAAGCTCACTGAACTCTTTTCCGCAAGACAGAGAAGAAGATTCGGCAGAGGTCTCAGACATAAATACCAAAGATTCATCATTAAGCTGAGAAAGGCCAAGAAGAATCTTCAACCTGGAGAAAAACCAAAGATTGTTAAGACTCACTTGAGAAACGCCATCATTCTTCCAGAGATGGTCGGCTCAATCGTCGGTATTCACACAGGCAAAGAATTCGCAGCTGTTGAAATCAAATTCGATATGATCGGACGCTACCTCGGTGAGTTCGGTATCACCTATAAGCCAACAACCCACGGTAAGCCTGGTGTCGGTGCCACCAAGGGTTCCGCCCACACTGCTCTCAAATAAACAAACGTGGTGTATATTCTGTTGCTGGAAGGGAGATAAATATAACCGCAACAGGTTCCTTCGAAGCAATATCAAAGAAAAGATTTGTGGAGCTCGTGCTTTTATTTCAGAGCGCACTAAAAGAAGTTGTTTTTATGGCTTGTTTTGCCCTATAGTTTCAACTTTACTCGTATTTTTGCATTGAGTTTTCATAAAGCGCAAGTGCGACAAAATTTAAAAAAGCTCTGGCTCCTACAAAAAAACTCTAAGATCATCCGATAATCTTCATGTTATTACATTGCCGAAATAACAGAATCGGATTTGAACATCATAAAAAATCCTTAGGCTTAGTACGCTTATGGGTCTACAGCCTAGTTACGATGATAGTAGACTCTCAACTCATCATAACCAAAGAGGGACTTTGATTTTCACAAGAATTTTTTCTCTTAAAGATCTTAATTACAATGTAGGTTTTCGTTGAAATAGTTCCTCATAAAATAGGAGTTAGAACTGAATATGGTGAAATTCTTTTTTGCAAGTTTCCAGAGGATAAATATCACGTTGAATAACCCAGCAGATCGAGATTACAACAGAAACAGAAAACAAATCAGGCTATTTCAATTGCAGTGGAAGATTTAAACGCTCTAAGAGACAATTCTAAGATTACGCACGCCAGCAAACTGCTTATTTCTTATCGGTCTTTCTAACCTTTGGTCTTGGGACTGTTCCTTCTCTAAAGCCATTCTTTGCTCTTCTTGCTACGTTCTTAAGATGTCTCATTCTTCCGGTTCCTTGGCCTCTTCTACCAACGGTCTTTTCAGCCCAATTGTCTTGGAAGAGATGAATCCGTTAGTGAATTAAGCGGGTGATGTAAATTACATTGTCTTGTTTTAGCATCTGGGAAACCACATGATGAGCATCTTTTCTTCTGGATGTGGAAGGTAACGCGACCGCATCTTCTGCAGAAGGTGTGGGTCTTTTGGTGTCTTTTACCGAATGCTTGAGTACCTTTAGTCTAGTAGAGGAAGAAGGTAATTATCGAGTAAAATAGGAAAAGTTCAGATATACCATCTTAGATAAAAATTTATCTCCAACTTTGGATTTATTATTGTTTGCACTCTAATTATCAATGTGCTTTCGTCTAAAAGCATGATCTTTGTGAAAGAACGTAGAGAGAAAACCAAAAAGGATGCCATCTCTGGTGTGGGATATAAGTGCCTGATTTTTTTCATTTGTGGATTATTGAAATATCGTTGAATGATTTTGAATTTTCTGTGGAAATCTTGTCCAGATGCTTATGTTTGGTTGCAGAAAAATGATGTTGGGAAGGGGTAAAGGGAGGAAAAAATAAAAAATGTTCTGGAGAAAAGAATGAAGAGCGAGACTGATCTTGGTTGATAGCAGAGGTTGATGAATAATTTTATAAAAATAATCTTAGATAATCAAATAATTGGGTGTGTATCAAAAAATGTGTAAAGATTTAAATATCAAATCAAAATAGCAATGGAACTAAAAGAGACTAAGAATCCGCGCATTAATCTAAAGTCTTTGGTTCTATAACAATTGCTAAGGAGGTTTGATATTTGCTTGTAAAAGTAAGGGTACATAAAGTTCAAATTAATGAGAAAATAAACTAACAAAGGATGTATAAGTGAAAATTGAATATTTAAATGGGATGAGACACTTATTTATTTAAGGTCCATCATATCTTTAATAGGATTCTTTGTTTGAATTATTAGTATTTTAAAAAGAAGGAAGTCAAACTCTCACCTACACAAATTTTTACAAAGTAAAAGTGGATAGACGATAAAATTACAGTAACACTAGTCTCTAAATCATTAAGATGACTCTGACTCTTTCATATACTCTTGTTGAGTTTAAAAAGAAGGAATTTTCATTAGGATGGAGCCGGTAAAATACTTCTGCTTAGTAACTAAATATATTTCTGATGTCACTTTAGTTTCTGAGGTATTTTAATGAAATAAAGCCCCTGTATTATCTCTATAAAAATCAAACAAGTTTCTAGATTCAAGCACCCATAATCCTCACCTAAAATATGGTAATCCGGAGGTTATGTTTGCTTACTCAGCGTTATTTTCAGGGATATAAAAATTTTATCGAGAATGGAAGAGTTATCAACACAAATTGCGGTTCTAACCAAGGAAAGCTTGCAGTGGTGATAGACATCTTGAACGAACGCAGAGTAAGTCAATGAGAGAAGAGACCTTTGAAAGTTATTAGGTCTTGATCGATGGACCACTACTGGGTGTCGATCGACAATTAATGCCCTTGAAAAGGGTCGTTCCGACCAAATTCACGGTACCGATTTTACGGAATCCACGACCAGGAAACTTCGAAAAATCGGTAGCTGAGTCTGATCCGAAAAAGAAGTTTGATGAGACACGAAGAGGCAAAGAAACTACTTCGGATGTGAAGAAAAACAGCTTAGGCGATTTTGAGAGATTCAAAGCCAGTATGAC
>ENA-UOTX01001142-UOTX01001142.1-compost-metagenome-genome-assembly--contig:-NODE-1142-length-21888-cov-13.551006_pt1 | contig 21888 bp, 26 predicted proteins | sample MGYA00238143_ERZ746982 | MGnify/ENA primary metagenome ERZ746982 (study PRJEB28758, sample SAMN06268862) | compost metagenome | isolation source: single cell | place: USA: California, Emeryville, Joint... | reverse complement strand
ACGATTTGCCATATTACTTATGCTCTCTCTAACTGTGAGAGCTCTGGTCATCCCAGCCACTGACAGCAGAATCTATCACTCCGAATACAACTGGCACAAAGATCCGTCCGGATTTCTCGAAACCACAAATCCTGGAGCTTACATTAGAGTCGCATTCACTGGAACCTCAATCGGCATCACTCTTGATAAGCCTTTACTCACCGTTCCTTTTTGTACTCTCGCATGGTCAATCAATGGCCTCCCTGAACAAAATGTGACATTGCCTACTACATCTAGCTTTATTCCACTAGCCTCTGGCCTCGAAAAAGAAAAGACCCACTCTCTTTTCTTTTATGTTAAGAACGCTGAGTTCAACGATCGATGGGAAAATCCTGATCAACAAGTGAAAGTGATTAGTGTGACAATAGATGATGATGCTACTCTTTCCGCACCCAAATTGGCTCCAAAGAGATTGCTAGTGTATTCGGATTCTATCGGAGAAGGATACTATGGGATCGGCTGCCAAGACTTTTTATCATCAAATGATGCTTATTCCACCTGGCCATTCACTTTGGCTCAAGCTCTCAATGCTGAATTATCTCTGGTTGCTTGGAGCACTCAAGGATACACAATTAGAGGGTGGGGTAATGTTCCTCCAATATGGAGCAGCAATGGAGGTTCAAATGATTCAGCTTGGAAATGGATCACTTTGAAACATCCTCGCACCTTTGAGACTTGTCCTGATTACATAATAAATGCCCTAGGGACTAATGATGCATACTACAGCGTGAACCCAGACCTAGTCACGGCAAATGCCCATGGTTGGCTCAAAGATATGAGAAAAACTTGTCCACAAAGCCGTATTTTCTTGGCAGTTCCCTTTGGGCTTTTCATGGAAGATGCCATAATCAAGGCTTATAATGACTATCAAGCTGACAGTTATGATGCACGAACATCTCTCATTCAACTTGGTGAACAAGGAAGTGCAGGATTAACAGACTCAGGCGCTGCAATTGAATCATGCGATGGACTGCATCCATGGGGTTGGAGGAATTGTCAGTTAGGTGCATTACTCGCAGTTAAAATAGTTCCTCTGCTAGTCGATAGTAAGAGCTGCTCAGTAGAACTATAAGTTTTTCTCACTAAAAAAATCATTCAAATTTCTTCATATTCCATAACAAATTCTTTTCATAGGACAATGTTCCTCCAAAAAATATTTCTTTCATGAAACGCCTCAAGCATGGTAAAATGGAAGATAGGATTCCCAATCCTCGGACAGCAAATTTTCATTTAATCATTTTCAATCGCAAACAAGCCCTTTCAAAAAACCCATAGAAAGCTTGCATTTCTTAATTATACGAAGATGGAAACGCAGACAAAGAAAATCTAGTTTTCAATTAAAAGATTGAAACATGGAATTATAACGTGTGTAAAGGGAAGACGGTGAAATATAAACATCACAGTAAAATTCACGGATTGTCATTTAAGTCCAAAAAACTCTTGAAAAAATGCTTCAGTATGTAATACTATTTTGATTTAATATTTTTCTGGAGTGTTGGTATCGATAAGCTGGAGCAAATCTATGTATTTTTTATTCAGCACTACTTTAGTTTCCTCTACAGGCTCCTCTGGAGATTTCTCTATATCAAGACAGCCTGAAACTCTCTTCGAATAGCTGAGGTTGTTTCCACTTAATCCATGTGAGCCATTTGATGAGAGATTAGAGCAGACAACACCAAGCGCTTGCCTTCTCTGCGGAGAGTTTTCGTAGTTTATGAAATTTACAGGAACTGGTTCGAGAGCGAACTGAGTCTTCAGGTCACTTGCTTCACGTTGTTGACTATCTGCGGAATTTCAGAAATTTGATGACTGATTCAAGGGTACCTTGCATACGAAGCTGGGTGAGTGCGTTCGCAACTTCCTTTTTCAATGTCATTACTATTTCAAAGAAACTTTCAGGATCGTCTTCTTTGGGAACTAGATATTAATGATTATTAATATGAATAATCATGGCTTTTCGAGTACTATTTTGTTCTGGCTTCTCAATATTCTCGGAGATTTTAGACAGCTCGCATGGATTTTTGAAAATAAGGTCGTCAACCATCTCATTGGTGGTATTGACGTATTTTGCAGAATGTTCATTCCATTCATGAACGTGAGCAGATCGGGTTTTATCGCTTGTCGAATTATCCATCTCTTTTCTCTCTGTATTTTTGATTTTCTGATCTGAGAATCTATGAGGCTCGTTCGGTGAAGCTTTATCTGCGATTCGGTCAACCAGTTCGCTTTCTGCCTTCTAACAAGATGGATGTTAATGATTTTTAACAATTATGGATGTACCCAAGGAGTCACATAATTTTCATCACATTGGTTTGCTCGGTCATTGTATGAAGTTTCTCTCGTTTTCTTTAGCAAGTTTCCTGTTATACTGAGTTGTTGATTTGACTGATAAGTATTTGAGCACTCCGTTTCGAACACATAGCATTCAACAGGAATTTGACCTTGCTTTGATCTACGAATAGCCTTCTGGCTGCTGGGTCCGAAAATGAGATTCTGGCCAAAAAGGAGCTCTTTTTCAGATTCAAGTTCAGATCGCTGAGGAGTATTCAAGCAAATCTCTTCTCCTCCCTCTATTTTGGAAACCTTGCTACAAATTGAACTTGCATTGTTGCTGCATTCTGAGAAAAACGATTCATATTTTTTCTCAAAATCTTTTTGCCTCAGCTTTTTTCTTGTTACTCTTTCGCTCTCTCCTTGCACAAAGGTCTAATATCATGAATGAATTACCATTCTAACCCAATGAGCTAATACCTCTTGATGATCCTTCGTTCTTTTTTGGATCTCGGCTGCAGGAGACTGTATGTGTTGCTGGTTGCCCTGAACGGAATTTGTTGCATTCATCGACTCTAGGGAAGTTTGTTTGGTATTGGATGTTTCAAGCTGTTTGAGAACCGCGTTCTCAAAAGGAACAGCATGATCAACAGCAGGTTTCTGCTGTGAAGGGATTTTCTCAGAATGCTGTGCGGACAGGCATCCAGGACTCCGAATTGACGAATTACTTCGCTCCAATCCATCGATAGTCACACTTGAGCATTTCTCCGTCGGTGCAGTGCCAAAGAAGCAAGCATAGGATGAGTACTTACGGCCGAACGGGTCTTGTTGCGCATTTGCCGAAGCATCTTCACTTCGCCTACAAAGCGAACTTCTTTCAAGCATGGGACTGCAACTTCTTCTCAAATCAACCAGCTCTCGCTTGAGTGTCCTTGTTTCCGGTTATTGCTAAAATAAATATCAAAAAATACTCATTTTCTCTTCTCAGGTTCTGCATTTCATTTTCAAGCTCCAGGAGCTTGGTGTTTGTTCTGAAATTATTGTGAAATTGCTCAGATGTGCCATTTTTCTATCATCAACAAGGATTGTTATTAGCAACAAACGATTGTGTCTGAATACCTTATGGTATGCACTAAGCACTTCAAGAAATTTATCAAAGTTATTTTCTGAAGGGACAACTTTCTTTGGAGTTTCTTTTGGGATGTGCCGATCATCAAGAATAACTTTTTTTGCTCTGCTTGCAAACTTTTTGTGAAAAAGGTTAATGAGCTTTTTGTTCATTATATGGAAAAAAGACTTGTAGTGTAGATAGTGTTTCAGTTGCTGCACTTAAAGCAGGTGAGATGCAAACAATAAAACAGATCCTTGAATTTCCTGACAGAGAGTCCATTAGCACTCTAATGATATCCTTTGAGATTAGACAAAATGAAGTCAAACTAAGCAAACCTTGTTAATTTAGAGCTGCGGAAAGGTATATGTTTCCTCTTAGAGTCAACAAGAGCAGTGATGCAATGTCCCAGGGCTGATAAACTGCTGTTAATCGAGGTGAGTTCTTGAATGCGAAAGTCTCTCTCCTCTTTTGAGATCTTCTTCGGGATTGAGAATTTCTCTGACCCCGCTAGATCCACTATCCTTAACTACATACTTATTTAGAATCTATTCAATGTGGAAATTTACCTTCGAAACCACAGGTTTACCCTTCGATTTATCTGTCTGCATTAAACTGATTTCAAATATAGAATGGCTGCGAGAGGACTGAGAGTTAGCATGGGTAGATCCAGTTGCTCTGTTCTATGAAGCGTTGAAAATTAAGAAAAAAGCCATAATAAATTTTCTTCTTTGCCTTGAGTCCTAGGTCCAATTGATCGAGAGCTTCTTTGAGAGACGTGATTGGAAACTTAGTTAAACCAATGATTTGGTTAGCGCCGTCTTTTCCGTCTCTGAGCTCTAGTCCCCCACTCTTACAAGAGTCCTTCAAATTCAGCAAATCGTAGATCTATTCTCATCATAACTTTTTGATACTCCAAAAGCAAATTACATACCTTCTCATTATAAACTTCGAAAAAAGAGATCCAAAGTTTGCAATCATCTCCAAATAACCCTAATTTCAGAAGAATTGACTCGAGCGCTCGGGGTAGCACTCCTCTATTATTTCCCTAATGAAGCATCAGCGGTTAAATGGCAGCTGCTTCGTTTTGTTACAGTGAGACACGCTTGAACAGCTCGTGCGGAATTTGTTGATTCGGGCAATTCTCCAATCACACTATATGTCTTTCCAGCTCCTGTTTGCCCACTTATCAAAATATAATGAGTTCTCTTATTTATCATTCAGATTACTAGGCGAATATCGTGAAATTGAATCCTTCAAGAAAAAGGTCGACCGCATGATCAACACTTTTATAGACATCTGCTTGTTGCTTGTCAGGTTCCAAAATTTCATCGAATTTCATGTAAATACTGCTGTAGTCAGGTCGAATCAATTTGATTGTGTTATTCTAATTATGTCAAGGACTGAGGGATAAGGGTTTCCTACCTCCTTGATGCAGACATCATTGTTTGGGACTTCATTTGCAATGGGAGGTCTCATACGAACAAGTATCTTAACTTTTTCATCGTTTTCTCTTTTCGTTGAGTTAAAATCTGAGGGCGTTAAAGTCTAGAGGAAGAAAAGAAGTGAGAAGCACATTGGGAGTGCTCAGTACTCTTTGGCTCCTTTCAGAATATGTCTGGTTGGGATTTCTCCCTCTTTCTTTGGCTTGTTTAGCTTCAGTATTACCTCGCTGCATACCGTTATGATTTTTATTTAATCTTTCAATTTGGCGGATTATTTATCTTAGGTTTTACTAATTGATTGCTAAGTGAAATAAAAAGACCGTAGCATGAAGAGCAAATAGTTCGATAAGCATCGCTCTTCCTTATTATTGATAGATCGATCTTCTTCAAATTGCTAACAAGTCCCTTTGAGGTAAAAATTACTGTAGGGTATCTTGTTAAGTCTTTAGCTCGTTCAGAATAGCATAATTCTTTAATAGTATTATACCTAGCTTATTATTTTAGCCATCAAATTTCTTTTCAGAGATATTATGTATATTTTCGGCAGATCTAGCCACAGCAAGTTACGAAGACACAAATCCAAGTCAATTGATACAGTTAATATGAATGCAATTTTCAATATTATCATTTCTGAGAATATTATGGATCTTGTCAAATATTTCATTTCTCTTTCCGTACTACAGTCGCGAGGGTTCCAAAGCCTGGCATTTTTAATGATAATTCAACTCCAATCATATTCTCCAAAGCGAAATAGACTTCAATTTCCGAGCCTATAAGATCAACTAACTTTGTGTTTGTTTGCTTTAATCGCGGGAAGAAATGTTCAACAAACTGACCCGTATTCTTTCTTATCGTTTCAGGAACTTCATCAAAACTCTTAAAAGTGAGGTCCACATCAACTTGCTTCAGGAGCTTCAGGACCGTCGGAGGAGAGAATTTACCCAGGCCGAAGAATTCAATGAATTTAGTGTCGAGTTGAGTATCTTTTGTTGTCTTTATGAGAAGCTGAAAGGCTAAAGATTTGAAGAAGAGCGCAAGACTTCCGAAATCTTTCTGGTAGAACGCAAGCCACTCTTTGAAGCTGAATCCACTGCTCAGACTCAGATTGAGAGAAGCCTTTTCTGTCTCAGCTAAATTTCTAGCAAATGCCAGCAGTTCGCTGAAAGTAGTAGTTTTCAGGACGGGGGCTTAATGGTGGATTCTGGTTTGATTTGCAGGAAAAGTTTTGATCCAGAGTGCGTTATCTTGAAACAAGTAAACTCTTCTTTCCCAGTTTTTAAATTGGCACATTTATCCCTTTTCTCAATATCTTCCTTTATGACTTCTTCCAATTCTTGGACTCTTCCGGGTTCAGTGCTGAATATGACCACTATGGGGAGATCTGCATACTCTGATCCAAGTAATTCTTTCATTTTTGCGGTTTGAGCCTCTACAGATGCTTTCCCAAAGTTGACATCAGCGTTTATTGACCATTGCTCCTAACCTTTGAGTGACTCGCCGACCTGGACTCCAATTCTCGAAACGTTTAAGCTAGTTTCCATTGAAATGGTTTGCTCTCGGGTTTTTTAATTTATATAGTTGTGATAACTATGTAATTAAACTTTGAATGAATGAGTCATTATTTTATAGCTTTAAATGATGTGGGATAGAAAACTTGAAAGATTATCTTAATGGACTCTAGCAAAAAAAAATCATTTGGCGTTGGGTAATCCTATCAAAGAGAAAAAGGAAGAGATCAACAAACTCTGAGGCATTTATCCCAGAGCGAGCGCTGAGCGCTGTTTCGAATTTTACTTTTTAGATTTCAATTACCGGTTTTATCTAAGGAGGGCTTTTAGAATAGAACCCTTACTGATTGAAAAAATTTTCTATTTTGCATTAATCCAGTTCACAAGGATAGAAAGGAGCAATAGTTTTGCCAAGTTGGAATTCTTGACGCTATTCTGATAGATGATATAAATCGTAACTAATCATTGGATATCCCTTATTTTCCGACAGAATACAAAACCATCAAAATGAATTATTCTGAATGGTAAAACCTCTCACTAGTGAATTTTTGTCTAGAGTAACAGAAGAGATAAAACGAAAATAAGCTGCTGCCATTGCTTCCTACTCTTGGGTTGTGGTCGCGAGAGTTCCGAGACCAGGCACATTTAGCTTGAATCGGGCTCCACCTACTTCAGGAATAGTGATATAAAGCTCTATCTCTGAGCCCCCAGCGTCAATCATGTTCTTGATCGCTTTGAAGTCATGATCCTTTTCAGAGATATGCTTCCAAAGTCTAGGGAAAAACTGCAGCTTCTTATCTTCTGGTGTAATTTGTTTTCGTATTTCTTCAGAAAGCTCATCCATACTCTTGAAACAAAGACAGAAGCATCAGAAGAGACAACGGTAAGCTGACTATGTTGGGAAAGAAATTGCCGAGGAGTTTCAGAAATTTAGCTTTAAATTGACTACTTTGAGGTGTTTTTGCCGTCAGACTCTACGCCAACGACTTTAGAAAGATCACAAGGCTTGGGATGCCTTGCTCATGATATCCGAACCAATCTTGGAAGCTGATTCCGCTGCTCAGGTTTAGATTGATGGAACTTTTTCCAGTGTCCGCAAGCTCTTTGAGCAGTCCGTTTATCGAGCTCAATTTCCCTGTAATACTATTGGGCGCGTTCCCTGAGTCTGACTGCAGCATCATTTGGAACCCACTTTGTGTTATCTTATATAAGGTTGTCAAGTTGTTTTCCTTATCACTCTTTGCTATGTTGCCTTTCAGTGCTTCTTCAAGTTCTTGAGCTTTGGCAGTGTCGAAGATGAGCACGAGCGGCAGATCTGCATATTCAGAACCTAGCAATTCTTTTAATTTCGCAGTTTGAGAATCCGCGGCTTCCTTTCCGAAATTAATATCCACATTCACTGTCCACTGTTCCTTGCCTTCGAAAGACTCACCGAACTGAATACCGACTCTTGAAACGTTTGTCTGATTCCATTTGAGATCTCGACTACTCAGATATCTATTTAATGTGATTTACGAAACAGTTTATAACCTCTCTTGAGTCTATAGATTATGATGTATATATTGATTCAATTGCCCTTAACTTTCTTTTTGTTTCCACCAAAACCTCTAACACAAAATGACCTAGTGAATAAAAGGAAGTCTGAAGGCTCGATCTGATTTAACGTTCAAGTGAATACTTAGGCACAACATGAAAAGAGCAATTTTCATAGAGTACAGAAATATGCATACAGAAAATGTCATCAGAATTAGTCACTCTTGATTCTCTTTCACTAATTGACTCAAAGACTGTCTCGATTGTCATGCTTGGCTTTTGCTGAGATTGACTCGAACTGTCATGGTCCATAGAAAATGAACAATGATAAACATCAAGAACAAAATTCTAAATATGCGTGTAGGCATTCTCTCTTTCGATTAATTTTTCTCTTTTTAGGTTCGTATTCAGGTGCTCCTACAGAAGAAGCGATGGATTTATTGAGGGTACTCCGAGATGATGAATAAAATTAAAAGAGATTACATTATTACCATGACCATCTTCAAATATCATCTGAGATGGTCAAGGTTAGCGCTTAAGGCCGAGAAGCCATGAATAGGTTCTCGTTGGCTTTGTTTCTCTTTCAAATGAATCATTATTGGGATTTTAAACAACTCCAGCCTTACAATTCTAATTTCCTCTGTTTGAGAGTTCCCAAAGATGTTATTCGGTCACATTCTCTCCTCAGATATCGCTATCGAGCCAATAAAAAAGAATTTATTGAAGTAGCTGAATTACAAGCTTTCGCCTGTTTTCAGGTGAGTTCTACTTTTTTCAGGCAAGTTCCACTGCTACCCTTCCCAGCTTCCTAACACCTCTTTGACACCTTTTCTCGATCAGATCATCGATAAATTTCTCTTACCAACTAACGCTCATAGTCTATTCATTAAAAATCATAATTTCTAAACATTTCGTTTGTCGAAACGCTTAACAATCTATTATTTATATATCGCACAGCTTAGAAAATATTTTATTCAAAACTAATTCCGGCAATTTTCGCTCCTAACACAGGCTAAAAATTTTTACTACCATGGCACTTGTAATTTTCCAACTTCACTTCAATTTCCTGAACACCTGCCTTGCAAATTAGCAATATCTTGACTATGCTGAGAGAGACATCATCATGGACCGTTTGAAGGAAGTCCCAGAGAATAATGTAATTCCTTCGATTTCCCACATCGTGCTCAAACCTCCTCCTTAGTCCTGCTTTGATTGCGGCAAGAAGAATCCCAAGTGGTCTTCAGCTTCGTTTGGTAATTTCCGATCTCAAAACTTTCGTTATAGCCCTCTGTGTAGGTATTTTACTATGCTTGGACTGCTCTGGCAAGCACAGAGAGTTGGGCCCACAAATCTCATTTGTCAGGTAAAGAGCACCCACGCATGTCAGCCTCATCACAGCTCTAATTAGATCATTGACCCTTGATGATTGGACTAAAAAACAAATCGTCGCTCTTGAGATTGGTGGCAATAAAAACGCCGCTGACCATTTCAAGAGATACGGCTTGACCAAGCCATACGATTACAGGTCAGCTAATGCCCAAAAGTACAAACAAGAGCTCGCTAAAAAAGTACAGCTACCCATCATTCGTCCTGAATTTGACCGAATTATCATTAGATTGAGGCTCTGATGTCGAATTCTACTGGACCAGCCACAAATACCGTCGTGAATAAGACTCAGGAGAAACCAGAAGAAACTAAACAGTTTTTCGAGACTCCAGCTACTGATACTAAATTAACTAAAACAACATCAGAGCCTGAGACCGTCGTCGCGCCTGTAATCGATAAAACCGCAACGAAAGCCAAGAATTTCAGCGTTGAGTTCACCAGCAAGGGAGGAAATAACGCTAAAAAGGGCGTCCAAGCAAAGAAAATCACCAATTTCGACCTCGATAGTCTTTCACTGGAGGAATCTGGGAATAACAACGAAAAGAAGGAAACTGGAATGATGTCTGAATTCAGCTTGGGCTTTGGAGCGAATACTAGCGAATCCACCACCACTACTACTTCTACCTCTAATGGGTATGAGGCTAAAACCACCAGCTATTCTGGCTATGGAAGCAATTCAAATGGAAAAAGCGAAGAAGATGTACAGGAGAAGATAAAGAAATTCAGCAATGCCAAAGCCATCTCTTCAGATGCGTTCTATGGCAAAAATAAGTAAAAGAAGATGATTTTGTGCAATATATTGATTTCTCTGTGTTCAATAGCGATGAGCCTAGTTTCAATACAAATAAGTTCTCTGGACAGAGAGCTATTTCAAGTAACCAAGTGTTCGGACGAGAAGAAGATGATGAAGAGTCTGCTGAATCCGCCGTTGATAAGTTGAAGGCTGGCGCAGCTTTCCTTGGAGAGAAGGCTTTCGACTGGGGAGGAAAGGTAAATTTTTGATTTCTGTGAAAGTGAAGTAACGCGCAAAATTGTATAGCTCAAGGAAAAAGCCGGAGGTTGGATGAGTAAATTCAAAGGAACCTCAGATTGGTCATAAACTGTCGGATTTTTACTTGGTTAAACATTGCTGAATAAAATTTGTAGAGGCTTCTTTAGTCAGATCTGTAACTATGATTAAAAGCAGATAAATCTACGAATCTTTAAAGATTGAGTTTTCTCTCACATAAGAACTTTTTTAGATTAGATTTAGTTAGCGATGAAGTTTTCTAGCAAGTGGGGTAGGTAACATTGCAATGTTACAATAAGATTAAACTCAGTGGAGTTAGACATGTGAGTCTCAATAAAGAGAGAGGTTGTAGGAGAGAATTTGCTAGCCCCATTTTTGTGAAAATCACCGTAAAGCGAGTAAAGAGAGCCTTATAACCAAACTCTATTTGATAGAGCTATTCTGAAGATTAAAAATTAACAAAAGATTTCGGCACTCTCTTTGGCAGTAATAAAATCGAAAGCAAAATAAAATGAGAGTCTCGCTCAATAATGAAAAATAGATTGATCAAGCTTTAAGCATTGTTGCTTTGCTTTTTTTTGCTGGCTCACTTAAAGAAAAGCATAAGAAATTTTGATTCGAGCCCTCAAATTGTCCTCCTGACATCTTTAAAAAAATGATGACTTTCAGACTAATTCAAAGTGTTCGACATGAGAATAAATGTCATCATCATCTCATTTTTTCATTTTGATCAACCTAACCTCTTAAATCTCAAATCCTGTTGCTCCGCAATTTCCTGCGAAAATTAAGGACTTATTGTTGCCAAATAAAAAAGTAATCAGTTTTAAATTATTGAGTCTTCAGAAACTTCCAGCCACTTCTCTCATCCTCCAATGAAAATACAAACCAATTTCACATCCAGAGATTCTCCTCCAAAGCTCAGATATTCTCGTAGCGTTTCCAATCGAAGTGGACAATCTCCACTCTCAATGAGGAACTCACAACTTGAACCAATCTCACAATCGCGATCCTCAATGAGCCCCTCTTTACGAAAGCCGATTTTAAAAACTCTCAACTTAGAGAAAATTTCCATGCCAGAAAAAAACAATTTCGAAAACTCCAAGCCAAAACCTGAGTTAGATCATTGGGTCGAAATTAGACCCACAGGAAAGAAGTTGGAACGTCGCTGCTATCACAGCGCTGTTGTTTTTGGTGAATAGTATATAGTCTCACATCATTCACTTGACTCATCTCATTGATTTATCAATTATAGCTTGTATATCTACGGCGGGTATGAATATAACGCTGGTATCCTCCAAGATTTCTATCGAATAAAGCTGGGAGACAGCAAGTCACGTTTCATATGCGAAAGAGTCCCTATAGCATCACCTAAACTAATCCACTACGATGCGCTCGAGGAAGACGCTATGGGAGATCTAAGGCCCGTGAAACGTGTGAAATTATTACCCATTGTCTATCCTGGTATTTAAAGTGTTAATGCGAGTATCTTATGCTTGGTAATAGGTCCAAGGGCACGTCATAGTGCTATAGTTTATAAGGAGAAGATGTACATGTTTGGAGGGCAGAAGAACACTGAGGAGAACACTTCAGCCATGTATTCTTTCGAATTTGCAACTTACGTATGGGAGCAAATCGAACCAAAAGGGTCAAACCAACCGCCCCCTTTGGATTCTCATTCAGCGGCGATTTGGGAAGATAAATCGACTGGAGATACACCTAAAACATACATGATAGTGTTTGGTGGGTTTATTGGAGGCAGAGTCGGTGACTACTCTAATCATGTACTAAGATATGATTTCGAGGACAACAGTTGGCAGACGCTCTTCAAAAATAAATCTGTGAGAGATATTGCTTATCCTTCCAAGAGGATGGGCCAGGACGCCGCTGTCCTGGATGATAATCTCTATATTTTCGGAGGTACAGATGCTGATATCAAATTCGGAGATTTGTGGAAGTTTGACCTCAAAACCCTCAAATGGAAGCATATATTGCCAGAAGGCACCTTGCCTGAGGTACAATCATTTGAATCTATCTTCTCGATTTAACCTATAATCTATCAATCCAGCCGAGAAGTGGCCTGAAGCTTGTTCCTTACAATAATAAACTGATTTTATTCGGTGGGATTCAGGAGTTAACTCACGAAAAGAATGACCTATTTCTCTTCGATATCAGCGCAGAGAACTGGACTTTGGTAGAAGAAGACCCCAAACAAGACGAGCCGATATCTGGGTCCGCAAGGCTAAAAAATTCGGTTTCACAAATCAACATCCCAAGAGAGAATGTGAGTAAGAAATAAATAGCTTTATAGATTTCTAATGGTTTTTATTTAGACTCTCCAGGAAGAACTCGAAGTCCTCTAATCAAGCGAGAAGCGCAATCAATGAATCAAATAAGTATGGTAGTAGAAAGTCCTCCAACAAATGAAAGACAGAGATCTCTGAAGATATTTAGTGATAGTGAACCCCGTCCTGTTATTTTCAAAGATTCTTTAGCAAGCCGCTCCTCCAGACACCTAATGACGAAAAGTTTTGAGAAAATTAAGCTCGCCCCGGTGAAACCTCTCGATAACATGATGTTGAACCAGTCTGCTAATCTGAAGGTTTCAGTAGGCGCGGTTATGAAACGACATAAAGCATTGCAGGCCAGTAAAAAGATTATTTCTCAAGAGCTCTATGTTGCTGAAACCGAGCGGCACTTGTTCTTTGACAGGGACCCAACTACTGATCAAATGAAGAAGTCTCTCAAAACAGTCGAGAGTGTCCAACTCGGCTTGAGCAATCGGGGACCAGACTTTGATTTCCAAAAGAATTTTATGCTAGAATTCATGAAAAAAGGCCTACAAATGCAGATTCCGGACTCTAAGGGCAGAGTTGTCGGAAGCAAACCAAGAGCAAGAGACGGCCATACTTGCTCGTTGTATGGAAATTATATGATTATCTTTGGAGGAGATCGACATAAAATGTGTTTTGATGATCTTTTCTTGCTGAATTTGAATTATTTTGATAAATATTCATAAAACTCTTTATCAGAGGGTAGCATTTGTGTATAGCGTAATATAGTATTTTTCTCAATTCAAAATCAAAGCAAAATAAATTATGAAATTGCGAGGTATTGCATATAGTTTGTATAAATTTAGTCTTTGAAAGAATATGTTCAAACTATACTTCTGCTTCTTGAAGCCTCGATAAAGAATTCCTTTGAGTCTCAGTAATCTTTTCATAGATATAGTTATTTTTTCATAGATATCGTCAACCAACAGTTTCATTAAAACTCCGTGTTTTCTATTCGATATTTGAAAAATAAATTAATTTCGCAGATTTCAACTGTTTGAAGCAAGAAGAAATGACTTCTCAACCCGAGTCCAGGTAAAGTTCATTCTGCCTCTTTTAACCTGAACGACTATTCAACAGAGGAGGTAGACCTGGTTCTAGTGCAGCAGACAAGGGCCGTCCAGGAACAACAGGCGATGGCCGACCAGGCAGTTCATCATCAATGGCAAACCAGCCGAAGAAGAAGTCATTAATGTCTTCTCTTTTTATGAAGAAAGATAAGGACAGCCGTCCAGGGACCCAGCAAGGCCCTCAGCCAGAATCACTAGACTCCCCTGCTAAATCTGTGCATTCTAAGCCGAAAAAAAAGAGCCGCGACCTTAACCGCAAAAACATTGCTGATGGACGCGCGCTGATGGAAGTCAAACAATCGGATATCGTCCCACCAGATTATGTGGTTGATTATAAAGACAATCCTTTCGAGATGTTTGAGCTGACTCCGTTGCAGACGACCAGCTATATCGAGAGTGAGTTATCTATCATCACTTGTTGGTATTCATGAGAAAATAGGCCTTAAGAACGGGAAATTCTACAAAGTATATAATACTGCGCTCAGAGGGATAATGGAGAAACAGAAAGAAGCCAAACGAATTCAATTGAAAAGCAGCTCAGATCAAATGGAGGAAGAAATGGTGGATAATATCAAAAGTCGTCAAATCATCCTCGACAAATTTTTTATCTTAATCCAGGGAATTTATGCCGGTAAGCCAGGAGTTTTGGCGATGTTTTTAATATATATTGGTAGGAATGTCAATTTTACAGGTGGTGTTGGTCTATCTGGGAGATTCTAAGCTCAACACCATTGTTAACTACCTTGTCCCGTCGCTCAGGTTGAGCCAAACATTGTTGGTCTTGGCTCTGGTGTCAGCAGTGGGATGTCTTGATAAGCTGTTTACCTCAAGAAGAATTTGTAAGTTCTCTGTCTACCTGCTTGGATGGATTAATATCGACTGATTAGATCAACAGATGCTGAGAAACCAGTCTGGAAACCTTCAGCAGTTAAGAAGCATCCAGATGCGTCAAATTATCGCGGTGATAAGTAACTAAATCAAGGAAAATACCATTACTAAAGACGTTGAATATAGGCTATGGGCTATCATATTGCCTGACGATTTATAACCATGAATTTAACTCAATTATCAGCAACAATTCAACGGATACGAACAAATTGATAGGTTTGCTGGGAGGTTCTGACCTCACAAAGTTTGTTGTTTACCAAGTGATCACTATTATCATTGCTGCGGTAAATTTTCTGATTTTTGGCCATTAATTTATTTCGGTTCTAGGCAAGTTTTATTGGGTGGGCGATGATTGTAAGTGTCCAGGGCAGGTCAGAGATCTCTGAGGTGGACGATCGATTGCCACATTAGTAAATTAGCTAAATGATAATGAGAATAACCATTTAACAGTGATAGAGTGGCAAATATAGATGACGAGGAAGCAACTCGGGTTGGAATTTCAACTCAATTTTGAAGGAGTCTCTCAATATATCGTCGGCTAAGGTCTGTGACTCCAATACATTGTGTATTTCTGAATGCCTCTCGGGTGGTATTTCAATCGAGACAACATAACCATCTGAATGGAGCCTTCGTGATTAGCTAAGTCTATTTGATGCGTTGTTATTAGCAGTTTTGATTGATGATTGGATGTTAAATTTATTATTTTACCAGAAAAGTTAAAGTAAGACTCACTAAATCATCCTATGTCGGCTTCCAAAGATTCATTTAAAAGAACAGGAAGAGATTTATACTATGTTAACTTATATGAGAATAAATAGTTGGAAAATTTGATCTCATTTCAATGGTGTTCATTTGGAGTGCCTTCGACAATTTGAACAGTAATTCAGCAACTAAGTTCATAGTTGAGACTGAGCTTAGCTACCAAACGAGGCTGATCTACACTCTTTCTTAGAAGTACTGTTTTTAAAAAAACAGTCCTCAAAAATTTCTATAATCTCAGTTACTCTCAACAAGGAAAGGACCTAGTTAGATCAAAGTAACCTGAAATTGTTGGTTTAGTAGCTCCAAAGTTCGAAATTGCATATATTTAGCTCCAGCTGATATTTTTATTGATAGAGGTATTTGACGGATTAATAAGCGCTTATTGCATCATTTAAAATCAAATAAAAAAGCAGTTGCTATCCTTGAGTCATGCGGTCGTCATTCCATCACCCTCGTTCAAAGATCAACCAGAACAAACTGACCATTTCTCCCATATTCGCCAATAACCCTCGCAAAGAGCACGTCAAATCAGGCGACTATAAGTTCGATGAGATCTCCATTGGCTCAAATTACAGCACTGCGGATTGCCAGTCTCAGCAAGAGATGCCTCCTTCAACAAGCGCTCAATCTCTCAGCCAATCGTACACTCAACCAAACCCTTACAAATCATTTTATGAAAAAGATCAATGTTGCGAGACCACCTACCATGCCTACACAACTAATAGTTGTATGACATCTATTTTCTGCAACAGTTTGTCTAACAGCAAAATAGACGTCGATTGTACCACCGCAGAGTCATTGACAAGAAAGACGGAGAGTCTGATTGAGAAGTTGGAGAGATTCGAATCAAAGTTAGATGAATCCAAGAGACTGATCGAAAACCTGAGGAAGGAAAGAAAGGACCTCATCAGCCAGGTATATCTCTGCATGAGACATTGAATATTAAGTTTTACATGCCAGGCGGACCGAATTGATGCAATACTCAATACCGAAGGGAGCCCAAAAAGCAAGCATAGAAGGATAGTCTCTTCTGGTTCTTCACCAGGGCTCGTATTTTCGAACCAAAAGCCTGACAGAGGGACTCCACATTCCGAGCATTCTCCTATGAATAAGGTATGGATTTGTATTGATTATAGGTTAATTCGTTGCGTTAGTTCGGAAGCAAAAAGGTCTCAGCCTTTGCTTTGACGAGCCAGAAAGCGAGTCTGAATGCAAGTTCTGATAAACGAAAAATTCAGGACAGTTCTTTTCTGAAAATGGAGAGGAATCGAAATTCTCACTCTAATAAAAAGGTGGGATTTGTTTGATAAGCCGGCAGAAGGCTGACAGTGATAAATCTAACAAAAATAGTTTTTTTCACTTATTCGTATCAAATTTCATTATTCACTTTTAAATTGGCAATGACGAGAGACTCAATGTGTTTTACTTAAAATTTATGCTTCAATTCTGTAAAAAAATTAAGAAAAAACCATTGAGTTTGTACAAAATCTCAGAATTTCTGCAGATATAGGTTTGGTTATTAAGAAATATAATGATAAAAACCAACCCTGCATTTATGTAAGTCTAAGAATATTATAGTATAAAAGCGGTACTTAAGTTTCCGTCTGTATGGTACAAAATATCACAGTTTACGAGCTTATTGGCATCATTTCTATCGGAATTGCTGTTTACTAAAAAAATTTAAATAATTCACGATCAATTTTAAACAAAGTGTTAACTTAAACCTTCGGATAAAAAACACAAGAAGATTAATGCATTGTCTTCTGACTAGCTGAACGATTGTGAATCTTAACACTTAACGGGTGTTGCTTTTGCTCTACGTGAGGAGAGGGAAGAATCTGTGATTCAATAAATTTATCCACATAGTCGATTGAAGCAACGCTATTCGATCGCGTCGAATAAAACGACTTCAAATATTGCATCTTCGGCAGTTTGGTCGGCAATGCTTTGTCGTTGATGGGTTTCTTTGGTGTCATATGGGCTGATTCTATTGGTAGTGACTCGCAGTCCATCGTTTCCATACTGGCTCTCCTTGAACCCAAATACAACGACGACGTTTTCGTGCTCATTGCACTGACCGAGTTTTCTTTTCTTGATAAAAATCCTGTCAACCGAGTATCTAAAAATTTATTTCGCATCTGAGTCGCTACAATTTCATGGTTAGACAAAACAGCCCTTCCTGGAAAATTATACTAAGAAAAGGTTTCTCTTTGTTTTGAGTCGTACTTGCAGAAAGCATCTTCGGGGTCATCACATTTGAGATATCTAGCACAATTTCAAATGGTAAATTGACCCAATGAATGAATTTATCTATACCTCCTAAATCAATGTACTTGCTGGAAGTCATGTGCTTCTTATCTTTAAGCTATGGCGAATGTTCAGTTTTCTATAAGAAGAAGAGGAGAAAGTACTGTTTGTGCCATGAATTGAGTGTCGAGACCGAGTTTTCTTTGACTGAGAGCTCTCCGTTTGACTCCAGGCTTTTTATCGTTTAGCTCATTGATTTCATTGACCCGATCGTTGTTGGGAGATTCAATTTCAAAGATATCAACCATACTCCTCTGTTTTGCATGGTACTCATGTATCTTCAGGTTTATTAGCATCTCCTTATCCATACCAGTGGGTGCTTTTCCATTTATCAATTTAGTTTGCTCTTCAACCTCGTTTTTCAGAACTATATTCAGCATTGTATCCTAGTAATATCCATATTAAGGTCAATTGTTCAAAGCTCAGGGTACTTTGTGCCTTTCATGGAGCAATTCTGGCCTTAATCTCCCGCGTCCGACAAACGCCTCTTGAGTTTTTGTGAATCTCGTGACGAGATGCCCATCTTTGCTGTCTCCTATCTCAATCATACAATTCTCACAAACTGTAGTTGTTGTTTTGAGGAATGAGAGATCATGTTTCAATAATTCGTAGGTTTCTGGCTTCATCTTCGGATAGATGTTTTTAATGATCGGCGGAATCACGCAATTAAGTCTCATGTCCTCTTTTCGACGGTTCATAATATCGTTGTTCCTCCTCATTTGTTCTTGGTTTTCCAAATGCTGCTCTAAGGTCGGGTTAGCGTACTGAATCGCGTCCTTCCGTTTCATAAACCCTATATGGTTGTATTCGAAGCCATCGATCAGAGTCTTAAAGTTGACCTCGTAGACATGGTGTTGGTCTTTAGGAAATTAGCGAATAGAGTTAAATTGGCTCGGTTTACCGAAATTTTCGAGACATTTCATGCATTTGAATTCTTTATGCAGATTGAACGGCTTGCCTGCGGCTGAAATTACATTGCTGGTTATATGGTCTGGAGGCTGAAAGAAAATAAAAGCACTGATACAGGAAAAATAGTACTCGAAAAGAATTGTTCAGGTCTGCAGGAATATAGTTTTTAGCCAACCGAAGCGCTCCTTGTGATTCTAGAGTAGGCTTCAAAAAGAAATCAAGCACAAGCCATCAAATCTCAAGATACTTGTTCCACGTAATCCCCTTTTTCCATTCTCAACGAGCTGCAATAGAGCAGCCAAATTCTTCCGTTTGGATCAATTTTGAAATTTAGCACGAATCTCGCCACCTTATACTTCTCAAAACTCACGTTTGATATATGCTAATATGTTATCAAATAATGACTGCTTTAGCAATTGATGCCCATTAAAAAATTACCCTTGAAATATTATGGCAAATGCGTGAAATATTATTCGGAAGGACATATCCGTTGAGAGGAACTGAATGAGAATGATGATACCTAAATTTCAATGGAGCTGCGCTTACCTATCGTCGAATGGAAATCTTCTGCTTCGTATGTTAAAACTCTTTCGTAGAGGTCATAGCTTAGATCGTTTATCTTTTTGTTCGACTCACGTTTTTCAAAAAACACTGTCTTTGGGCTCCATATAGCTCGGATAATAACTTTACAAGGGTTATTCATCTCAAGAGAGAGATTTTAAAACTTACAATTATGTTCTCCCTTTGGTTGCACGAACTTTTGGAGTATCCCGGTATATAATTTGTACTTCGTAGTGATAAAATCGGCTTTGGCAAGCATTATAGAAATTAAGCAAGTGCTGAGGGTTTACTGAATTCAGCTTTGTCCATATAATTAAACACATTCTCCTGAGTACCGTCTTCCTTTACACGGGTTGTAATAAAGCAAGCAATGACCCCACATTCAGGCACATCTCTCAGAAATTTCTCTTGAATCTTTTCCATGGTGAGGTTGTCTTTCGATTTCATCTTAATGAGGCCTTGGTGCATGAAATACCATGCTCTAGGCTGGTCAAACTTGATTATTACGGTATCTGGGATATAGACGGAAGGAACTGAGCAGATATAAGGAGTGTGAGTGGATCTTCAGCTGAAAATTTGTGGTATTACTTGTTCCAAAGACGGGATCTTTTGTCCAGAGGAGCGGATAGAAATTTTCAAGGACGCCGTCACCTTCGAAGGCGAATTCTTTGTGTTTTGGTCGAGCTTTTTGTTTCATTGAGCAAAATGGAACTGAATAACTTGCGTTTTAATAAAATTTTATTCAATATAAGACTTGTCAATAGTCTGCAAAATCAGTTCGTTTGATATGAACTTTGAAGAGAAACTCGCTTGATTTGCGTGTTAATTTAATAATGGAAAAACTTTGTGCATATCGGTACTTCCAAGAAAACGTGTTTTGTCATTATGATGGTTTCTTTCCTAATAAATCAATGTCACTCATCATATAGGTAGCCTATTTTAATTTTTTTTCTCTTGAGTCCAAATGCAAACACATGTTGCAATTACAAATTCTCTAGATTCTGTAGATGATACGTTTTTGAAGAGGTCTCAATCTCATCAAACTCTTAATTGGAACTGCTGCTCCTTGAAAAATATACAAAGCAAGACTTTTATTATCATTGATATTGAAAATAGCATTAAATCTTCACTGCTCTCGTTTACTGTTGACAGTAGAGCAATATTTCGGCAAACTATCAGGCCGATGAACTCGGCCTTAATAAATTGTTTTTGACCCCAAAATTGCTGATGACAGAGATTTTACAGTAATGTACCACCCCAGGCCTTCCCTCTCAGGGGCAAAAATAACAAGGGTTTAAGCCTGAAAGGCACCATTATTAATGGTGCTGAAAGTCTATCCGAAGAAAATATATTATTATTCCAGCAGAAGGGTGATTATGGGGAGTTTTCTGATGATATGCTGCGAAAGCAATTCCTTAACCCATCAGTAATGCGGTAAATGTCTCCATGACAATTTTTAAGAAGGGGCTGCGAGAATCCTTAACAAAGATCTATTTGGGACTAATTTAAAAAAGTTGGATTTATCTAAAATCTCCCTTGTTAAGTGTGGGAAAACGATTGTACAAGACCAGTCTTGACCTCACCTAGAAGAATTAGTGCTCACCAGTACAGGTATTAATGACGAGATGGCTGTTATTATTGCAAATAATAAGACTTGGAAGAACTTCAAAAAGCTTGATCTCTCATCAAATAGGATTCAGCCAGTCGGGGGCATAGCAATCGGTGAAAATAAAATTTAGAGAAATTCAACCTGTGCAAGAATGCGATCCAAGATAAAGGAGCTATTTCTATCGGAGAGAATAATGTTTGGAAAAACTTGAAAGAGCTTGACCTAGGTGCAAATAATATTGGCACTGAGGGAGCAATGTCTTTGACAAAACACAAATCGTGGTCCTGCTTTGAAAAGCTTCACTTAAATGACACTAGTATTAGTGATGAAAATGCTTATGCAGTAATACGATATGGCAAACCCTCAAAGTCCTCAGGTTAGAAGGCAACCCTATGAAAACTCAAGGAAAAAACCGACCTTCCATTGTGAAAAGCATGGTTTTAAAGAGCTTAATGATGTTAGACCTTCCTGGATTCCAGGAGTGATATATAATCAAGAGTTGTTGCAATATCCCAAACACCCAGCTCCAGAGAGTCTCATCGAGATTGTGTTAGTGGATAAAAAATATTCTAATGAGCAGCTGGGAATCGTCGGTTGCAACGAATGGAAGAAAGAATCTCAAGAAATTAAATTTGTCGAATAATAAACTGACAGATGATGGTGGCAGAGGATTACTTGAAAGGGCTGCTGCGTGAAAAAATCTCGAAGAACTAGATTTATCTCAAAATCGGCTAGGAAGAGAGGGTAGTATAGCTATCGGAAAGAATTTCAGCTGGGACAAGCTTACAATATTAAATTTGGATAATAATAAGATAGGAATTGAAGGTGGTTGTTTGATTGGAAGCAATACAACTTGGGTTAATCTGCAATTACTCAATTTGAAAAGCAACCTTATCGGTGATCAAGGAACAGTAGCACTGAGTAAGAGCAAGACCTGGACGAACCTCCAAGATCTTTGCTTATGTAATAACTCGATACCTATCGCAGGAGCTGCCGCGTTGAGCGAAAATTAATTTAGGAGGTAACAAGCTAGGTGACAGAGGAGCTATCGAGTTAAGCAAAAATACAGTATGGATGAATCTACGGGAACTGAATTTAGAGAGCAATTCTATTGGAGATGAGGGAGCATCTGAACTTAGTCAGAATACCTGTT
>ENA-UOTX01001141-UOTX01001141.1-compost-metagenome-genome-assembly--contig:-NODE-1141-length-21898-cov-16.379634_pt1 | contig 21898 bp, 13 predicted proteins | sample MGYA00238143_ERZ746982 | MGnify/ENA primary metagenome ERZ746982 (study PRJEB28758, sample SAMN06268862) | compost metagenome | isolation source: single cell | place: USA: California, Emeryville, Joint... | reverse complement strand
GTCCTTCAGTTAGTTGGTGGCTTGGATTCACGGCTTCATGGACTTCAGAGAACAGTTTCCTCCAGCTAATTTATTAAAAAATTTAATGGATAAACTTTAACAATGAGTTTTACAAGTTAATTGGGTAATCTAGATAGCATGCGGATACTTCTTTAGCGATGTGCATGTCTGAATAATTGAATCTTGTGTCGAGATAGCAGCGAACGTAATCGAATTGTAATTTTCCAATTTCATCTAACTTCTTCTCATTGATTTTCTCCAACAAATCAAAGGCTTGTTTTTCCTTTCCTCTGTAGATCCACATAATCGCCAGTTTCAACTTGGTTATATCGTCTTCAAGCGCATTTTTGCCTCTTTCGATAGCCGACACCAGCAGCCGTCTGTAAGAAGGATTATCACCTTCTCTGTTGGCTCCACTTGAGATTTTATTTCGTGATGCTACCTGCAGACCATTCAGGATCTCATAATAGAAGCTCTCTTCTATAGGAACATGCTGGTTAGTGCTCACTAACAAAGTGTTTAACCCGAACCCTAACTGTGCAACTGCCTGAGGACTCTTCTCAAGCAAGGTCTCAAATACCTCGCGCAGAGTTTCTTCATCCAGATGGAAGAATGCGAAATCCCAAATCGATGGCTCGTAGCTGCAATGATCACGCAAGAAATTTAACACTTTCTCATAGAGCTGCTTATCATACAAATTCTCCTTAATTTTCTGAATGATCATATCGCGGATGTTCGCTTGAGCTTGCGGTCTCAGATAGAATGCCTTAAACAGTTCAAGTAGCTTATCGATCGAGCAATACTCTAGACTCACTTCATTAACTTCCTCATCAATAGCTTTGATTCTGTTCTGAGGATCTTCGAATCTAAAATGCTCAATTTTAGACATGTAGAAGGTAGTTGCCCCTTGATTCAGATAGATCGGGATCTGAATGGTTTGATACTCTTGTGGAGCGTAAAAGTAAAATTCATAGGTTTTTGAAGTATAAGGCTGAATGACCTCATTATGATAAGTTCTCTCATTCATTTCGTAGAGGAGAGGCAGACAGTACGCAGGTATCTGGTAAAGTATGTCTGCGTTTAACGCTTTCTGCGTTAAATTCGTGATGACGATCTGACAGCCATAAGGTCTCTGCGCATAGAACTCTTTCACGAATTTCTCCTTCTTCTTCCCGTTCGGCAAGATCTCAATCTTATCGTTAGGGTCGAAATATCGTTTCAGAATCAGGATATCATAATCATCGAGTTCTTCGTAAGAAGAGGCTGCGATTTCTTTGAAGAACACAAGCGCGTTTGATTTAAGAATCACAGTGACTTTCCCTTCCTTGTTATTTTCATAGAGGTGTAAGCCTGAGACGGTATCTATAGACATGAGCGAGTAAGCGAGGAGCATTTCAGTGTGATTCGCCCAAACGTATTTGAAATTTGGAGAGAGGAAAGGCTTGTTTGGGTTGCCTCCAGTGTATGTTGTAATGAGATGGTCAGCATAGTTGACCCAGAAACGTGTGCAAGGCACTCTGTGAGGAAAGGAGGAGAGATCTTTGATGTTATAGTAGTGCATTTCAGCGTATTCTTTTGTAGATTCGAGATCTTGGTAGACTTCGATTTCCTTTTTTGCTGTAACAACATCAACTTCATCGTAGAGCGCGCTTTCTTGGACCATATTTTTCAGTGAAAGTTGCTTTTGTTCCGATTGGAAACCCCTTAGGTCATATTCTCTATCTTCTATTTGCATTTCTCTGCTGTTTGAGACTTGGCTTAAGCTCTGAGGATCGACAGATAGTCGCGCTTCCAGCAAGGGAGGCAAATTTGGCTCGGCTTTTGCTTTTGTCAGCGAAGCCACTGCTTCACCAGCTTTCTTTAGAAATCCAAATCCACCGAAACCAGCAGATTCCTTTTTAGCGCTCTTATAAAATGCTGCGGACTGTTTTGAAAGTGTATTTGATTTAAGCATCAAGTCTTCCATGCTTTCACCTCTGTCCAAGGTTTGGTGAATATTTCTTGCCATAATTCTATTCACTGACTCAAGCTCTGGCTCCAGAGCTCTCAATTTTCCTCCTGGTCTGATCGAGTCAATATCTCCTCGTGATCTTGATAGCGCCCAACCTTCTCCTAATCCAGAGATTGCTCCTGGTGGGTTAGCCCTCATGACTTCAAGCTTTTCCGTCTTTGATTTAATTATGCTTTGTCTCGCCTCTTCCAATGCCTTAGCCTCACTCGCTGTACTTGAGAGGTCCAAGCTCTTCATATTCAGCACAACTTCAAAAATCTTCTCATCAACAGCTTGTACATACTTATGAGCATTGTTATTTTCATCTTCCCATCTCAATAAGTCTGCTACCGCTTTCGCTTCTTCGAACCGTTGTTTTTTTGCTAATTGCGCAACCACAAGACTTTTCTCGAAAGCATTCAGTTGCTCTAACTTACTTGGTTTTGTCCCCCACAACGATATGATATCCTCATCAAGCAAATATTGATCGACAATTCTCTTTTCAACCTTATTTTCCAAATGTTTTTTCACCACGCTATTAAAATACTCAGGGTCTTTGTTATAAATGAAGAAATGTAATTCATGGGAAGAGTATTTGTCGAGGTACGAGTTCTTCTGAGCCAGAGTCAGCTGATGCCATCGAGTTAAAAACTCCCAGGTTTTGTAACCTTCGGGTAGATTTTCATTGTCATGTCCCATTGATTTTTTGATCTCTAATTGACACTTAAACAGCTTCTCTTGATTGTCGATGATTTGGATCTGAGCACTCACAGGGTCGTTGATCACGAATTTCCCACCTTCTTGCAGAATGAGTTCTTTCTTGGTTTCAGCATAAGTGCCTTCTGGGTCCATGCTAGGTTTCAAGGTCAAGTCCTTTGATTGAATTTTCGTATTCAGGTCAATGAAATGACTGAATGAGTAGTCAGGTGACGTTACCAAGAGCTGAAGAGCCGAGTATTTAGCGATATCAATCACATCGTTTGAGATGGTAACGACTCCGTCCTGATTCGGTTCAAGGGAATTTACGATTTTCGCGGGGTTTTGAAGATGATTTTGAAGGAACAGTTGGTGATAGGTTTGACTTTTCGCGCCGCTGCTGAAATGTCGGCCAGCCGTTACCTTCATCAAATTCGCGGCTTTTTTATCGCTGACGGCCTTGTCAGTAAGCCCTTTAGATAGTTGTCTAAGACTAGCATTGGAGGCTCGACCATACTGCTGCCATCTAGAAGGGTCAAGCAAAGCGCTTGCTGAGTAATTAGGTACGCCTCTATACGGAGAATATCCTTGGCTTTTATTCTCGTACGATGACGGGTTTCCACCAGCAGTTCCCACAGAGTCAAGAAGATAAGTTGGCTTCGTGAAAATACTCCCCATGATTTTTGGTTGGTTTCTCCTGTCCTCAACGTACGCAGTGACTTCATCCTCAAAAGAACTTGATATGTAAAGATTATTTTGCGGAGGCTGAGCGTTCTGTAGAGACTGAAGGATGTTTAAATTTGAGTTATACGCTGGTAGCACAGCTTTATAGTTCTGGTCGTTAGGGAAGTAAGGTAATCCAATCAAATGGACTCGTGTGTTTGGACCATGATTTTTCAGTTGGAGTTTGATAAGCTTCTTCTCGTCATCTTTCTGAATATCACAAACTTTAGGTACAGCGCTGACCTTGAGAACGTTTTCATAGATCAGATTATCTTTTATTGAATAAATGAGTGCGTTGTCAGCAAGACGGTGACCTTCAACGACGTTTATTTTGTAACTCTCCCTAATATAGCTGTTTGTGAAAAGATATTGTCCTTCTGGTAGCTCCGAAAGCGTGACCACGAGAAGCTGTTTTTCTTCGTGGCATTTTATGACTTCTTTGCAAGACCTCAAGAAAATTGAGCCAAATTTGCTGAATTCCTGAAGGCTGAGATGAGCATGAGGGTCCAATCCACTGATCGGTTCGAATTCAAAGAAGATCGTCTCGCCTTTCACAGCGTAGAGCGTTCTGTTGCTCTGATAAACAGGGCGGTTCAGCACTCTCAAATTCCATGTCTTCAAGAAGCTTGGAATAGCAATCTTTCTCACCGTCTGCACGGATAATGAGTCAAAATCATGCAGTTCATCCAACTTGATCTCGCCGGCCTTATCGGTCCGAAGCAGCTGTGTAAAATTCATTGCGTAGTCCGGATGTGCCAGGTTAACTTCAACGTCGAGGTCCTGAATGCGCTCTCCGTTTTTTCCAAGCGCAAGTAACACATAACTCAAGTTATTCTTTCGAATTAACTGGAGATCAAAGAACGCGATCCTCTGGTCGACATACTGATCGTTCTTCAATTGATAGATTTTTCTGTTTTCTAATGTTTCCCATTTATCCTCATTCGTCTTGAACACCTGCGCTGTGAACACAAATTCAATTGTCGTCAACTTGGGAGGCACTCTGAATCGTTGGATGAAGTCACGTTCTTTATCAAGCTCAAAATCGGTAAATTCGGCTGTTGTTGCTATGCCCTTTTCATTCACTGTGGTAATCGTGAGTGTCGGGTTTCGCAAGAGCTTAAGAGCAGTCTGGATCTGATTTGAATACAGTCTCGGCTGAATCAGCACTTGAGCCTCGCAATTAGTGACTATGCCACTGGCTTCCATCAGAAATTCCGTCTGAAGCTGATAAGACTCCTTTTTTTGTTCAAAACTTACGACATCGTATAAACCATCACCTTTTAGAAGCACAAAGACGTCGCCGCTTTCATGCTTGGCATAAGGAATCATAATATGTCCTTTATCGGAAGCCCGATAAAGCTTATTTTCGTAAAGAACCGATGCATCCTTGCAAATTTCGTTCTTCTCGTTGATGATCATAAACAGGTTTCCAGCACCAGTATATCTTTGAACGAACTTCAATGACCCATTCTTGAGCGACGCGCGGCATTTGACACCTCCAGAATAAAACTCTATAATAAACCAGCCTTTGCAGTCTTTCAACTCCGCTAACTCGCATGAAATTCGATAGTATTTAAAAGGGTTAGTTCCTTGTATTTTGTAATGTTTTTCAATACTAGGAATAATGCCGTCAAGGGGAATGTTCGGGTTAATTGGCTGCTTGTTAGCTCGGAAGAAATTTTCGACGTCAAGCTCAAAGACTTTCAAGTTGAGTTCAGTAATGTTTTTGACCTCTAACTCAAAAGTAGGTGCTTTAGAAAAATCCGTAATTTCTCTCGTTTTGATCACAATCTCAGATTTTTGTAGGATCGCCTCAGATTCATACAACTTCAATTGTTCCAGGTACTTCTGGTCGTTTTTCCCGCTCAGATCATAAAGCAATTTGGTCTTCGCAAAGCATTTTTCAAGGACTTGCTTATCGATTAAACCCTTAAATTTATTCGTGTCCTCTTCGCTTTCCTTGAAAATTTCAGTGAGATAAGCCGTGATAATATCGGTTTCCGTCATAACATGAATCGTGTCATTGAGCTCAAGAATAAACTGTGAATAGTCGGTGGTGAGAACGGAAGAAGGCTGATGGTAATCTTTGAGAAACAGAGCGAAGAGCTCCATATCAGGCTCTTCTAGCAGGTATTTAGTTTTCAAAATTTCTATCACGAGGTTTTTCTGAAGGAGGAGGTACATCTTTGGAAGCCTGGAAACAAACTGCCAGATTTTCTCAAGATTTTGCAGCCGCTGGCGCTTATAACGCTCAGGAGTAGCGAGCTGGTTTCTGATATAGAACTCGAAGTCCAGCTCTTTGGAATAGACTTTGAGGATGTACTGTTGGACAAATCTGCTATAGTTTACCAGATCAGAATTTATCTCACGCCAATAGTTGATCTGAGGCACGGATAACCGATCCAGGATAGATTCAAGACTATCAATCAGTCTCCGCTGTCCATGGCTGTTCTTTTCAGTGAAAACCTGATTGATTTTGTCGATCAATTGATTTCCGAAAGTATGAAGCTCGGCCTCGTCAATTATCGCTAGCAGTACTTCTTCGGTGGTTTCTTCTAATGGAATCTGATTCCAGACCTTAGGGCTCAGGTTTCTTAGTTGGGTCAGAGACTTTGGAGCTTTTTTCCAAATGGTTGATATACCAAGACTCTCAAGATTGAGCTCATTGAGGTTATCCTGCTGACTCATCCTAATCTTTTTTTCTTCAAGGAGAGCCTTACGTTGTTGGAGCTCAGAAACGATATCTCGGTGCGCCAGTGCTTTGGTGATTTCAGAAAGGATGGACTTGCGTTCTTCTTCTGATTTTACTTGATCATATGCGATCATCCAATTGCGAAGTTGGATTTTAGAGAGATATGGACTTTTTGGAAAGTGAAATTTATAGTCCAGGAACAGTTGGTGGGCCTCTTTATTGGTACCGTCGTTATCTATTCGGATGTTATTGCTAAGATAATTTAGCAAGGTAATGAAATAATGAGTCTCGGTCCCGGGCACTAATTTCGAAGGATCAAATGAGAGATCCTGATTAGAGAAGAGATAATCTTCAATTTGCTGAAAGCTAAGTCCTGCTACTGTTGTCATTTTAGTATTGATATGTAGTTTGATATTTTAGAGCAATCAGCGATTAAAGTTATTTGTAGTAATGATTAAATTTGACAACTAAGATATATAATTCATTCAGGCCGATCTAAACCCACGTTTTCTGGTCGGCAGCCAACAAAAATTGCATGCAATTAAAAGAAAAGATACCGTATTTGGCAAGCATATCACAGATTTATCAAAGTAGTCCTTACTCTTAACACGTGTGATGAGGCATAGGCTTCATTAAAGATAATCTTGTGCATTATGAGGGGAATAGCGAGAAATTTGGTTGATTGCTGTTTGATAGATGCTTATCGTTCGTGCTGATTTTTTTCAAAGAGTGTGGTGATAGATATTATTTTACATAATGGATGGAATATTTCACTATAGGCCTTGAGTGAGTTTAGAAATAGTATAGAGAATGCTCTTCGTAAAGAACTAGGTTTATCAGTTCTTCAATTTGTATCTTCAACAATAAAAGGAAAAATTTCCTAAACAACCCAGCGCGTTAGAAAAATTCTAGCCATTAAGTCATAAAAGAAAAATGATTGATGAATTATCTGCATAATTCGAAAGCACTCTCTCAGCATTCCATTAACAATGAATTCATGAATTTGCTTCAAGCAAGGATTAAATTTCTGACAAACAACCCTCAATTACTACTTACTGCCCTCATTATTGAATATAAATTGAACCATTGTGAGGATCATCGAGCCGCTCATCGGTCATTCACTCGAAAAATCGAAAGCTTCAAGAAGATTACTTCATAACACCTGATTCACAAGTGTTTGCCCACACTGCTGTTTTCGTTATGCTCTGAGAGTAAGGATATACTAGAAGCAAACAGCTCTTGCTCACTGCTTTCAAGGCTTCGAGGTTCACTCCTGGTTTCCTCTTCCTTCAAAATATACTTTCGATAACAGCTGCTTATAGAATCTCTTACCACATCTTTAAGGAACCTCCCATAAACCAAAGCGTCTAAAAGCCCTTGGATGTTTACCAAAGAGACGAATATAGTGATCAAAGTGTCGCTCGGGTTTGCTCCAAATTGCAATGAGATATGCAAAACCAAGGAAGGTGTCCAACAGATCAGCAAGATCCCCGGATAAATCAGTAGGACGTATGCTTCCGGCCCAGCTTGCATCCCTCTCAATGCAGCGATTTTATTTATTGCCATTTTGTACCAAATGATACTTAGCAAGATTGCCACCGCTATCGGAATAATCACGGTCATGATATAAGGAATATCAATGTGCTCATAATAGATAACATGAACGCAAGTCTTTTGAGTTTCTGAGTAAACTAAAAACTGTGCTAAGTAAGCAAAGCCTCCATTCATCAAAGGCACAAGCACTGCTCCTATCAGATAGTAGTTCATCATTCGTGGTAAATACTGTTCGTTGAAACTCTGATGTTTGAGAATGATGTAGAATGCATGAGCAAAGAGTGCTCCCCAGATAACAGCGGATTCGAAGCCAGAAATGTTTATGATACTAAGGATTCGGCAATATTGATCGGAACGAGGAGGGAAAACTAATGCTACAAACTTAACACCGTAGAAGATGACATGCGGAATGCTCATTGCGAGTACCATCCGCGATAGAGGCCGTTTGTAAAGCTTGAAGATAAGAGAAAGCAAAACAACGAGACTTGTTGTGATTGCGGATAACAATACTGCGATCAGGTCTTGGAATTTCGTAGGAAAGTAGACAATTTCTCGATAAGGATCTCCATCTTGGATATTAAAAGCAGTATCAAGCATTTCCAGAGTCGCGTGGGCCTGCAAGCAATTAATCTTGATCCAATAATATTTAATTGCAGGAGTTTTTTGCTGAGTAAGAGTCTATCTAATTCAAAAAGCTATCTATCTTAATATATCAAAGTAATTTGTGGAAATGATGAGGCTCGCTCGTTGTTGGCTATGCTATTACTAATTATATCGTCTTCAACGCATTAGATTAAAAAGAACTTTTTTTCCTTTCTTAATTTATATCTTACAAACAAGTTTTTTGCTTTTTCATTAAGACTGCTGTTTTTATCTCCTCAATACGGTTTCAAAGCTCCCAGTAATATAAATTAGATTTAGTCTTTTTAAATGAGTCATTTTTTTTTTTTGAAAGAAGGTTGGCTTAATTACTTGAGTAACAATTAAAAGGGAAAAAAGCAGGACAAAGATTTATCAACCTCAAATGAAGATGAAACTTTCTCTAGATAATAGAAATTCGACATGAAATGAAGAAGTTCGGCTTACAAGCTTATCAATTCTTTCTTCAATATGATTCTTTAATAATCCTCCCTGGAGTTTAATCTTAAGGAAAATACCTCAGTTCTGTTTATCAGGCTCTCAAAAGGCAGTTTTTGTGGGCAGAGTAACTTAATATCTTCAAACATAATTTTTTTTCTTCCCACAAATATGATCTTCATATTGGCAACCGAATTCAATGACACAAAAAAAAATAGGATGATTGTGAATAAGTGGAAAACAATCGCAGTTGATGAGAATTTATTTCAATTAGAACACATCTCTCTTGAAATTTCTTCAGAGAAATGAATTATAGATGAACGGTAACAATCTGTTTACTTAACAACTCAGAACGTCATAATTGTATGCATTTCTTTTATCTCCAGTCTGAGGATATTTTATTATCAAGCCTATTTGACTCGTCTAATTACTCAATTAATATACCTTATAAGACCCTTTAGAGGTATCGTCTGTTAACACTGGGTTCATTATGTTCTGAAAGTAACGAAAGACTGGAGATAGTCAGCTCTTGCTCAACGCTTTCTTCAAGACTAAGTGGCTCAGAGGCTGAAGTTTCCTCGCTTTTCAGTACATATTTTCGGTAACAGCCGCTGAAGGATTCTTTTAGGACGTCTTTGAGGAATCTTCCATATACTAACGCATCCAATAGTCCTTGTGAATTGACGATAAAGATTACCGTCTTCACTACATCATCACTCAGATTCGCACCGAATTGCAATGAAATTTGTACAATCAAAGTAGGACACCAACAAAATAGCAAGATACCAGGATAAATCATGAAGACATATAATTCAGAACTAGTCGGCGCTCCTCGTAGCCCAGATATTTTGCTTATGAGCATTTTGTACCAAATGATACTCAATAAGCACGCGATACCAATTGGAATAACCGTGCTGAGCAGATACGAAATATCGATTTTATTAGAATAAATGAGATGAACGCAAGTCCCTTTGTCCTCTGAATACACCAAAAAATGTATCAGGTAACTCACAAATCCATTCGCCAAAGGCACTAACACTGCAAATATCAAATAGTAGTTCATCATTGGTGGTAAGTACTGTTCGTTGAAACTCTGGTGTTTGAGAATGAGGTAGAATGCATGAGCAAACAGGCATCCCCAAATGGCTGCTGATTCAAAGCCAAAAACGTTTATGATGCTGAGTATTTGGCAGTATTTATCGGAACGAGGAGGGAAAAGTATTAATACGAACTTCGAGTAGTAGAATAACATGTGAGCTATGTTAATTGCGAGTACCATCCGCGATAAGGGTCTCTTGTAGAGCTTGAAGATCAACAAAAGCACAACAACTATGCCTGTCGCGATTCCTGAGAGCAATACTGAGATCATGTGGTCTATTTTGACTGGGTAGTAAACAACCTCGCGGCAGAAACCACCATCTTGACGAATTATAGAAGCATCGCACATTGGTGAGTTGAATGAGCCAACAACAAGAAGTGATTCTGAATTAATTAATACTTAATTCCTTAGGATCTTCGATTGAGTTCAAAAGCGGTTTAAAATAAATTCCAATTAACCCTGAAAATCCTCGGAATTAATACTCGTTACTCATACAAATTGAAAGTGTTTTTTCTAATAATGATTGCAAGACCGAATAACTACTGGTTGTTTGCCATCGAATTTCCACGTCCGTTTGGGATTTATAACGAATGGATTTTTGCTGAAATTCGAAAAATTGATTTGATTTGTATATAAATTTGAATATGATGGTTTTGGATAAATTCCTCGATGGTGTTTGATTGTGATGCAATGCGAAAAACATAAAAACGTAAGTTTTGCATGTAATTAAAGCTATCCAGAAAGTAAATTTAATTAAAGGATGTTTTCTGCGAGTGCTGGATTCATACTGTGAAGAGAGACCTAAATAATTGCTACTTGACAACTCATTCTCATGCTCGACTCTTTCACTGATAATAGTATACGGCTCAACAAACGTCCTCCTCCGTGTCATCGGAAAGCTTGTTCCTAAAGCACTTATTGAATGAATCTTTTAGAGCTCTTTTAATGCTCTTTCCATGTACGACAGCATCGAAAAGCCTTGAAGATTAACCAGAGAGGTGAAGATAGTAATCACAGTGTTGCTCGGAGGAGCTGCACCAAATTGTGTTACAGTTTGTGTATTCAAAGCGGGACCCCAACAAATCACATTGATCCCTGGATATATCATGAGGACATACAGTTCGGTCCCAGCCGGCACACATTGCAAGCTAGATATCCTGTTGATGGCCAATTTATACCAAATAATACTTAACAAACAGGTGATCCACAACGGAAGGAAAGTGCAAATATTACTAGAAATATCGAATTGATTCAGGTAAATCCGGTGGACGCACGTGCCCTCAGCGGCTGAATAAACTAAATGATGCGGTGAAGAAGCTCACTGTTCCAGCAATTAGAGGGTAGAGTACGGCGAAAATGAAATAATATTTAATCATGCTTGCTACACGTGCCTCTCCGTCCGCTGGCTGTTTTAGGATAGTGTAGAAGGTGTGAGCGAATAATGCTCCCCAAAAAGCAGCTGATTCCAAACCGAAGACGTGCAAAATGCCAAGTACTTTGCAGTGGAGTTCATTACGAGGCTGGTAAAACAATACACTAAGCTTAGAGTAGTAGAAGAAGATATGTGCGAGGTTGATTGCGAGCACCATCAATGATAAAGGCTGTTTGTAGAGCTTGAAGTTTAAAGAAAGCAAAACGATAATTCCCGTCGCGATTCCTGAGAGTAAGGCCGGGATCAAGGCATCTATTGTGAGTGGAAAGTATACCATTTCTTTAGAGGGACCATCATCTTGAATGATTAACGAGATACCAAAAATTTTCGGATTTGAATTGGCTCGAGAGTATCTTTATTGTTATATTCCAGTTTATTACTTCAAAATTTCTGATTAGTCAAGAATGCAGCCCCCATATCGTTTGATAATCGCATTTTGAGCAACACTAATGGTAAACTTGACTTATTCACTTGAAAGTTCATCCCTTCTTAGAGAAACCAACTTCATTCTTTCTTTCATTCTAACATTTTAACTCCAAACTTTTAAATATGGTTAGATTACCAACTAAAATAACAACCTAAAAGCAGAGTACTTGTTTGTAGAAAATTTATTTTCTCATTAGAGCTTTGAGTTTATGTACTTAATTACGCAATTAATTGAGGTTCCATTGCATCAGCATTTCTATGAATGCCCATAAAAAAGTAAGTTAGGAATTGCACAACACTATGCATAAGAACTGTTTCATAATATGAACTCAAAAAGTCTCAGTAAGAGCTATTTCATTTCGAACTGAAAGTAATGAATAATCTCCAGCAGTGATCGACCGGTGACTTTGCTCGATTACTGTTTGCGGTTCAGCAAGAGTTTGATCTCCTTTGCCTCTTAACGCATCTTTTATATTCTTTCCATACACCACAGCATCAAAGAATCCCTGCAGATTTGACAAGAGGACAAACGTGTTGACCAGTGTCGGATGCGGAACTACTCCAAATTGCATTAGAGTCTGTAAAACCAAAGTAGGACCCCAACAGAAAATCAAAATTCCAGGATAAATCATCAGAACATATAATTCAGCACCAGCTTTTGTCTCTTGCAACATGGCTATTTGATTTATACTCATCTTGTACAAAATAATACTAGCCAAACAAGCGGTCCCCACCGGTATATTTGCAAAAATAAGAAAGGGAACATCGATTTGATCGGAATAAATGCGATGCACGCAAGTTCCCTCGGTTTCAGAATAAATTAAAAAATGTGCGAAGAAACAAGAAAATCCATTTATTAGAGGGGCGAGTACTGCAAAGAGCAAGTAATATTTCATCATGTAGGGTAGCTGGTTGGTACTCTGATGTTTTAGTGTGATGTAGAAGCCGTGAGCGAACATTGCTCCCCAGAAGGCAGCGGATTCGAGCCCGAAATTAACTGTGATACTAAGTATTCGGCAATGGAAGTCGGAAGAGGGCTGAAAAACCAGCACGCTGAGTTTGGTGTAGTAGAAGAAGACATGAGCGATGTTGATTGCTAACACCATCAGTGATAGAGATCTTTTATAGAGCTTCAAGTACAAAGAGAGCAGTATCACGATGCTGATCGTGATTGCTGATAGCAAGACCGGGATCAAGCTGCCTAACCCGACTGGAAAGTAATTCATATCATGAAATGGCCTCTCGGTTGGAATGTGTAAGGAAGCATCTTTCATTTTTCGATGTTGAGAGAGGAAAGGTGCTGATTTTCGAATGTGTTAATTACTTGCTTAAGATTTTTCGAATTAAATTTGAAACCATCTCACTCAACATGATTCTATTAAAAAAATGAATATGGTCATGATTTAAATGAATAACGTGATCCGTCTCGCACTAGGATTTATTCCTCAATTTCAAAGCGAACTCTCAGCTTATCAGAAGAAAAAATACCAATAAATATTGTGAATCAAAAAATTCATTTCATATCTTGGTGCCTTGCTGCTAATATTAATCAAATCTGTAGATAGAAGCAAGACGATTCATGTCACAACCTTTAGCCCTTAAATATTCGAATTCATAGAAGGTTAGTTAGACCATGGTTAACCCATAGAAATAAATGAGCGCAGTAGTTTGAAAACTTAAATTGAATAAAACAACAGATATTCATATGTTACATGTTTCAAGCACACACAACAGGTCTCATCGTTGATATTACTATGGAAACCTACAGGAATTAAATAAGTTACCCAATTAGAAAGTTCCGCAAAGCAAACAGAGGCGTTTTAGTTACTTACTTCACCGCTTTTCGGGGTATATGCCATTTGATCAAGCGCATCTGAAAGTAATCGAGTTTCAGTTCTAGATTCTTTCGAAAGTCTACCACTAATAATAATCTGCTGCTCTATGAAGGTGTCTTCATCAATAATGCTTTTCTTGAAGTAGTTATTCCATGTATCCCTCAGAACATCTCTCAGGAATCTTCCATAAACCACTGAATCTAAAAGTCCTTCACTATTTACCAAAGCGAGACCTATATTAATCAGAGTTGTGCTTGGATTCACTCCAAATTGCATTACAATTTGCGTCAGCAAAGAAGGACCCCAGCAGAGGAGTAAAATACCTGGGTAGATCATGAGAACGTATAATTCGCCGCCAGTTTCCTTTCCCTGCAAAGCAGATATTTTATTCATAGCCATTTTATACCAAACGATGCTCATGAAGCAAGAGAGGCCTATTGGAATAAGTGTAAAAACCAACACCCAGGTATCAATTCGATCAGCATAGACACGATGAACACACGCTCCTTTAGATTCTGAGTATATCAAGCGATCAGTGAAGAAACTTAGAACTCCATTAACCAATGGAATGAGTACTCCGAATATAAGATAGAATTTTATCATGCGTGGTAAATGAAACTCGTTGAAGCTGTGATCTTTGAGGATGGTGTAGAAGGCATGAGCGAATAGGGCTCCCCAAATAGCAGCGGATTCGAAGCTAAAAACGTTAAATATGCTGAGGATTTTGCAGTGTATGCCAGATTGAGGTGGAAAGACCAGCACGCTCATCTTAGTGTAGTAGAAGAAGACGTGTGCAATGTTAATGGCGAGTACCATTAATGATAACGGTCTCCTGTAGAGTCTGAAGATGAGAGAAAGCGAAACAACGAGGGTTGTCGGAATTGCTGAGATGATGATAGGGATTTGGTCTTGTACTTCGAGTGGGAAGTAAATCATATCGTGATAGGTGTCCTCTTCTGGAATACGTAAGGAAATGTCAACCATTTTAGGGATAGCAGGCTCAGGATGGATCAACAGGAATATTTCAGAAATAAAAAGTGAATAACTTCAGGATCTTTGATTAAATTAGATTCATCTTATTCATCGCTATCTATTGGTAACAATTGAGATACACTCTTTCTTGTTTGCTGACGGCGATAAGAAATTGAATACCTGTCTCGTAGATCATTTCCTGAAGAATAAAGCTACCAGAAATTTTCATACGAATTATTACGTTGTTTTTTCTACTTACAATTTAAACGAGTAATTTGAAAGAGACAATAATAAGTTCCTCAATGTATCTGATTTGATGGTACTCTATTTATATAAATCATCTTGTAAAATTAACTTTCTTTGCTGTGATACCAAATCCTTTGTTTAGGCATTTACAAAGCAAAAAATCATTGTTCTTGTTGCGACACCTCTTGCTATTGTTTATTTACTAAATTAGTCACTCAACAGAAAGCTGTCTCTCATAATTTAAGAGAAAAATCTCAACAATTTGAGCTGCTAATGACGAGATCATTTCGAGCTGAGAGTAACGAATAGTTTCCAGCAGACAGCTCCCTCAGATTTCGCTCGCTGATAACACTCGGCTCAATGAAAGTGTGTCCTTCCTTCTTGATGTTTTTCCCGAGACACCTGGTGATAGACTCATTCAACGCTTCTCTAATACTCCTCCCATATACCAAAGCATCAAAGAATCCTTGCAAATTCGTCAAAGCAATGAGCACTTTAATCAAAGTCTCACTTGGAGTCGCTCCAAATTGTACTGTGGCCTGTACAATCAAAATTGGCCCCCAACAAAGCAAAAATATACCTGGATAGATCAGAAGAATATATAACTCAGTGCCTGTTTCCGCGTTTTGTAATTGAGCGATTTTGTTTATGGCCAACTTATATAAAATAAGACTCGCTACGCAAGCAGACCACACCGGAATACTTCCAAAGAAAATCTGCTTAACGTCGATATGTCCAAAGTAGATACGATGAACGCATGTTGCCTCTTTGTCTGAGAAAACTAAGTAATCTGACAGAAAGCTCACCACTCCATTTATTAGAGGCACAAGCACGGCAATAGGCACATAGTATTTCATCATCCGTGTTATCTCGCTGGTTCCTTGATGTTTGATAATGATATAGAAGGCGTGAGCGAAGAGCGCTCCCCAAATAGCAGCGGATTCGAGGCCAAACACATTGATGATGCTGAGGATTTTGCAGTGTAAGTCAGATTGAGGCGGGAAAACCAATACACTGAGCTTCGAGTAATAGAAGAGGACATGTGCAATGTTAATGGCGAGCACCATAGCGGAGAAAGGTTTCTTGTAGAGCCTGAAAATGAGAGAGAGCAGAACGACGATGCCTGTGGCTATTGCCGAGATTAAGACTGTGAACAAGGAGCTGATTTTGAGTGGAAAGTAAATCATTTCTTGATATGGAGCATCACCTTGGACGCTTAGCGAGGGATCAAACATGTTAGCGGGAGTGAGCCAAAAATTTTATTCAGCTAAAAATATTTATTTGCTTCAGGATCTTCGATTGGGCTAGACTACTCATTAGAATTATCTGTTGAATATGTAAGAAACACTTTAGCCACTTCAGCACCTTAACGTCTCGTATGGCTCACTCAAGCTGAGGGTACGTTGAAATAATTTGCTTTTGGAAGCAGAAATAAGCAAAATCCAAGATAAAGTAGAGAAGGGCCAGAGATTTAAATTTCAACGGTTTGTAAAGCTTTCCGCTGCATTGTATATAGAAATTTATCATGTAAAATTTGATGTTTGATATGCTTCTCATTAATTCAGTGGTGAGGTTTTGTATTATATATTAATTGAACTCTTAAGAACGATATGCAAGCAAATTTTCTCAAATCTTGAGGTCCGAAGGCACTAATTCTTAATTGATGGGTGCAAAAACATCTCTTCTCAAATGTTCTCTGCATAATTATAAAATTACTTATCCCATTATAAGTCACTTGTGGGCAGTCTAATGACTAAATTTGATGACTCCAGAGCATAGCCCTCGGGATTTCAAAGATGGAAACTCAGTAAGTCGATCTACTGATGACATTACCCTGAACTGATAGTAACGAATAATTTCCAGGAGTCAGCTCCCTCTCGTTTCTCTCGCTGATGATACTCGGTACAATGAAAGTTTGAGTTTGCTTCGAAACATTTTTTCCCAAACAGCGGTCGCATGATTCTCTCACTGCCCCTGCAACGCTTTTTCCATAAACCAATGCATTGAAGAACCCTTGGATATTAACTAAATAATTGAATATTTGAAAAGCAGTAGGGTTTGGCCCAACTAGTCCGAATTGCAATAGGGCTTCAAAAATCAAAGCAGGACCCCAGCAAACCAGCAAGATCCCCGGATATATCATTAAGACATATAATTCAGGCCCAGCTTCTGTCTCTTGTAGCCCAGCTATCTTGTTAATGGCCTTCTTGTACCAAATAGCACTCGCGATACACGCGATCCACATTGGAATCATTGTAAAGAGATCAGACTCAATGTCGATTCGACCGAAATAAATACGGTGGACGCAAGTTTTCTCAGTGTCCGAGTAAATTAAAAAACTTGTCGGAAGGCTTGCTAATCCGTTGATCAAAGGTACGATCACTGCAATAATCACATAGTATTTCATCATTCGTGGAATCTCGCTGGTAGTCTGATGTTTTAGAGCGATATAGAAGGCATGAGCAAATACTGCTCCCCAAAATTCACCAGATTGCAGACCAAAAACATTGATAACGCTAAGTATGCCGCAATGGAAGTTAGAATGAGGCGGTAAGAACAATACGCTGAGCTTTGAGCAATAAAAGAGGACATGTGAGATATTCATGGCAAGTATCATACCCGATAAAGGCCGTTTATAGAGTTTAAAGGCCAGAGACAGAAGAACGACGATTCCTGTTGCGATTGCTGAGATCAAGACTGGAATCAAGAAGCGTATGCGATGTGGAAAGTAAACCATGTCTTGATGTGGATCTTCATTAAAAGTGTTTAAGGAAGTATCAAGCATTAGTTGAGTTGACTGAGTCAATAAAACTCTGTCCAAATAATTAGATTTATTTGCTTGAAGAATTCTGATCTAATCGCCTCCCGCCTTATTCATGAAAAAATTTTAATAAGCAGTGAAAAATTGATGTTAGGAAATGATCCATTCAATGGTAAAGATGAGACCACATGACATTGTTCAGCCTTTTTTTTTTTGAGACAGAAAAATAATTTGAGATTTCATTGCTCCTATAAGTAATTTTAACAATAAGAAGCTGATTCATCAAAAATTTTTTCGACCTTGTAGAGTGAAAAACTACTCTATTAATGTGAATATGCAAGCTAAGGTTTGGAAGGAGATAGATAGCCACTGATTTTGAAAGGTATCTTTTGCTAACTTTTGATTGAATATATCTTCAAGATAGCAACTTTTAGTTTTTATTTTTTTTTTGAAACAAAATTGTTGTTGTAGGTTTCCCATTCTTGTTTGGATTGTATCATGAATGATTGCTCTTATTACGGAAGTGAGAATTTCATACGAAAGAAGATGCACAAATATAACGACTATCTTATTTTTAGGTCATTACTTACTCACACTGCTTGAAAACGAAACCTTGCAAAAACATACGATCGCTTCAAAGAATCCAATGAGTTAGCCATCAATTCTCAGTCACTTGCTATAGATCTTTTTTTACGAGTAGTTGAGAATAAAACATATTTAAGTACCATAACTCAAATATAGAAAAACAGCCTAATGTTTGATTCAACACAATACTAATAATATTTTTTGAATTCCTCTACAGTGGTCTAATTTAATAAATTAGTAGCTCAATACACTGCTCGACACGTTTTTATGAATTTGACTCGACAGTTTTCCGACTAATTACTAGATCACTCTGCGCTGAGAGCAATGAATAATTCCCATTAGCCAACTCTTTCTCGTGTTTCTCAGGCACACACTGTGGTTCAATAAAAGTTTGCTCTTCCTTTGAGACAGTTCTTCCCAACCACCCATTGATTGAGTCCCTCAGAGCTTCCCTCACGCTCCTCCCATATACCAACGCGTCACAGAACCCTTGCATATTGGCCAGAAAGATACAAACCTCAACTAACATGCGGCCCGGGGTGGCTCCAAATCCCATTGCTGTCTGTGTCGTCATAAGAGGACTCCAGCAAAACAACAAAATCCCTGGATAAATCAGAAGCACGTACACCTCCGCGCCAACTTGCGACTCTTGTAGTCTAGCTATTTTATTTATAGCCATTTTGTACCAAATAATTCCCACCACACAAGCTAGCCATATTGGAGTGATTACAAATACATCGTATTGAATGTCAATTCGATCAGAATAAACGCGATGAACGCAGGTTCCCTCTTTTTCTGCGTAAATGAAAAAATTAGTAGAGAAACTTACGATTCCACTGATCAGAGGCACGACGACAGCTAAAAGTACATAGAATTTCATCATTCGTAGTATCTCAAGAGTGCTTTGGTATTTGAGGGTGATGTAGAAGGAATGAGCGAATAAGGCTCCCCAGATAGCAGCGGATTCCATGCCAAAAACGACCGTGATGGCAAGTATTCTGCAGTGAAAAGTGGTTTGAGGCGGGAAAACTAACACGCTGAGCTTTGAGTAGTAAAAGAAGACATGAGCAACGTTGATTGCAAGGACCATCCTCGATAAAGGCTTCTTGTAGAGTTTGAAGATTAATGAGAGCAAAACAACTACTCCTGTTGCAATTGCTGATAAAAATACTGAGATCAGCAAGTCTATGGAACGTGGGAAGTAGACCATATCACGAAATTCTTCTTCTGTTCGATGAGTTAAGGAAAGATCAACCATTTTCACAGCTAAATGAACCAATAATATCTTATGTTTAAATCTTTTTTATCAAATTGCTTAAAGTAGTCCTGAGTGTATTTAGGACTATCGTCTCTTTCGAAAACCAAGTTATCTGAAAATTGGACCAAGTCCATGATGAAAATGGTAAATAGATTATCCTCACATCCTGTTTGGCAAAATTATTACAGTCTCCATGAGCTCAACTTTTTATAAATTAGTGGAAGAAAATCTTACTGAGTTACTCTCTCTCTGTGAAAAAGCTATCAATGCTTAGATAGCACTGAGACTGAAACTGAAACTGAAACTGAAACTGAAACTGAGACTGAAACTGAAACTGATATTCTGTAAAATATTATTGAGGTATTCCGAGCTTGACTTATTAAACTTATCGATTCTGATCAGACACACAGAAAGCGAACTGGACCAGACTCAATCACACAGCCTTTAGTCAACGACAAGGCTCAGTCGCACATCGATCCAAAAGATAGGCAGCCGGCACCTATTTGAAAGAGAACTTGGCTAGCAAAATCTTCTTCAATTGGATCCCTCTATTAATCAAATTGAACTAACGCAAACTTTTGAGCAAGATATGCATGTCAAACTTCGCAAACTGAATGCCGGAGACTCAGTTCAAGATACTAAAGGCTCAATGGATGATACTACAAAGCTGCAAACGAACTTTTCCTCTCGTAAAGGCTATCTTTAGAGCATATTTCAAGGATCTGTTCATTCTCGCTTTTTGAGGCTTGCTCAGTGCCCTATTCTTCTCCAGTACGCCTATCATCAATCAATTGATTAAATACATCGAAGAACCCAAATCCTCACTCAAACACATCGTCGGATTGGCTATTTTCATTCAATGTGCTAAGATCGCGACGACTGTGATCCAGTCCTTCAACCAGCATGAATGAAAAGTTTAATGACATGAACACAGAAGCAAAAGGCAGCAATACGAGAAACATACTCTCAGAGAAGGAAAAAGCGTTTCTTAACGCATTAGCACAATTCACTGTGTGACGCAGCCGACTTAGAGAGAGAGAAAAAAATAATAATATCGCATTTTTCATTATCGATCTTTAGAGCTGGATTGCGTTAAGCAAAGAACTTTAGGCATAAAAGGAATTATAAACGATTGACTGATAATATTCTTTGTATTGTGGAAGCATTCTGAAGCATTCTGACTCAATTTCGCAACAATAAATAAAGAATTTGTTATTATGTTGTATTGTCTGTTTATTATTCATTCTAATAACTTCTCATGCTACTCATTTATCGTAATTCGTAATTTAGTCATAAGAAAAATTCTATTTCTCTGATTCTTCGGCGTTCTTTTCTTCTATTTCGATTGATTCTCTACTTGAACTGATATCACTGGATTCCGTTGGTATACCTAGCAAATGAGAGTCATTATCCACTTCGTTGGTTTCAGATTCGTTATCCGCTTCTTTGATTTCGGATTGGTTATCTTCTTCCTTTACTTCCTTTACTTCCTCTGCTAAAGGGATGTCTTGGTTGATTGCTGAATTTCGCCTACTAGCCCCTTCATTGAAAACAAATGAGAACCTGAACTGACCAGCATCGTCAATTGAAGGAGGTATGAGATTGGCTATCATTTTATCGTTTTGGCTGAGCTGTTTTAGATATGTAGAGAAATTCGAGGATAGTCTCGAAATATTTGGCGCATTCTCTCTGTTGATCGGATCTCGGCCAAATTTAATTATTTGTCCGTATCGCTTATCAAGATCGAGATATTGTTTCAGATAGGGATTTATCTCTAACAGCTTATCCTTGAATACCAATTTATTCTGGTTAAGTGCTTGAATTAGATCCATTGGAATTCCCCGGATTTGAGCCAATTTAGAGTGATTCAGTGCGTCTTGCTCAGAGACTCCATCGATGTTTGGATCAGTAAGAGAAACAACTAGATGAGCAAGATGCTCATTTTCAAGTGGATTCAGATCATGTGTTTTCCCTACATACTCGTCCTCCTTGGCTTTTTGTTTCTCTTTGAACCGTTCCCAGCTCTCCTTTTTAGTGGGTATAATTTTTCCTTTCAATTCCCATTTTGTACAAGTAATTATCACTTTCACTTTCGAGCGTTTGAGAGCCGGGAATATAACTGGTGGGAATTCTATGTGCTCGGTATAGAGCATATCAAAGTCATCGAAAATGAGGAGCATTTCCTTGTTTCTGAAGATGCTCTGAAGATTTGTGCCGATTTTCTGGCCAAGTCCTCGTGAACTCAGTGTATTTTCTAACAACTCGAAGAAAGTCATGCTTTTCAGTCTGCGAAGAGGAATGTAGAAAATTCCATCTTTAAAGCAGCATCTTTGAAGTAAGCGATAGGCAAGCTCCAACACAAAGCGCGTTTTTCCCACTCCAGATGCGCCTTGAATCTTGATAAATTGGTTGTTACCGCTGCTTTTTGAGAATAATTGCTCAATCACCACATCCATTTCGTTTGCTCTGCCAAAGAATGGCAAGAAAGTTTTTCGAACATTTGATGGGGGTCTTCTGGTACTAATATCTTCTGGTTTTCCATCAGGAAGGAT